>Ga0163162_10001087_pt1 | contig 25189 bp, 21 predicted proteins | sample S55metaG_FD_115310 | JGI IMG/M metagenome (GOLD analysis project Ga0163162, IMG submission 115310) | Switchgrass rhizosphere microbial communities from Kellogg Biological Station, Michigan, USA - S5-5 metaG | ecosystem: Host-associated > Plants > Roots > Rhizosphere > Soil | place: USA... | reverse complement strand
CTATTTAAGCCCGGAGCATAGCAAAGTCAGAGGACCGAATCCCTAGATAGGCCTTGATACCTGGATAGCAGATGGTTCACCTCTGACTTGCGATATTTTATAATACAAACAAACCTAATGGATGGCAACGGATACCGGCCTTGTGATTAATGCCTGTGCAGTATGAGTGAACAGCCCGGCCCCGATGTTCATCGGGGAAACTCCCTGATTCAGTTTCCAGTTAGCAGTTACTTTCGCTCGCAAAAATCCTTGCTTCACTGCTTTAAGGAAGTATCGTATATACATATATCCTACCAAAATAACTCACTCAACTTAATCCAACTCAATCAACCCAATCATCTAAACCACCTAACCTCAATAAAAAACCGTACCTTTGCCGCAATAGTACCCGTTCGCTTACGGTTTTGATCATTTCAGACGAGACTCTTCAGATCCGCTTATGCATTCGCGTTAGCATATTTTATTAGATAATTACATGTCATTTCAAGATTTAAAAATAATTGAGCCTATCCTCAGGGCCTTAAAAACAGAGGGATATACTACCCCTACGCCTATACAGCAAAAAGCCATCCCTATTCTATTACAGCAAAAGGACTTGTTAGGCTGTGCGCAAACCGGCACTGGTAAAACAGCCGCTTTTGCCATACCCATTTTGCAGCTGCTGTACCAGGACAGGCTTCAGCATAAAGAACAAAAGACCATCAAGGCCATCATATTAACCCCAACCCGCGAGTTGGCCATTCAAATAGACGAAAGCTTTGCAGCTTACGGTCGTCATACCGGTTTGAAACATTTGGTGATCTTCGGCGGAGTATCGCAAAACCCGCAGGTAGATGCTTTGCGTCGCGGCGTGGATATTCTGACCGCTACGCCCGGCCGTTTGCTTGACCTGATGAACCAGGGTTATGTGAGACTGGACCATATTAAAATGCTGGTGCTCGACGAAGCCGATCGCATGTTGGATATGGGTTTCGTGAACGATGTAAAAAAGGTGATCGCCAAAGTGCCGCAAAAAAGACAAACGCTGTTTTTCTCGGCAACTATGCCTAAAGAAATACAGCAATTAGCTGATACGATATTGAGGAACCCTGAGAAGGTAGAAGTTACCCCGGTATCATCTACCGCAGATACCATACAGCAGACGCTTTATTATGTGGAGAAGAACAATAAGAAATCATTGCTGATCCACTTGTTGGGCGATAAATCCATCAAAACAGCGTTGGTGTTTACCCGTACCAAACATGGCGCAGATAAGGTGGTAAAAGATCTTACCAGGGTCGGCATTACTGCTGAGGCTATTCATGGTAACAAATCACAAAATGCCAGGCAACGGGCATTAACTAACTTCAAGAACCGTACAACACGGGTACTGATCGCTACAGATATTGCCGCACGCGGTATTGATATTGATGAGCTGACCCACGTGATCAATTACGAGATACCAAATATTCCCGAGACTTATGTGCACCGTATCGGTCGTACCGGTAGAGCTGGAGCAGATGGCATTGCCTTTTCTTTTTGCGATGAAGAGGAAATGGAATACATCAGAGATATTCATAAACTAATCGGGAAACAGATACCGGTAACCGAAGCACACCCCTACCCGATGAATGCTGCGGCTATCGCGCATAAGCAGGGCATCAATAAGCAAATGGCTCAAAATGGCCAGCGGCCTGCCTCCAGTCAGCGTAATAAAAGTACATCAGGGCATAGAGATGGCAAGAGGAGGTTTGGTGGGAATAAGTCAAGGGGGAAGAGATAGTTTAGTTGATTAGGTTGATTGAGTTGGATTAAGTTGATTGGGTTCTATTTAGCCAGCCCAACTTAATCAACCACTTAACTTAATCAACTCAATCAACAAACACTTGCACCATTCAAATAAATTAAATAGCTTTAAACGAAAATTATGCGATTGGGATGAAGCGCTTTTTAAACCTCTTCAGAAATAAATACTTCCTGGTTTCTTCCATATTCCTGGTTTGGATGGTTTTCTTCGACCGTAACGATCTGTTTTCGCAGTGGGAATACCATCAGCAGGCGAGCAAACTGAAACAAGAGCGAGATTTTTACCAAAAAGAAACTGCCAAAGTTCACCAGGACCTGGATGAACTAACTTCCAATAAAGAAAAACTCGAAAAATTCGCCCGCGAAAAATACCTCATGAAAAAAGAGAATGAGGATGTTTTTGTTATTGTGAAGGATAAGGAGGAGTAATAGAAGTCGGAAGACTGAAGTCTGAGATCAGGATTATTTTATTAGATAATTGTATATATAAGCATCTCGTCAAGGTGCTTTAATGCCTCATTTCATTGCCGTTGACTTTAGTCAACGGATTAAATGTTACAAGCACCCTGGCTTTAGCCAAACCATAGCCGGCGAGTTTCGGCTAAAGCCAATTTATCCCGATCACGATTCCGTTGGCTAAAGCCAACGGCAATGAATTTAATATCCGAGAAAAAGAAATTCGCCTTTTCAGTTATTACCATACACTAACCGGTAACTCTTGAGATTTTGATTTTTTATTCTTCTTAAGCCTGCTTAAAACAACATCTCTTAGTTTCGACGCGGGTTTTTCAATTGCATACCGCATAACCAAAGCTGCCGCAACCACAGCAATCATACTAACCAGCATCATCAGGTTGCTATCCTTATTCATGCCTAAACTGCTCAGCCAATTTTGAGTTACATGAATCACAATTTTATGCGAGAGATAAATGGAATAAGATAAAGTTGCCAGCCAGCCTGTGATAAATGATTTAAAATGATAAACAAAGCTTGATGGACAAACCACCGCTGCCAATATCAACCCATACGATAAGCCAACCAATGGAAAACCCCACATCCCGGTATTGTAAGTGGAATATCCTTTGCAAATGAATCCAGCTATGACCAATAGAATTACTCCAGTCAGCAATATCCAATTGGATCGCAGATTTATCCATTCCTTAATTTTTGGATAGAAGGTATAAAGTCCGGCAATGCTTACGCCAACTAGTAGACTATCCAAACGGTTGTAGGTGGGATAATAGATGTATTCGTTCCAATATGCGCCATAGCTATCATCATCCAAGACGGGCACGATAAAATGATTCCAGCTCCATTGCCGGATAATGAATCCACCGATGAATAGCGCGATGATAACATAGATCGCTTTTTTTCCGGCCTTCAAATAGCTGAATAGCAAAAACATCAAGGGCAGAACAAGGTAGAATTGCTCCTCAACACACAACGACCAGGCATGAGAGAACGTCCCCTCGTCTTTTAGGCTAAGGCCAAAATTGAGGGTAAAAGTCAGATAGCGCCATAGAGGTGATAAGTGCCCCCACTCACGCACAGATGGCAAGGAAGCATATAAAATCACTACCACCAAAAATGGCGGAATGATCCTGAAAAAACGTTTGATGAAGAACTCGCTTAACGATATCTTGCCACCTTTCGCAATGGTAGCAAATAACTGACCGGATATCAAAAAACCGCTCAACACAAAGAAAAGATCAACACCCGACCAGCCAAATCCAGCAACTTTTCTTACCCACGCCGGGTGACCAAAAAATTGGTAATGAAAAAGCAGGACGTAAGAAATGGCAATAGCCCGCAGGTGGTCTAGCCCAAGTAATTTGTGTTTGTCGCCGATGTTTTCAGTCGCCTGAAAATTGGCAGTGGTTTCAGGCATATAGTTTAGGTAACGATAATTTATATTTCACGGCAATAATACGGATAGCGCACACCACCACAACGGCTATTAATTCTAAAATATCTGTGCTGAGATGATTGAGCAACAACACATATAAAGTTCCACCGACGATGCAGGCTGTAGCATATATCTCTTTTTGAAAAATCAGTGGAATATTATTCAGCAAAATATCGCGCAGCACACCGCCAAAGCAGCCTGTTATAGTTCCCAGAGCCACACAAACACCTGGATTTAAACCCGCGGTGATACCTTTTTGCGTACCGATGATAGTAAATAATCCAAGCCCTAAAGCATCAAACAGGAACAGGGTGGTTTTAAAGGTCTTGATATATTTTTTGAACAGGATAGTTGCAATAGCGGTACCAAGAATGATCAGTGGCGTTTCGTAATTGCGCATCCAGGCGACGGGTGTGTCACCTATCAGAATATCACGGATTGTTCCACCACCGATGGCCGTTACAAAGCCCAGTATAAGCACACCGAATACATCCAACCGTTTTTGCATGGCCGAGAATGCACCCGAAATAGTAAAAGCTACCGTTCCGGATATTTCGATGACCGATGAGATATTGATCATCATACCTCCCCTTCACGCTTACGTAAAAACCATTCGGCACTTAGCAAACCAAGGATCAAAATAAATATCCATTTCAGGTCGATGAGGTCGCTGTAACGTTTATCCTCATAAACCACAGTTTTGACATTCTCGTTCTTCTTTATTAAATCGGCAAGCTGGCTGATTTGTGATGGTTGCAACATTTGTCCGCCTGATTGTTTAGCCAGATCAGATAGTAGCCGATGGTCTGCAGCGCTTTGACGGGTCTCTAAATTTAAAGGTTTTACCGTGAGTTGCCCGGTTGCGGTGAAGGTTTCATTACCCAGCTTGGTTGATGCTGAATAAGTGTATTCATCAACAGGTAAAGTCCCGGCATCTAACTGATAACTTTGACCATTTCGCGAAAACAGGAAGCTGTAAGTTTTTCCTGCACGGCTTTTCAATTCGATGCGGATATCCGGTGTATTCACCAACTCGAGTGCCTGGTTATACAATTCGGCATTCAGGATAACATTCTCACCTTCGTCAAACACGTTTTTGGCAGCATAAACACGTAAACGCTGGTGATTGCTGTTAGCAGTCAAATATTGCACCGCCTGACCGAACAGTTCTTCTAAAGCTGCATGACTTCCATAAGTATTATATTCTGATAACGACCAACGCCATATTCCTTCACCTGTCAATACAGCCGTCCTGCGACCATTCTCGTCACTAAAAGATAAAAGTGGGAAAGGTGTAGATACCTCGCCTATGCGTTGTCTGAATAATACTTGTCCGGTGCCATTGCTGCTGTAATTGCCATAAGGTGCCAGCAACGGCGGTAGTTTGCTTAATTTATTTTTGGTTGAATCCGATAAAGTAAACAGTGAAAACTCCTGCACAGGCTGCGCAAATACCTCCTGCATTTCGCTGCGACCTGAATTGATCTGAACTTGTTTTTGTTCGCTGTTTAATTGTGACAGATCGGTTTGCGCGCCGGCGATGTACCAAACAGGCACTTTGCTTTTGGTGATAAAGCTTTGCAATTCACCCGAACTATTACTGGCCGTCTGATATAAAATTATGAGACTATAATCGCTTAGTTTCAATTTCGGGAGATCGCTCAGCAGACTGGTTTTCACCTCGTAATTACGATTGCTTTCTATCGATTGTTTGATGACACTTATATCCGGGTGCGGGCCATTGTACAACAACAATATCTTTTGCCGGGCATCCAGCACGTCCACATAAATGGTTTCGGTATTGTTTTGTACCGATATCTCATTCTTTACCGGGGCAATATTGATGGTAAATTTCCGGGTACCTTTTTTATCTGCATTTAACTTTATGGGGATCGTCTTCCTGAAATTATTGGAGGTAACAGCCTCCGTTTGAGAAAACACCTGTTTACCATCTTCATCAACTGTCAATCGAATATTTTCACCTTTGGACTGGAAGGCCTCGGCTAATACCTCCGTTTCGAAATCATTACCGAGGTAAGCCGTTTTATTGAAGTTGACATTGCCGATCAGCAGATCGCGTTTAGCCACTGTATCGCCTAAGGCAATCGTGTAAATGCTTGTTTTCAGATTTTTTGCTTCGTAACGTGGATCGCTGCCCTGGTTATATAAACCATCCGTCGCTAGCACTAAAGCACCTATGTTCTGATTCACATAACGCTCACTCAGTTGATGAATAGCTGCAGAAATGTTGGTTTGTTTGCCGTTGAATTTATCTGATAAACCATCTTTCAAATCACCACTAAAATTGAACTCCCGCACATCGTACTGATCGCCTAATTGTTGCTTTAATTGGGAGAGTGCTCCTGTAAAGTCTTTCTCTTTCGAATTTAGCCCAAATAGTTTTATCGACTCTGAATTATCCTGTGCTACCAGTATTAGCGGCTTCTGCGGGTTATAAGCCACCGATCTGATTAAAGGGGAGATTAGCAAAAATGAAAGCAGGAATACAGCTAAAGATCGTGCAGTAAATAATGCGTATCGCGCACGTTTACCCAAACTTACCGGCTGACGGTACATCAACCAGCCATACAGCAAACCAAGCAACAGGCAAACCGGTGTCCACCACCCCGAAACTGTTCCCCATGTTACTGAAAATAAAAGCTGCATATTTTTACGTTATACGTATGACATGGTACGTTTTACGTTTACTTGCAAAATGCAAAAATATTGTGGAATGGAGATGAATAATTGTTGTTACGAAAACATATCAGACGTTACAACAAAAACGTATAACGTCATACGTAAAACGTACCCCCCTCTACAGCATTCCCCCGTCAACAGGGATCACCTGACCGGTGATATAAGCAGCCATATCCGAAGCCAGGAATACGCAGGCATTGGCTACGTCTTCAGTCTCGCCGCCGCGTTTAAGCGGGATCGCTGCTGCCCAGCCTTCAACAACTTTCGGGTCAAGCACCTCAGTCATTTCTGTTTTGATGAAGCCCGGCGCTACCACATTGGTGCGGATATTGCGCGAGCCTAATTCTTTAGCTATAGATTTTGAGAAGCCGATAATACCGGCTTTAGAAGCAGCATAGTTTGATTGTCCTGCATTACCATTCACACCTACTACCGAGCTCATGTTGATGAACACACCTTCGCGGTTTTTCATCATGATCTTGGATGCAGCTTTGGTTACGTTGAAAATAGATTTCAGGTTCACATCCAGCACTTCGTCCCATTGCTCTTCGGTCATACGCATCAGCAGACCGTCTTTGGTGATACCGGCATTGTTCACCACAATATGAAGGGTACCGAAATCAGCAACAATATCATTTATTAGTTTATCAGCCTCTTCAAATTTGGAAGCATCAGAACGATAGCCTTTTACCTTGGTGCCAAATTTTTGCAGTTCCTGCTCTAAAGCCTGTCCTTTTTCAACAGACGATAAGTAAGTAAATGCTACATTGGCGCCATGCTCGGCAAACTTTTCGGCTATTTTACGGCCTATACCTTTTGAAGCTCCGGTGATGAGTGCTGTTTTTCCTTCTAATAATTTCATTGTGTTCTGAATGATTTCGGGGGTCGAAGATACTTATTTAGTCCGAAAGTCGGAAAAGTCCAGAAGTCAGAAAGATTATTACAGCCCTTCTGCCTTCAAAATTTCTTTAATATCATCTTTATCAATTGAGGCTTCTTCCGATTTATCAAATATGGTGATGAGGTAGATGTCTGTCGCTTCGGAAGTTTCTTCAATCACATAAGTTATTACTCTAAATCCGCCGCTCTTCCCCTTGCCTTTCGACTCATCAGCCAACCTAATCTTATAAATGTTGGAACCGTAGCTTATTCCCATCTTGGGATTAAGTATCAACGCATTTTCAAGCTCTACTAAACTTTTTTGTAGGGTATGATATTTTTTTAGAAGCCTTTTTGCTTTTTTTAAGAAAAAGGCTGTCAGGAGTACCTTATTCATCAAAAAGATCAGACATGGTATAAGAAGGTGATTTTCCCTCGCGTATTTCTTTTACTTCTTTCAGCCCGCTTTTAATCTCATTTAATAGCTTGCCTTTTTTTGATGCTGGTGCAATAATTTCACCACCTAACTCTTTTACGAAAGCCGATAATCGCGCCTTGGCTTCAGATGGGACTTTTACTGTCAGTGTGGTCATATATCAAAGTTACAAAATATTCAATTTATTGGCAATATGTGGTCTTTTATATTCTTCCTCCACTTCGTCTGTCATTTTTATACACAAACATCCATCTTGCTATTCGATAATAACTTGTTAAAGCTTTCGGTCTTACCGATTTTTCGGACTTACTGACTTATTCCCTATCTTTACCCCAGTTCTTTACTTTATTTCAACAGTGAGGTTTCCGTTCAACGGGAATTAAAAAGGAACCGTGTGTAAATCACGGGCTGTCGCGCAACTGTAAGTAACGCTACAAGTTATTGCCAAATCCAAATGTCCATTGTCCCGATATATCGGGGCGAGAAGGACGGCAATAATGTTACAAGCCAGGATACTTGCCCGCTGTTTAAGACAATGCTTTCGCGATAAGAAGCAGTAGTCAGAGTATAAAGCATTGGCGGGCCTACCCTGTCGCTATGTCTTTATCTTTCATTACCATTCCCCGAAAGCATACCGAAAACCGTAAGGAGCATTAACTCAAATTAATGTTTAACCAAAAAAGTTTTATGCGTATGCTCAAAAACAACCTGGGGTACCCGCGTGTGGGTGCTCACCGTGAACTTAAAAAAGCCTGTGAACAATACTGGGCAGGCAAAATCAGTCGTGAGGAATTATTTACCATTTCCCGCAAATTGCGGCAGCAACATTGGAAACTGCAGAAAGACGCAGGCATCGACCTGATCCCGTGCAACGATTTCAGTTTTTACGATCATGTGCTCGACACCTCTTTAATGCTCGGCGTTATCCCTAAAAGATATACCGGCATATTGGCACAGAACGATCAGAATGCTGAGATCGACCTATATTTCGCAATGGCCCGGGGATACCAGAAAGACGGACTGGATATCACCGCCATGGAAATGACCAAGTGGTTTGACACCAATTACCATTACATCGTTCCGGAGTTTACTGCGGATCAGCAATTCCGGATATTTTCAGAAAAAGTATTCGAGGAGTTTAACCTGGCAAAACAGGTAACCGGAGTGACACCCAAACCTGTATTAATCGGACCGGTTTCGTACCTGTTATTGGGGAAAGAAAAAGAGCCGGGATTCAATAAGATCGACCTTATCAAGAAGATCGTACCGGTTTACATCGAAATATTAAAACGATTAAAAAGCCAGGGCGCGGTTTGGGTGCAAATGGACGAACCGTTTTTAGCGCTCGACCTGGATCAAAATGAAAAAGATGCTTTCAGACATGCTTACAAGGAAATAAAAAAGAATTGCCCGGAACTGAAAATATTGCTGACCACCTATTTTGAAGGCCTTGATGAAAATACCGTTCTAGCAGTCAACCTTCCTGTTAGTGCTTTACATATCGACCTGGTACGTGCGCCTAAGCAATTGGATACCGTATTAACCTTGATGCCCGAGTCTCTTACTTTATCTCTCGGCGTGGTTGATGGTCGTAATATCTGGAAAAACGACTATATCCGTTCGCTGGCGCATATCAAAAAGGCGATTGCTGTTATCGGTTCAGATCGTATCATGATCGCTCCAAGCTGTTCGTTACTGCATACACCTTTCGACCTGGACATTGAAACCGATATTCTACCTGAGATAAAAAACTGGATGGCATTCGCAAAACAAAAGCTGAACGAGATAGATGAGCTAAACCGGATTATTGAGGGCGGTAATGAGCTGCTGGTTAATAATATGAAAGCGATATCAAGCCGTAGTCTCTCCAAATTAATTCATAAGCAGGAAGTTAAGGAAAGAGTGGTTTCTCTGACAGACGATGATGCCCGGCGTAAAAACGCATTCCCGGTACGGCAAAAAATTCAGCGCGAAAAGTTTCAACTGCCATTATTCCCGACAACAACAATTGGTTCTTTTCCGCAAACAGATGATATACGTCTGCTCAGGGGTAAGTTAAAAAAGGGTGAGCTGACGATTGAGCAATATGATGCTGAAATTGAGAAAGCAACTATTGAAGCCATCCGCTGGCAGGAAGAAGCCGGAATCGACGTACTGGTACACGGTGAGTTTGAACGTAATGATATGGTGGAGTATTTCGGCGAGCAATTAGATGGGTTCCTATTCACTAAAAACGGATGGGTACAAAGTTATGGCAGCCGGTGTGTAAAGCCGCCGGTAATTTATGGTGATGTAAGTCGCCCCGAAGATATGACTGTACGATGGAGCAGCTTTGCGCAGACTAATACAACCAAACTGATGAAGGGAATGCTAACCGGACCGGTGACCATTCTGCAATGGTCGTTTGTGCGGGATGATCAGCCGCGGTCTGAAACTACTTTCCAGATCGCGCTGGCTATTAAAGACGAGGTGCTGGCATTAGAGCGTGCAGGTATTAAAGTGATCCAAATAGATGAACCCGCCATCCGTGAAGGCTTGCCATTGCGTAAAGCCGATCATGAAAAATACCTGGATTGGGCGGTGAAAGCTTTCCGCATCTCAGCCAGTGGCGTAAGCGACGAAACACAGATTCACACCCACATGTGTTATAGCGAGTTCAATGATATTATTATTCATATCGCACAAATGGATGCCGATGTGATCACCATCGAAACTTCGCGTTCGCAGATGGAACTGCTTGAAGCGTTTGCCGATTTTAAATACCCTGCCGAAATAGGTCCGGGTGTATATGATATTCATTCACCGCGTGTACCGACAGTTGATGAAATGGTTGATCTGCTCAAAAAAGCAGCTGATCTGCTTCCGATAGAGAACATTTGGGTAAACCCCGACTGCGGCCTCAAAACCCGCAAATGGCAGGAGACCAAAGCAGCCCTTGAAAATATGGTGCAAGCGGCTAAATCAGCCAGAGAGATATTTATAGATCAATCAGTAAATTAAGGACTTGTATTAACTGAGGCCGTACAGCATAAGTTGTACGGCTTTTACTTAATAAATCAAGGCAAGCGGCCCATCTTTAACTACCAATACAGACCAGCCTGGTTTGGATCCGGCCGTAATGGAAGCGATAAATTTATCACGGATATAAATACCGACCTCTATCAATCCATCATCTTTGGATTCTGTCCATTCACATCTTACTTCGCTTTCATTTGTTATAGGTTTTATGGCCGCATCTTTGGAAAGGTATTCTTTTGGGTTTAAAAAGGGCATATCCTCTGCCAGCCAGAACGACGTAGTTGGAGCTGGCTGTTGATTATAAAGCCAAACATCACCTATGATATCTTCTCCCTGGTATAAGTAGGCATAACAAACACGGCCATCATCTTCTATCACTGTAGAATAATAGTCATCAAACTCGCAATGTATTTGTAAGAAAAATTCCGACATAGTCTTTAACCGTTTATCCCCATCGATTCTCTGTACTCCCGTTGTAGTTCCAACAAACATCCTGCACACAAACAACCGTCGTACAATTCGCTTACATATTGGGTTTCATTGAGCGATAGCTGCACGGTGGCGCACTGGCATTTGGTGAATGAATTGGCCTTACATTCAAACGGCGATTGGCATCGCTCACAACGAACTATTTCGTGCTTTTGATGGATCATTTCACTTAGTCCATAGTCAATGGTCGATAGTCCATAGTTTTTATATTGCAAAATTATACAATACCATCGACCATGGCCTATCGACTATCGACCTGAAAGTTTACGCTGAACACGTCACACATCCCTCTTCCATCGAGCAGCTTGGCCCGGCAGGGATCTCGTCGGCTACCTGAGCTACATGATCGGGAATTACCGGCTCCATATTCTTGCCGCCCTGGTTCTCAACAGTAAATTTCACTGCTTGTGAAGCCGCCTGTGTACGCAGGTAATACATACCTGTTTTCAGTCCTTTCTTCCATGCGTAGAAGTGCATCGAGGTCAATTTAGACGCATTAGGCGCATTGATAAACAGGTTTAATGATTGCGACTGGCAGATATAAGCACCCCTGTCGGCTGCCATATCGATGATGTTACGCATCTTGATCTCCCAAACGGTTTTGTACAAATCTTTCAGCTGCTGAGGTATTTCCTCGATTTCTTGTATAGAGCCATTTGCGCTGATGATCTTATCTTTCATGGTGGTGTTCCACAAGCCAAGGTTAACCAAATCGCGAAGCAGGAATTTATTAACGATGATAAACTCTCCGCTTAAAACTCTGCGAGTATAGATATTTGAAGTATAAGGTTCGAAGCACTCATTATTACCCAATATCTGTGAGGTAGATGCAGTAGGCATCGGGGCAACCAATAATGAGTTACGTACGCCATGGTTCATCACATCCAAACGCAGGTTTTCCCAATCCCAACGCCCGCTATCTGGCTTTGCGTTCCATAGATCGAATTGGAACTGTCCTTTTGACAATGGCGAACCTTTGAAAGTTTCATAAGCGCCTTCTTTTATCGCAAGGTCTTTCGAGGCAGTCATCGCTGCAAAATAGATCGTCTCGAATATCTCTTTATTCAGTTGCTTTGCTTCCTCGCTTTCGAATGGTAAACGCAACAGGATAAATGCATCCGCTAATCCCTGTACGCCTAAACCTATAGGGCGATGGCGAAGGTTAGAATAACGCGCCTCTTCAACCGGGTAGTAATTATTATCGATAATCCGGTTTAGGTTAAAAGTAACCTGGTAAGTAACCTCATATAATTTCTGATGATCGAATACACCGTTGATCACATATCGCGGTAATGCCAGCGAAGCCAGGTTGCAAACTGCTACTTCCTTTTCCGAAGTATATTCCATGATCTCGGTGCACAGGTTCGAGCTTTTGATCGTTCCTAAATTTTGCTGGTTTGATTTGCTGTTCGCGGCGTCCTTGTACAACAGATATGGCGTGCCGGTTTCCACCTGTGCATCAAGCACAGCAAACCACAGATCCTGTGCTTTTACGGTTTTACGTGCACGACCTTCGCTTTCGTATTGCGTATATAACGCTTCAAATTCCGCTCCGAAGCAATCTGCCAGGCCTGGTGCTTCGTGCGGGCAAAACAGGCTCCAGTCTTCATTGGCCTCCACCCTTTTCATGAACAGGTCGGATACCCAAAGAGCGTAGAACAAATCGCGCGCACGCATTTCCTCCTTACCATGGTTTTTGCGCAGATCCAAAAACTCAAATATATCCGCATGCCATGGCTCTAAATAAATAGCAAAAGCTCCTTTACGTTTACCACCACCCTGGTCTACGTAACGTGCGGTATCGTTAAATACCTTTAGCATCGGGATAATACCATTGCTGGTACCATTAGTTCCGCTGATGTAGGAACCAGTTGCGCGTACATTATGTATGCTCAAACCAATACCGCCTGCACTTTGTGATATTTTGGCTGTTTGTTTCAGTGTGTCATAAATACCGTCGATGCTGTCATCTTTCATGGTCAGCAAGAAGCAAGACGACATTTGTGGTTTTGGTGTACCTGCGTTGAACAAGGTTGGCGTTGCATGAGTAAACCAGCGCTCGCTCATTAAGTTGTATGTTTTGATAACGCTGTCAATATCATCTTTATGGATACCCACCGATACCCGCATAAATAAATGCTGAGGGCGCTCCGCTATTTTACCATCTAACTTTAACAGGTATGATTTTTCAAGCGTCTTGAACCCGAAATAATCAAAGCCAAAATCACGGTCGTATATGATGGTGCTATCTAGCACTTCAGCATTTTTCTCGATCACTTCCCAAACATCATCAGCAATTAATGATGCACTTTTGCCTGCTTTCAGATCGATATAGCCATGCAATCTTCTCATCGTTTCTGAGAATGATTTAATGGTATTTTTATGCAGGTTGGATACTGCTATGCGCGATGCCAGCAAAGCATAGTCCGGGTGCTTGGTGGTTAACGAAGCTGCAGTTTCTGCCGCCAGGTTATCTAGTTCGGAAGTAGTTACTCCATCGTATAAGCCTTCAATTACCTTTTTGGCAACGTCAATCGGGTCAACCAATGCAGGGTTCAAACCATAGCACAGCTTTTCGATGCGGGCTGTTATTTTATCAAATTTTACGGGTTCTTTTTTACCGTCTCTTTTTATTACGTACATGGTGGGTTAGAGATTAGAGGTTAGAGATCAGTTAATTAGTTAAAAATCTTCATCTAGCGAAAACGCTTTACTTTCGGTGGTTGTATTCAAAACTCCGCTTTTTTGATAGTCGCCAACGCGCTTTTCGAAGAAGTTGGTTTTACCTTGCAGGGATATCATTTCCATAAAATCAAATGGATTGGTTGCGTTGTAGACTTTATCATAACCTAATTCAACTAACCAACGATCAGCCACGAATTCGATATATTGGCTCATCAGTTTGGCATTCATACCAATCAGGTTTACAGGCAAAGCTTCTGTTATAAATTCTTTTTCTATATCTACCGCATCAGTTATGATGTGGTTAACTTCCTGTTTGCTTAATTTTTGAGAAAGCATGCTATAAAGTAAACAGGCAAACTCACAGTGCAGACCTTCATCGCGTGAAATCAGCTCATTACTGAAAGTCAGGCCAGGCATCAGCCCACGTTTTTTCATCCAGAAGATTGAGCAGAAACTGCCTGAAAAGAATATGCCCTCTACTGCTGCAAAAGCTACCAATCGTTCTGCAAATGTTCCGTTCTCTATCCAGCGTAACGCCCATTCCGCTTTTTTCTTTACTGCCGGAACAGTATCTATCGCATGAAACAGTCTATCTTTTTCAACAGGATCTTTAATATAAGTATCAATCAACAACGCGTAGGTCTCCGAATGGATATTCTCCATCATGATCTGGAAGCCATAAAAACATCGTGCTTCGGGTACCTGCACCTCGCTCATAAAGTTCACGGCAAGATTCTCGTTCACAATACCATCGCTGGCGGCAAAAAATGCCAACACGTGCGATATAAAATGCTTTTCGCCGCTGTTCAAATTCTCCCAATGCTTCAGATCATCCGACAGATCGATCTCTTCGGCGGTCCAGAAGCTGGCCTCATGTTTTTTGTACATTTCCCAGATGCGGGGATAGTTGATGGGCAGGATCACAAACCGATCCTTGTTCTCGCGTAGTAATACTTCGTTTTCCTGTTTCATGCTTTGTCATTTTTTATTAGAGCCGACAAAAGACGATGAACCAGGCGCTTTTACGGAAGCGCGGAACAGGGCTTTTGCCAACACTTTATGCGTGAAAGTCTTGACAAGCTATCCTGGCAGGTGTCTGGCTGGTAGTCAATGGTCATTGGTCAATAGTCAGTGGATCACGGCAAATTATTTTCCGTTAACCACTCACTGCTCACCACTCACCACTCACCAATTCACAGTTGCACGTCAGCCCATGATTTGCACATGGTTCCCTTTTAATACCGGTTTTTACCCCGGCAACCTTTGATAGCGTGTGTTTAAGAACTTGTAAGTCCAAAGATAACGGATGTGGGGTTTACGATGTTAATGTTAGTTTTTCACACGACCATGAGTTATAAACAAAAGAATTGCTAAACGCTTCGGAATGAGAAATAATTTGTGATAACTTTAATAGAAACAACCCTATCAGATTATGAAAAAATATTTAGCCGAACTTATTGGAACCTTTGCCTTAGTTTTATTTGGCTGTGGTGCAGCAGTTGTCGACGGAAAGACAATCCCTGCTGCGGTTCTTCCTGACGCCCCTTTGGGAGTGGGTATTTTAGGTATTGCCCTTGCATTCGGGCTTGCCGTTGTTGCTATGGCCTATGCCATTGGCCCTATTTCGGGCTGCCATATTAATCCCGCCATCACCATTTCTATGCTGGTTGCCAAAAAGATAAGCGGGAAAGATGCCTTAGGATATATCATTGCCCAATTGATTGGCGCAGTTATTGGCTCTGCCGTATTATATGCCTTTATACAAGGCGGACCCGGATTTACGGGTATACCTGAATATGGTCTCGGGGCCAACGGCTGGGGACCGGGTTATCTTGGCGGATACTCCACCACATCAGCCTTCTTAGCCGAAGCCATTCTTACCTTCCTGTTTTTGTTTGTGATTTTCGGGACCAATTCCAGGTTCGGAAACTCCTCTATGGCTGGATTAGCTATTGGTCTAACCTTAGTATTGATCCATTTGGTAGCTATACCTATTACCGGTACATCGGTTAATCCTGCACGTAGTTTTGGGCCTGCCCTATTTGCCGGAGGAAAAGCTTTAAGTCAGTTGTGGTTATTTATTGTTGCACCGATTGTCGGAGGCGTAGCTGCTGCCCTGGTATGGCATGGAGTATTTGATAAAGAGACCAAGTAGACTGAATATTTAAAAAATTATAATGGTTGCAAGGGCACTACTCAAATTCGACTTCAACAAACCAACAGCCCTTGCAACCTATTATAATTTAATCTTCAAGAGGCACAAACTTTAACGATACCGAATTCACACAATGACGTGTATTCTTTGGCGTCATGTATTCGCCTTCAAAAACGTGACCGAGGTGCGCACCGCAGTTGGCACAAAGTATCTCGGTACGGCGTCCGTCCGCATCGGTTTCCCTGCGTACTGCGCCTGGTATCTCGTCGTCAAAGCTGGGCCATCCGCAGAAGGATTCGAATTTGTCAGCTGAGTTGTACAACGGCGTATCACAGCGCTTACACACGTATACGCCTTTTGCCTTGTTGTTTAATAATGATCCGGTAAACGGTCTTTCCGTTCCCTTGTATAGTATTACCCGTTCTTCTTCGGGTGTGAGCTTATTGTATTCCATAGTTTTAACGATTACAACAAATATACGATGGCATTGGTGTTTTGATTTTTGGAGGGAGTGCTTGTTTACATTGGGTTGACGGAAGGCCAATAGTTTGTTTCGTTCGTTATTTTGTAACAGTAGTTATGTAACAAAATGTAACACCTCTTCGCCACGTCTTTGCGAGGAACAAAGCAATCTCTACTTAGGACATTCAACGGACCGTGATTTTTTGATGAGCGTTCATTAACAAATCTCTGCTCCCTGATCTGCACAGTTCGGAGATTGCTTCGTTCCTCGCAAAGACGTGGTGGTGAAGAAAGAATAATTGTATATTTATAGTATGAAAATCCTCATCGTTATCACGTCATTATTTATTTGCACCTTTCATTCTTCGGCCGGATATAATTCTCCTGACAAAACGGATACATCAAGATACGCCATTTTCAAACTGAGTGATGATCCAACTCTATTTGATAAAGATTCTAAACCAGCAAAACTGTCGAAGCTTGAAATAAATAGAGTTGAAAAATTGATTGATAACGAGGTAAATAACTACAACAAAAAGAGTAAAGAGGATTGGCAAATCAGAAAGCCTCATAGTTATCGCCAACAAATGATTGCTGCAATAAATAAAAAAGGGGAAAAAGAGATATGGGTCCATTGCTTTCGCGGTATATCGACAACAGATTTCAATTGGAGGAAAAACTTAATTGTGATAGAGGATGGCGGAACTGACGTATTTCAAATAAAAATTAACTTGACTCTAAACAAGGTCTATTATTTTCGAGTTAATGGCATAGCTTAGGCACAAAAAAAATCCCGGCAATTTCTCACCAGGATTTCTCATATCTCAAATCTAATATCTCAGATCTATTTCTTAGCAAGTTCTTCCGCCATAGCAGCGCCTATATCGGCAGGCGATTTTACTACGCGGATGCCGCATTCTGTCATGATCTTCATTTTGGCAGCAGCAGTATCATCAGCACCGCCAACAATGGCACCTGCGTGACCCATCCTACGTCCCGGAGGAGCGGTTTGGCCTGCGATGAAACCTACTACAGGTTTTGTTCCGTTTTCTTTTATCCAGCGTGCAGCTTCAGCTTCCATGCCGCCGCCTATTTCGCCTATCATGATGATGCCGTGTGTGTCAGGGTCGTTCATCAATAACTCAACTGCCTCTTTGGTGGTAGTGCCGATGATCGGGTCGCCACCGATACCGATAGCTGTAGTGATACCCATTCCGGCTTTCACTACCTGGTCAACCGCTTAGTAAGTTAAAGTTCCTGATTTTGATACTACACCTACATTACCATTGCGGAAGATAAAGCCCGGCATGATACCTATCTTAGCTTCACCTGCAGTAATAATACCAGGGCAATTAGGACCGATCAAGCGGCTATTTCTGCCTCTCAGGTATTCTTTTACCTGTATCATATCCTTGGTTGGTATACCTTCTGTGATACAAACGATCACACCGATACCTGCCTCGGCTGCTTCCATAATGGCATCAGCTGCAAATGGCGGCGGTACGAAGATGATAGAAACGTTGGCGCCGGTTTTAGCTACTGCATCGGCAACGGTATTAAAAACAGGTCTGTCAAGGTGAGTGCTGCCGCCCTTGCCTGGAGTAACACCACCAACCACTTGTGTACCGTATTCGATCATTTGCGATGCGTGGTAAGTACCTTCCTGGCCGGTAAAACCCTGAACTATTACTTTGGAATCTTTATTTACGAGAACGCTCATAGATTTTATTATGTGTGCGCAAAGCTAAAGTTATTCGTGGTAATCTCAAAGTAAGATTGACTGGTTATTTTTATCTGAATCACTGATTTTGGGGATTACCAGATTTCGCAGATACATTGTTGCGCGGAGGTGTCATGCTGAGGCTCTCGAAGCATAGTGGGCAAGCCTTTACGCACCGCACTTCGAGAGCCTCAGTGTGACACCCTTTTTTTGTAGTGTCCGTCCGTTACAGGTACTTATAGTACGTGACAGGGTGTGACAGTTGCAACTATTCCGGCAACGCCACAGGCATAAACTCCTTCTCACTCTTCGCAATCACAATACAAGCTATCCCGTTGCCGATCATATTAGTCAACGCCCTTGCTGTCGACATAAATCTGTCGACGCCCAATAGTAGTGCTACACCTTCAACCGGTATCACTTTAATAGCTGTTAAGGTAGATGTCAACACAATAAATCCACTGCCAGTTACGCCCGCTGCGCCTTTGGAAGTGACCATCAGGATACCTATGATCACCAATTGCTGTTCTAACGACAAAGGTATATTAAACACCTGTGCCAGGAAGATGACCGACATAGATAGATATATCGTAGTTCCATCCAAATTAAAAGAGTACCCTGCCGGGATGACTAAACCTACAACTGATTTAGCACAGCCGAATTTCTCCATTTTCTCCATCATACTCGGTAGAACGGTCTCTGAAGATGAGGTGCCTAATACGATGAGTATTTCCTGCCGGATAAATTTCAGATATTTCCACAAGCTGAACTGAAACATCACACTGACCAAATACAGTACGATAAAAATAAATAACAGCATAGTAAGGAACACTGCGCCCAATAACTTAAGCAATGGGCCAAGTGTATCGATACCATAAGTTGCCACCGTGTAGGCCATCCCCCCAAACGCACCTATCGGCGCTACCTTCATCACCACATCCATGATGTTGAAGAAAACTTTGTTCAGCTTTTCGAAAAAGTCAAGCACAGGTTTGCCCGTTTCTTTCAATAAACTCAATCCATATCCAAACAGGATAGCAAAGAATAGTATCTGCAAAATATCGCCTTTAACAAAAGCGTCGAATATGTTGGATGGAATGATATGCGCAAAAAACTCGCCCCATTTCATTTCAGAGGCAGCTTTTTGATAGGCCAGCAATTTGGCATTGGCTGCTCCGTGTGGTGCAGGTAAACCGCTGCCCGGTTTTATCAGGTTGGCAAAGCCTACACCCATGACAAGCGCAAAGGTGGTTACGATCTCAAAATACAGTATTGCCTTACCCCCAACCTTGCCTACTTTCTTCATATCGCCCATGCCGGCTATACCTAACACAATGGTGAGGAAGATGATAAACGGTATCAGCATCTTGATCAGATCGATAAATTTATCGCTGATAATCTTCGCCGTCGGACCAAAGTCTTTAAAGTACAGTCCTACAATCACGCCCAGCACAATGGCCGCTATCACCTGGAAAGTTAAATTGGATAAGAGTTTCTTCATCGAAAACAAGTATACGATTATTGGTGAATAGTTGATTGAGTTAAGTGGTTGGTTGGGTTGTTTCGGGTAAGGTGTCATGCTGAGGCACTCGAAGCATGGTGGGCAAAGGCCTTTACGCACCGCACTTCGAGAACCTCAGTGTGACACCCCCTTCTTTTGTTTTGTTCCGTTCTTTATTTTGAAACAGTTCAGATGAAACAAGTAAAACAAAAAAGCCCCCTTCATCCGAAGAGAGCTTCTAAAATGCTGTATATTAATTATTGATTAGCTTACTGTACCTGTTTCCAAATTAACCGTATAACTAGCACCGTTGATTACAAGCTTAGCTGTATTATTACCTAAGAAGGTAATGGTACCGTTATAGTTCCATGTGCCTTGTGCGCCACTGCCTGTAGTGTTGAAGGTAGCCGAGCCGCCTGTAATATCACCTAACTGATCAATGATCACGTTGTTAAAGGTGTAATTAAACGAAAGCACAGTGCTTTTGCCGCTCACTTTTGCATTTTCGGCAAAGTTGGCGGTACCATTCAATGAAACGTTTGAAGTATCAACACCCGGATTTACTTGTGCTAGTGTCAGATTTTCGGCGATGTTAAAAGTACCGTTCAATTGTGCTGTTGCTGCTGTTACTTTCAGGTTGTCGGTAACGTTGAATCCTGAAAATACATTATTAGTACAATTGAAAGTGAAACCGATAGAACCGGCTACTGTCGCCGATCCGCCCCCGTCAGCTGCAATAGTAGCGCTAAAGGTAGTATCCACATGCAAACCGCAGGTAATATCATAATCTGAGTTAATACCCATATGACCACTTTTGTTCAGTTTCAGTCTAAGAGCATTACGGTCTAATCCGAATTGGCCTGGCGAGTTAAGGCCGCTGCTCAGGTTGAAACCTCCGAAGCCTGAATAAAGAGTCTGAGACAGGTTCAGAGCGATCTGACTGGCTACTGTTTTTGAGTCGACTGTGTTTGATGAACTTGATTTTTTACATGATGTATAGCCCAATGCTGCACAGGCCAATACCACTAATGCGATGCGTTTTAATTTCATGATAAAGTCTAAATTTCTTGCAATATAAGTTTTTTTGGCACTTATACGAAAAAAGTAGTTGTTGGGTTATAGGGAGTTAGGTAGTGTTCTGTCCGTCCGTCACGGAGTGCTTATGGCGTAGACAGTGTGGACACTCCCCGGTACGTCATTGCGAGGAACGAAGCAATCCCCGATTAGCAGGGCGGCTATGCAAGTTCTACACCTTCCTATTCGCTCTGATTGCTTCGTCGCTCACTTCTCGCAATGACGTTTTTTTAGTTAAGTGTCACGCCCGTCACATTTACAGGCTCCCTGTGACGGACGGACAGAACACAAAAAGACGCAAGGTATTGCGTCTCTACATTTGTATATTCGTACTATGATCAACATCTACAATTTCAAACAGGTATCCGATCTGCTTGCGTGTGCTGGTCAACCACTAGAAGGGCAGTTACAAAGCATTGCAGATGATGGCTATAAGGTCATAATCAATCTTGGTTTGGCAGATGGCAAATATGCTTTGGCTGATGAAGCATCATCGGTTGCTAAGCTTGGTTTAGCTTATCATCATTTGCCAATTATTTTTGATGATCCGCAGTTAAGTGAGTTTATTGATTTTATCAGGTTGATGAATGAGCATAGTCATCAGAAAACATTGGTGCATTGTGCAGCTAACTATAGGGCATCTGCATTTACAGGTTTATACCTTTTTTCTGCTGATATTTTAAGTCAGGATGAAATGCAGGAATTTATTGAAGATGTATGGCAACCAGATGGGATTTGGCAGCAATTTATTGATGATGCTGTACTGTGGTTGGAGAGTGAGTGAGTTGGATTGGTTAAGTGGTTGATTGAGTTAGATTAGGTTGATTAAGTTATCAACTGCTAACATTTAAATTTCAACCCGAAATTTAAATAATATCTCCCCATCACCATATCATCATATAATAATATATAGCTTGCTGTGTAGAATAGTAGTAAGAAAGTCGGATTAATACAAATAATTATTTATCAATAAAGAATTTTGTTTAATTACAAGTATTATACTGTCATGTCCGTCACCGGGTGAAGGTATGTTAGGACAGGACGTGACATATATCTCCAACCCATACTGGTTTCAATCTGTGACTGAAATCGCGGATAACGTCAATTTTAAACTTACTGTCATCATCTGGCTTCAGTTATAAACTGAAGCCAGATGTGGGAAAACTGTCACGCAAAGTCTCGTGACATAGGCATCCCGTGACGGACGTGACACCACAGAAAGACGCAAAGCATTGCGTCTCTACTGATAACTGATTAACTAATCTCCGGTTAACCAATCAACTAAATCAACCATTTTTCTTAATTTCGCAACCTCAAACGCGAGATTATAAGCAATGGACTATCAATTTAAAGATATAGAGCAAAAGTGGCAGCAGTTTTGGGCCGAAAATCAAACCTTTAAGGCTGACAACGATTCTGACAAACCCAAGTATTATGTGCTGGATATGTTCCCCTATCCGTCAGGAGCCGGACTGCATGTTGGGCACCCGCTGGGCTATATCGCTTCTGATATTTTTGCGCGCTATAAGCGTTTGCGCGGCTTTAATGTACTGCACCCGATGGGCTACGACAGCTTTGGCTTACCTGCCGAGCAGTATGCCATCCAAACCGGGCAGCACCCTGCTATTACTACCGAGACTAACATTGCTACCTACCGCCGTCAGCTTGACCAAATTGGTTTCTCGTTCGACTGGAGCCGCGAGGTTCGCACCAGCTCACCTGATTTCTATAAATGGACGCAGTGGATATTTATGCAGCTGTTCAACTCGTGGTATAATAAGTCTGCTGACAAGGCTGAATCAATAGAAAAACTGGTTGCCCATTTTGAGCAGAATGGTTCATCAGGCATCAATGCCGTATGTGACGAAGATATCAAAACCTTTACCGCTGCTGAATGGAAAGCCATGAGCAATAACGATCAGCAGGATGAACTATTAAAATACCGCCTTACCTATCTGCGCGAAAGCACCGTAAACTGGTGTGCGGCATTAGGTACCGTATTGGCTAACGACGAGGTAAAAGACGGCTTTAGTGAGCGTGGCGGCTACCCTGTTGAGCAAAAGAAAATGATGCAGTGGAGCATGCGCATCACCGCCTATGCCGAGCGTTTATTACAAGGTTTGGATACCATCGACTGGCCCGAGCCTTTGAAAGAAATGCAAAGGAACTGGATAGGTAAAAGTGTAGGTGCGAGTGTGAAGTTCCCTATCGAATCCGCCACTCACCACTCACCACTCACCACTGACTTCATAGAGGTTTTTACTACCCGTGTCGACACAATTTTCGGGGTTACTTTCCTGGTGCTCGCTCCAGAGCATGAGTTAGTGGCATCATTAACTACACCTGAACAGAAAGCGACCATAGATGCTTACATCGCGCAAAGCAAAAAGAAATCGGAGCTTGACCGTATGGCCGATACCAAAACGGTATCGGGTGCTTTTACGGGCAGCTACGTGATCAACCCGGCGAATAACGAGCGTGTGCCTCTGTACATTGCTGATTATGTGTTGGCTGGATATGGCACTGGCGCAGTAATGGCAGTACCGTCAGGAGATCAGCGTGATTATCTTTTCGCCAAGCATTTTGACTTGCCGATCATCCCGATCATCGACATACAAAAAATTGAGACTGAAGCTGACCCTACCAAAGAAGGCACTTATATCAACTCCGATTTTATGAATGGGTTGAACTATAAGGACGGTACAGCTAAAGTAATTGAGTTTTTAGAAGGCAAAGGTGCAGGAAAAGCAAAAGTGAACTTCCGTATGCGGGATGCCATATTCGGTCGTCAACGTTATTGGGGCGAACCCGTGCCGGTTTACTTTAAGGATGATTTGCCTCACTTAATTGATGAGAAGGATTTGCCGTTACTGCTACCAGAGATCGATAAGTACTTACCAACCGAAACAGGCGAACCACCATTGGCGCGTGCTGCGGGATGGAATTACAACGGCTTTGAGTACGAATTAAGCACGATGCCGGGTTGGGCAGGTTCAAGCTTTTATTGGTACCGCTACATGGATCCGAAGAACGATCAGGAGTTTGCGTCTAAAAAGGCTACTGAGTACTGGAAGGATGTCGACCTGTATATTGGTGGCTCAGAACATGCAACAGGACACCTGCTATACAGCCGTTTCTGGAACAAGTTTTTGAAGGATATGAACCTGGTGATTGAAGAAGAGCCTTTCAAAAAGCTGATCAACCAGGGGATGATACAGGGTCGAAGCAATTTTGTGTACAGGTTGATTGACGATGAGGGACGTGGTACAAATACTTTCGTTTCTCATGGATTGATCAAAGAATACAAGACATACGAACTGCATGTTGATGTGAACATCGTAGAGAATGATATCCTTGATACCAACAAGTTCAAGCAATGGCGTGAAGACTTTAAGGATGCTGAGTTCATCCTGGAAAATGGCAAGTACGTATGCGGCGTGGAGATCGAGAAGATGTCGAAATCCAAGTTCAACGTTGTTAACCCGGATGACCTGATAGCACGTTACGGTGCCGACACCCTGCGTATGTACGAGATGTTCCTCGGCCCACTAGAGCAAAGCAAACCATGGAATACTAATGGTATCGAAGGAGTATTTAAGTTCCTGCGCAAATTCTGGAAGCTTTTCCATGATGAGCAATTCAACTTCAGGGTATCAGCAGATGCACCTTCCAAAGCTGAGTTGAAATCACTTCATAAGATCATCCGCAAGGTTGAGGAAGATGTTGATCGCTTCTCGTTCAATACTTCAGTATCCAGCTTCATGATCGCAGTAAATGAATTGACCGATCTGAAATGCAATAAGAAAGCCATCCTGCAAGATTTGGTGATCGTATTATCTGCTTATGCACCGCACATTTGCGAGGAGCTATGGGTATTGTTGGGTAACGAAGCAGGCACATTATCGTATGCCGCTTATCCTAAATTTAATCCTGAATATTTGGTAGAGGATGAGTTTGCTTACCCGATCTCCATCAACGGCAAAATGAAGATGAACCTGAATATCTCATTGAGCCTTGATGTACCTGCTATTGAAAGTACTGTATTAGCCAATGCTGATGTGCAGAAATATCTTGATGGTAAATCGCCTAAAAAGCTGATTGTGGTGAAGGGTAGGATTGTGAATATAGTGATTTAGACTCACCACCATTCATAGTTTTCCGTCATTGCTGTAAGGGTTTAGTAATTCGACAATAGAATTAGGTATTTATTTTTTGTTGTTTAGGGCTACCATATCGATAGGCTTTTTGCCATTAATACCTTGATGTGGCCTTTCCCAATTATAATAGACCAGATATTTGAGAAGTTCGTCCTCTAGTTCCTCAAAGCTGTCAAAGTCTGTATCTTCGATCAGGTCTTCTTTTAGTGTACGCCAGAAACG
>Ga0163162_10001085_pt1 | contig 25212 bp, 23 predicted proteins | sample S55metaG_FD_115310 | JGI IMG/M metagenome (GOLD analysis project Ga0163162, IMG submission 115310) | Switchgrass rhizosphere microbial communities from Kellogg Biological Station, Michigan, USA - S5-5 metaG | ecosystem: Host-associated > Plants > Roots > Rhizosphere > Soil | place: USA... | reverse complement strand
CTCCGGTATCGATCCCATTCAGGTATTGGAGCTGCAGAAGATTATCTTCGATCTCAAAAATTCCGGCATCGGAATCCTGATGACCGACCACAACGTGCGGGAAACGCTGGCGGTGACGGATCGCGCCTATATCATCAATAACGGACGGATCTTCCGCTCAGGCTCGCCCGAATCGCTGGGGAACGACGCCGACGTTCGCCGCGTGTATCTTGGAGAGAACTTCAGTATGGGGATTGAAAGCACACGCGCACCGCGCGCGGATTAGAAAGCCCGCGCTTAAGCGGCTGCGCCCTCGGCTTGCTGGCCCATGGAGTTTGCAAAATGCGCGATCACCATGGACATCTCTTCCAGCGCCTTGCAGGCTGCCGTGGGTGAGAACACGCCGATCACTTGAGACCAGCTGCGCATCACGCGATAGTTCACCGCCAGCATGCTGGTTTCCAGCGACGATCCTTCAACCGAAGAACCTCGCACCTGTTTCAGCATTGAGCTCAACACGGCGTAGTCGCGATCGAGGGTGTCGCGAAGAGAATCCAGGTTAACCGAAGCCGAACGGAGTTGGCTCTGCACTTCCAGGAATCCAAGCTGATTTGCAGCCGCTACCTGGCCGGCAAAATCTCGAGTCGTCTTCGCGCTCAGGATCAGCAGGCAAGTGTAACGAAACCAGTAGCCGAAGAGCAGCACCGAGCTTCCCGTAATGATTACTGTTGTGATGAACTCAATCATTCGTCTCCGCTCAATTCGGGGAGCGGTAGATGAAGAATAGCACCAGAGATGTTTTCATTCAATGGTTTTGGGACGTTCTAAGGTGATTTTGTCGCAGGAGTGTAAGGGTCTATTTAAGACCGAAGGTCATATCGGGAGATGCTTCCGGATATTGCGTGCGATATTCCCGGTACAAGCCGGCATAACTGACCGTCAAGAACTGCGACTTGGGTAGACCCAAGCGGGCGGCAGTACTATCGATCCAAGCGCGCGGTCCTTCTATCTCCAAGTAGATGCCAATGGGGATTTCATCGATGGTGATGATCCCTGGTTCGCTGGCGGCTCGGAACTGCGTTCGATACTTTTCATAGCGGAAGGTTGGCTGGTACCCCAGACGGTCAAGTACCAGCGTGTAGGTGTCGGGATCGGATACGTCGAATTCGATTTCCTCACGGCTCTTGTAGCCGTCGCGCGTGGCTGGGCCTTTGTAGGTGACCATCGCGCGCGTTATTCCCTCCGGCGAAACGGTTTTTCGCAGGCGCAGGATCCGATCGGATTGCTGCAGCGCGGCGGACGGCAGATCGAAGAGCTGGTCGGATTCGAGGGTGCGTGGAACTGAAACCGCATAGCCGTGCCGTTCGATGAGAGCGCGCGCTTCCCGGGCGGTGCCGTTCCAGCGCAGCTTGACTTCAGTTTCAGTCACCTATGTTCTGATGATACGATGAGGCAACGCGCCCGTAGCTCAGCTGGATAGAGCGACTGACTTCGAATCAGTAGGCCGGGGGTTCGAGTCCCTCCGGGCGCACCAAACAAAATATTGTCCGGACCGGACACATAGGTAACAGATCGTTCCTGAGACATAGGTAACACTTTTGGCCCGAAGGGGTTGTTGAGGGGCTGCAAAGTTTTTTCCTCCAGATCGATATAACCCAGATCATAATTCATGGAGCTGACCGGCCAGATGCCGTCGTCGCTAGTGGGTCCATTTGAGCATGAAGGATTTTTTAGGGTCGAAAGATAGGTTTCGCGCTCCGAAAGATAGGCTTCGCGCCCAGTCGGGGAGGCCCCATACTCTTGTATCGGCGGGCATCTCCTCCGAGTGCCTGCTAAAGACGGGAGCCGCCCTTTCCTCCGATCGGGCGCTCCCGCCCTATAAAACGTGCCGGAAGGCCTGAAACAGTCGCGGGTGAATTTGGTCGGCACGGCCGCGTGTCGATCGCTCTCATTTCCGACCCCCGAACGTTCGTCGCGGTGACCACGGTTGTCGCCGGCACCGCCCGTTACGCGTTCGCGAAGTCCACCAGGTCGCGATTCAGGCGGTCCATATGAGTAATGAACAACCCGTGAGGAGCGCCTTCGTAGACCTTCAGTTCCGACCCCGGAATGAGTTGAGCAACCCAGCGCCCTGTAAGATCGAGCGGTGCGCTGTGATCGCGATCTCCCTGAATGATCAACGTCTTGGTGGAAATCCTCCGCAGTTCGGCATGGAAATCGGTCCCGACGTCAGCCCGATTGGTTTCGACCAGGGCCCTCAACGAGGTTTGAAGACACATCCGCACGCCCCACTGCACCGTCTCAGGCGATGTTTCAGCGGCAAAGAACGAAGGCGCCGCACCCGCTAGCCACTTCGGAAGATCCGCGCACAACACGGCTTGCAATTTGTCCAGCTTCTGCTTGTCTACGCCGTCAGGATTGTCCGCTGCCTTCATCGACGGAGCCAGCAATAAGGCCTTACGCACGCGGCTCGCACCATGGCGCGTCAAGTAGCGAACCACTTGCCCCGCGCCCATCGAGTGCCCCACCAGAACAACCTCTCGCAAATCGAGTTGCTCGATGACGGAGGCCAGATCGTCAGCGAGCGTGTCATAGTCAAAACCGTGCCCCGGATCACTGGAGCGCCCATGGCCCCGGTTGTCGTAGGCGATGGTGCGGAAGCCTCGCTCAGCGAGATGGACCATCTGGTACTGCCACATATCGCTGTTCAGCGCCCATCCATGAACGAAGAGGACTGGCTTCCCGGTACCCCAGTCGCGATGGTAGAGATTCGTGTGGCCGGAAGTGTCGATCGACGCAGATCGTTTGGGTGTCGTCGCGCGTGCAGCCGAGGTGAAGAGTCCAAGGGCCGCGGCAGATGATGTCGCAGCCTTCAAAAGTTGACGTCTTTGCATGAAATACTCCTTTGTTTGGTACTGCCTGTTGGAATAATTCCACGATCGCCGCGGAAAGTCGATTACGCGAGAGGTAATGGAGTCCGCGCGCCTTCGTGCGTTATCGTCGAGCTATGGTGCAGAGCCCTCAACCAGTCGGCGACCTGTTGCGAGAGTGGCGGCAACGGCGCCGGCTCAGTCAGCTCGAACTCGCGTGCGAGGCCGAAATATCGACGCGCCATCTCAGCTTCGTTGAAACCGGGCGCGCCGCACCGAGTCGCGAAATGGTGATGAACCTGGCCGAGCGATTGGAAGTTCCTTTGCGCGACCGGAACACTTTGCTTCTTGCGGCGGGCTTCGCTCCGGTGTATGGCGAACGGCCGCTGGCGGATCCAGTTCTACATGCCGCGCGAGAAGCCATCGACCTGATCCTTTCGGGGCAAGAGCCCTATCCGGCATTGGCAATCGATCGGCACTGGACGATGGTCGCGTCCAATCGCGCGGTGCCTCCGATGCTTACGGGAATCAGCGCGTCGTTGCTCGAACCGCCAGTGAACGTGCTCCGGCTGAGCCTTCATCCGGACGGCTTGGCTCGAAGGATCGTTAATCTGAGCGAGTGGCGTGCGCACTTGCTGGACCGGCTCCGGCGGCAGATCGAAGTCAGCCGGGACCCTGTGCTCGGGGCGTTGATGAATGAGCTGCGGGCGTATCCGCACGACGCTGCCGATACTTTGGAAACAGACGCGGGCGTGGTGGTGCCGCTTCGTTTGATTACGGAAGCTGGTGTTTTGAGCTTCTTCAGCACGACTATGATCTTCGGGACTCCCGTCGATATCACGCTGGCGGAACTTGCGGTCGAACTGTTCTTCCCAGCCGACACGAGCACGATGGAGATTCTTCGACGCGCATAGTAGCCAAGATCGCCCGATAGTTCCCGCCCTCACTCTTTCAGCGAAACCGGCGGTGTTATCCTCGCTGCTGGGATGCTCTTGCGGCAATTCTTCCTTGCCACGTTGGCGACCGGCATTTGCTGTTACGGCCAGAACGCCCAAACTGCGCGCGGCGAGCAGATTTTTGAACGCTCCGGCTGCGCCCAATGCCACTCCGTCGAAAACCGGGGCGGCGCTCTGGGACCGGACCTGAGCGAAGCCGGCATCGTGCTTTCGCCCGAGTCCCTGCGGCTGGCGATTACCAATCCCAGCGCAGAGATTGCACGCGGATACGAGACTGTGGTCGTGGTTCCCGCAGCCGGAGAAAAAGTCGAAGGGATCGCTCTGAATGAGGACGATATTTCTATTCAGATGCGGACCACCGATGGCAACCTGCGGTCGTTCATAAAGGATGACCTGGGGGATCTGGAGCGCGAAAAGCGGTCGCTCATGCCCTCCTATGCAAACAAACTGTCATCGCTGGAAATCGACAGCCTGGTTGACTACCTGAAAACCTTGAAGGGCACTCATCCCGCGCCTGGCACCCCCGTCCGCCGGATGCGGGACACCGCGGGAATTTCGGAGAACCTGGAGTTTCTGGGGCGTCCGGAGCGAGATGAAGAAGAACCCCCGGACGAATTGCTGGATGCGTTGCAGATTCCCGCGGGATCCGCTGTGGCCGACCTGGGAGCGGGAACGGGATACTTTACCTGGCGTCTGGCCCAGCGCGTCGGCCCGCAAGGGAAGGTGCTTGCCGTCGACATTCAGCAAAAGATGCTCGATCTGGTTGCCAAGGAAGTAAAGCAGCACGACCTGCATAACGTCGATTTAGTGCTCGGCGGCGAGCACGACCCTCACTTGCCGGAAAAATCCCTGGACCTGGTTTTGATCGCTTACGCTTATCACGAGTTTTCCCAGCCGGAGGAGATCATGGCCGCCGTGCGGCGGAGCCTGAAACCTGGCGGACGCGTGGTGCTGCTGGAGTACGCTCTGGAGAGCGCCTACACGTCCGTACCCGGCCTGCACAAAATGCGCTTGGGTGACATTCGCTCTGAGATTGAGCCGATGGGTTTCGCGCTTGACCGCATGCTGCATTTGATCCCTAAGCAGCACTGCGTCATTTTCGTAAAGTGGCCGCGCGAGCAGTAGGTGCGTCAACCCACCAGCCGGCCTTGATCGCGCTCATTTCCAACCCTTGAGCGCTCTTCGCGGTGACCACGGCTGGCGCCGGCGGTCATGGAGCGCCTTCGCACCAGGAAGGGTCCACGTTGTTCGTGAGGCCGGAGGTGATGTTGGTGGGCCTCCCTTTGACTGGATCGAAAAACATGAGTTGCTGGACCCAAACGTTGCGTTTCCGGTGTCCGCCCGGAAGGGCCGCGAGACCCTGCGGGGTGATATATACGATTTGATCGCGGCCGTGCAGCCAGAACGCAGTTAAGGCGCTTGCGACCGCGCGGAGCTTCATGGTGGCGAGGCTGACCAGGTAATAGTCATCCTGCCGCTGGCCGCTGCCGTCATTAAGACCCTCCTCCCCAATCAGCAGCCATTTGCCGTCTTCGGTCCAGTCGAGAGAGCGGATCGGAGTTTCGCATTTGCCGATGGTGCCGTGGTTGTCGATCGGGCAAGTGTCGACTTGGATCTGGAACCGGCCGATCTGCTTGCCTGAGCGCGACACGACCAGAGTCTCCTCGTTGCCGCAGGCTTCGAGCTCTCCCAGCTTCGCGAACCGATCGCAACCCCGCGTCCGCGAACCTGGCTTTTCCTTCGGCTCTGGCGCGGGGGCGACAAGGCTTTCCTCGCCCGTGGCGGGATTCAAGCTCCACACCCTCACGTCGTCAGTCACGTGCGGCGAAGGCGATGTGAACTTGATTATCCGGCCGTCACAGATGGGATTGTAGTGGTCCCGCGGAGAGTGCGTCAGCGCTTTGAGAAGACCGTCTGCCGGATTCCAGGTCCAGATCTGCTGGTAACTCGCTCCGTGCTCTTTGTAAACGCGGCGGCTGAAGATCACCTCTCCGAATGCGGAAGAGACGAACAAGAGCGCCAGAATAACGGTGGCTCGCTGCAGTGTAGTCATTTTCAGGGACCCTAGCGGATAGGGCCGCTGCTAAGTCATTTTAGGCACATTTTCCAGGACTAAGACCGGCTTACGGCACAAGGTGCCGCGGCATAGCGGCGAGCCAGCCAGCCGCCCCGATATGAGCAAATATCAGGCTCTTCGCTCGTCTGCAACTGACAAGTTGGGCCAAGGCAGGTTTGCGTGGCCGCGTTCATTCAGCAACTCGTGGCGGCCTGGGAGGAATTCAGCGGCGCCGAAAGGTTGATTCGAAGTGAGCGAGCGCCGATCCGAGCATCATGCCCCCGACGATTCAACCAAAAGGACTCACCGATGTGTGCCCGCGATCTAATCAGAAAGCGTGAAAATGGCCCCGGGGCGACGAGCGGTGTAGTGGGTGTCGCCCCGCAGGCCTGTACTAAGTAAGTTGAAAGTTAGAGCCACGGCCCGGCGAAATGTTTCATAAAATCGTCTAAGAAAAGCCTGAGGCGTAGCCCGCGCGGAGTATTAGGGGGCGGGCGCCCCTCCGGCCTTAGATCTGCGCGTGGATAAAATGTTTTAGGCAAATCGGGGGCATAAAGCATCCTTCGATCAGCGCAACGCTATCCTTCACACCGATTTATGCCGGCGCTACCGTGGTGGTTGGGAGGGCAATCTCATGCCAGCCGTTGACACGACCAGATGTAACACTGAGTCGCTTTCCCTAGAAGAACGAATTCGCCTGCGCGCCGAGTCGATCTACAGGCAGCGTGGGAATCGGCCTGGTTCGGCAATGGAGGATTGGATTCGCGCCGAAAAGGAAATACGCGAAGAGGAGGAAAGAGCGATCGACTGAAGCCTCGGAAGAGTCCCGCGTACCCGTGCAATAGCTCATAGGTCACCCGAGTTCATAGGTCGCATTCGCTGGAACTCCACCAGGCAGGCCCGCAATTGCCCGTACCTCACCCCCAGGCGCTGGGCAATGGCGGGCTTGCTGACACCCATCCGCTGGAGTTCGACCGCGCGCTCTGCGATACGCCGGCGCTCAGCCGCTCTCTTGTCCAGAGTGCCAGGGGCTTCCCGCAGCGCCAGTTTTTCTTCCTGCCGCCCATCTTGCCGTGAGCGGTCCGCTGCTCGCTCCACGTCTTTGTCTGTCGCGCAGGCGATACAAATCGGCACGTCATTTTCGTACGTCTGAGTTTCTTGGGTTTTGCAATAAGCGCACCGAGCCATAGCGCACCTCTCTTGCGTAAGAAGGCACTTGGCAGGCCACCGAGGTAAGTAACTGATAAACGATGGCAAGAATATAAGTTTTACAGTGCGTCGGTAAGAAGGCTCAGGTAAGGAAGAAACACCCGCGGCCGCGTTACGATCGAAGTGGCTGCACTCATGGGTCCGAGGTCTTGGCGTCGTCCGTGGGCCGGCGGCGGAGCCTGCTACGCCCCGCTGCTCCTCAAATTCTGTTCACATTAAGCCACTGCGGAGCGATGTAGTCCGGAACGTGTGCCGCAACCGATGCGCCGGCCCAACGCTTTCGCGGTTGTTTTTGACACCCACTATATGCTTCCCTTGGAAGACATTCGATGGGAAAACCCATTCGTCAAGGGCGCGCTGGTGAAGTAAACCTTAGGCGAACTTTCCGTTGGCGAGTCTTCCATTCCGTTAGTAACGGTCCAAGTTATAGCGGTAATTCGATTCGGTTTTCGGCGCGAGTTGATTATCCGACAGGTACAATTCGAAGGCGGCACCGAATGTCCGTCGTTGGGCGGCTGACTAGCTCTTGGACGCGAACAAGCCCCTCCAGGACTCATCAAACGCCGTCCAGCGCTCGTCCCCATGCACGGAGGAAAGCATTTCGGGAATATGCAACAGACCGTGTCCGTCCGCGCAAACCATTTCTGTACCTGCCCAATCGAGTAGCAGGCATCCCGAGCAGCCAACATGCGTGGCGAGACCCAGCCGCTTTAGACACACCGGGCATCTTCTGCGTTGATCGTAAATCGACCACGAGAGCACACCAAGGCAGGTCAATAGAAAAAGCCACGTTGAAAGAGGTTCTGTCAATACGTCCGTGCCGCCAATCATGGTGATGGATGCCGCGCGGGTAAATTCGATTCCCGCCAGCAGGGAGGCTGTCAGCAATAGCGCCGTCTTGCCGACAAAGAAAGCCGCACGCCGCGCGCGATTGCGGAAGGAGCGATTCATTGCCGCTGCGGACGAAGACACGGACCAGAATCGCAGACTGGCTGCGGTCATCACGAAAGCGAGGATAAGCGCCAAGCAAAATGAGCCGAGCACGGAACGCACTCGACTCTGCAGCATCGAGACATCTACCAGACTGTCCCAGGGAGAGTAACCATCGTCGTGCAGGATGGCTTCGAGTTCCTGTTCGGCGGTTTCTGGCGTAACTCCGTCGGCCAAGCGAATCAGGACTCCACTTTTCGCCGTTCGGGAAGTAGATCCTGCCAGAGACCACACTCCGATACGGCGCGAGAGGAACCAGAAGCGCTTATCGAGGACACCCACCACCCGCAGGCGGCGGCCACCCACGGTGATTTGAATCGTACGTTGTCCAAAGGAGTTGGCGAGATATTTCTTCCAGAGTTCGTAGCTGACGACGGCGCAATTATCACAGGCGGCAGCGTCTCCGCTCAATAAGGGCCGGCCCCACAGCATCCCCGCGGAAAGCACGGAGAAGAAGTCGCCGCTCACCTCCGCGTGGAGAACCGACACGCCGCGTCCCGGCTTGAGTTGGGCCGTCTCTTCCTGCCAGCGATACGTCGCAGTCCTCACCAGCCGGCTCTTATTGCGCCAGAGATTCAGCCAGTCCGCCGGAATGCCGGAGCGGGTAGAAAGCGAAATTCCGCTCTTGGAAGCTGTGGCGATGCGATCGGCATTGAGATAAGGCAGCGGCTCTAGCACGTCTCGAGTGCTGGGAAGAAATCCACTGACGCAGGTGATCAGCAGAATAGCGAAGACGCCCGCGGAAAGACAAAAGGCTGGAGAGCGAGTTAGAGTGCGAATCCTTTCTGAAGGACGTTCCCGCCACGGCGCATGGTGAAAACACCACCAGGCATCCGCGATACATCCCAAGGCAAAGGAAAGGAGCTTTCTGAAAGCTTGAGGTTCGCTTCTTTTACAGAAGGCCAGCCAGGCAAATTGAATTTCGGCCTGCCATTCGCGGCTCCATTCTGCGCGATGGGACGCAGGAACAAGAGCGGCACCCAAGCCCAGAATCAGGGACGACCAACTTAACGGGTCTTTGAAGGATGCGAGAAATCTCATCGCTGATTCCCCGGGAGCCGCTGGAGCACGGAGTATCGTTCGCTGGCCTTGGATAAGGCAGCTTCTCCGCGGTTGGTAAGTTTGTAATATTTGCGGGCGGGCCGTTGTTCAGCAACCGCCTTCTGAGTTCCCTCCCACTTGGAGCGGACTAATTCAAGCTGCTCGAGGCGACGCAGTGCGGGATACACTGTTCCACTCGGCAAACCAGTCGCCTCCATGATGTCGAACCCGTAGCCATGGCCGACGCCGACTGCCTCCAGGATCAAGGCAGACGTCATTGTGAGGCGGAACTCTTCAGGCATATCTAGAAAGTAATAGTATTCTATGCTTTTCAATTGTAGTTGTCTACATAGGGTGCTATATATGTAAATCGTAGACCCCGATGCTGGAAGTTCGACACCTCACCAAGCGATATCGCCGAATCCCGGCGGTGGAGGACGTATCATTCTCCATTCGGCCAGGCGAGGTGTTGGGATATTTGGGGCCGAATGGAGCCGGGAAGAGCACCACGGTGAAGGTGTTGGTCGGTCTGATCGAGCCCACTTCGGGGGAGATTCTGTTTCGCGGTAAGGACGTGCGCTCGGATTGGATCGCCTTCCTCCGCTCAGTGGGATATGTGCCGGAGGAAGCGCATCTGTACGCGCAGCTCACCGGGCGAGAATATTTGCAACTGACGGGCCGCCTGCGGGGGATGGAGCGCCGCACCTTGGAACGGCGAATGGATGAAATGCTTCGGCTGTTTTCGCTGTGGAGTGACCGCCATTCTTTGATTTCCACTTACTCGAAAGGAATGCGGCAGAAGATCTTGCTCTCGGCGGCGCTATTGCATAATCCGGAGTTCCTGATTTTGGACGAACCCTTTTCAGGACTCGACGTGAATACGGCAATTGTGCTGCGGGAATTAGTGCGCTCTCTCGCGAAGGCGGGAAAGACGATCTTCTATAGTTCTCACGTTTTGGAAGTGGTGGAGAAGATCTGTTCGTCGGTCATTGTGCTGAACAAGGGCCGCATCGTAGCTTACGACGCGGTCGAGCGCTTGCGCGACCTGGCACGGCAACCATCGCTTGAATGTGTGTTCACCAGTCTTACCCAGCAGGAAGATCCTAGTGGAGTAGTGAACGGAATCCTAGAGGCGATGCGCGCCTGAGGAGTGCTCATGGGAGTCTTTTCGGATCGCACGACATGGCTCGCCGAAACGCATTCCGTGCGCTTCGAACTTTTCCGGCACTTTTTCGTGCGCTTTTTTGACAACGAGTTTGTTACGACGCCCGGACAGTGGCGCATCGTCGCCGGCGGCGCGGTGGGCATCCTTTTTTCGCTCGCGATTGTCTACACACCGGCTTACTATCACAAGTATTTGGAGTTGAATGGATTAGAAGATCCGGCGCCTTACGCGCGCGCATCTCTCACGGATTTTCTGTTTATCATTCTGCTGGCGATGACGCTCGTCGGGATCTTGACGATGCTGCAATGGGGTTCACTTTTCCCAAGCTTGCGTGACTACCTGGCTCTGGCCGCTCTACCGGTACGGATGCGCGACCTATTTCTGGCCAGATTCGGGGCGCTGTTTTGTTTTGCTCTTCTTTTCACGTTGTCCGTTACGATATTGCCCAGTGCAGTGCTTCCCGCGGTCATGGCAGGCAGGCATGGAACGGAAGTCTCAATTCAGTTTCTGGCATTGTTAGTCTCAGCGACCGCTGCAGGATTGTTCGTATTCTTCGCATTGGTTTCCACGCAGGGCATCATGTTGTTGGTGATTCATCCAAAGTGGTTTTCGCGCGTCTCGTCGGTGGTTCAGGGCAGTCTGCTCACGGCGTTGATTTGTGCGCTGCCGTTGATTTTTTCTGTGCCCGCCTCGGAAAGATTCATGACTGCATGGCCGAGTTGGGCAATTGCGGCGCCGCCGTTGTGGTTTCTCGGTTTGCAGCAAGCGATCGCTCACTCTTCAGATCCACTGGCCCTTGTCTTGACGCGCGCGGCATTTGCGGGACTGGCGGCCGCAGCGGCTTGCGCGATCCTCACTTACTACTGGACGTATCGCCGCCACAGGATACGAGTGTTGGAATCTCAAAGCGTTCCCTCTGTCGGGCTTACTTGGCCGACATCTTGGACCAAGTATCTTGTTCGAGACTGCCGGGAATTGGGAGTCTTCGCCTTTATTACAAAAACCTTGGTGAGGTCGCCGCACCATCGCCTTGTATTGACGGCATTTCTAGCGGCAGCTCTAGCGATCGTGGCGGAAGGCTTGCTGGGAGTTGCGTGGGGCCAGCGGCGTTGGGACAGAATCCTTGAGTCTCCTGCGATGCGGCGGGTTGTCGTCTCTATTCCGTTGGCGCTCTCGCTGTTCACCTGCGCAGGCCTGCGTTATCTCTTCCGGCTGCCTGCCGAGCTCAGAGCCAATTGGATGTTTCGTGTCATTGCGCCGGGCAACCAGACAGCCTTTCTCAAAGGAGTCGAGAAGGTTTACTTCTATTGGGGTGCGATTTCTGTCGGTGTAGCAACGGCGCCGGTCCTAGTCACCCTGCTGGGAGTTACACGAGGTCTTGTTTGCTCACTCTCCTGCTTCACGTTTTCGCTCATCCTGATCGAGCTAATCTTGTTCCACCTGGACAGAGTGCCCTTCACTTCGTCTTACTTGCCGGGTCGGCGGCCTCTCATTGAGACGACTCTTCGCTATTGGATAGCCGCAGTGCTTTACATCGCGATACCGGGTTCGATCGTTTTCAGCGCGCTGCAGTCCGTAGCTTGGAGTGTCGGGCTGAATCTCGGGTTAATATCGCTCTGGCAAGGCATACGCTATCTCCGTCAGAGTGGGCGCGTGACGACGCATCTGGAGTTTGAAGAACTTCCTGAAGTCACGGTTCAAGTGCTCGCCATTGATCGCGACTAATTTTTTCGCAATACCGCTGACGATCCTATTTACGAGCCTAGGCCAGCCTGACCGTAATACCGAGCAAAGTTTGCATACGTTCTCAGTGCCGCATTCTGACTCTCGCGATTCAGATCCGCCCCAGGTGATCGAAACAGTCTGGTTCCCGGGAGGATCTAACATGTGTACCGGTCCTTGCGGAGGGTATGTCCGTGGGCCAATGCGCTTTTTGTAAGGCTGATGCTGAGCTACCAGAATCGACTGAGTTTCCAACCTGCGCGAAGTGTTCGGCTGGACATGAAGCGAGCCGCCCGGTGTCGGCACAGGAAATTCGCTTCGCCTTAATTCGGGACTTGGTGGACGCGACAGTGCGAGAGAAGGCAGCCTCCGACGAGTTCAACACCGCTATAGGCCAATTCCCAAGCGGCTTACCTCACCCGGACGGAAGCCAACTTATCCAAAACGCTTCGTGCAAACTGATCGCCGCCCGCAAAGACATGGGGCGAGCGCATTCTCGCCTCAATGACTTTCTCGACCGCGGGATCATCCCAGCGGACCTCGCGGCGCAGCGGTAATCCACGTACTCAGCTGGGTGGAGGAAGGTTCATGGGCCCGTACCCGTTCGACGGGTGCGCGATAGCCACTAATCCGGGGAGTCGGGAGCGAAGGTCGTCTCTTTCGACCCAATTTCGTTCGACTATTTTAGATACAAAGATAACCGGGCCGAATCTACCAATAGCCGGCTATGTTGAGTGGAAACGACAATATGATCGATCGCGCTCCCAGGCGCGAGTTCAAGCTTGGCCTGTCGCTACATACTATCGGCGGGATGCTCCGGGAGACCTATCTTGAATGGAATCGAGACCGAGCGCAGCAGATGGGAGCGTCGGTCGCGTTTTACGCTTTGTTATCTTTGGCGCCCCTTCTGATTATTCTGGTAACCTTGGCCGCCGTGATGTTAGGGCCACAGGCTGCTGAGGGCCAGCTGGCCTACCAGGTAGAGCACCTCATCGGTTTCGACGCAGCGAAGACATTGCAAGCCATAGTCGCAGATGCAGTTAGACCGGGAGTTGGGTTTGCCGCGACATTGATCAGCGCGATAACTTTAATCCTCGGAGCCTCTTCAGTTGCGGTGGAGCTTCAAGACACGCTGAATACCATTTGGCGGGTACCAGGGCCTCGCCGGACGTTCCTCGGGTTCATTGCGTATACGATCCGCGATCGATTGTACGCTCTGGCCATTGTGGTGGCGGCCGGCGTCCTGCTGCTGCTTTCGGTCAGCTTGAGTACCTGGATCGCCGCGGTCGGCAAATTTTTCGGCTATTTACTGCCTTACCCAGAAAGTATGCTGCGTTTTGGCGAGATCCTGGTGTCTTTCGTCGTCATGACAGTCCTTCTCGCCACCATCTACAAGATCCTGCCTGATGTACCCCTTGCCTGGACTGACGTGTTCATTGGAGCTAGTTTAGCCTCGCTCCTCTTAACGCTAGGGAAGCAACCACTTGCGTTCTATCTCGGAAAGGTAAGCATTGGTTCGACTTACGGAGCCGCAGGATCTTTAGTGGTGGTTCTGCTCTGGATTTATTACTCCGCTCAAGTGTTTTTTCTGGGGGCGGAGTTCAACAAGGTTTACACCCGCAGACTAGGTTCGCTCAAGCAGCGACGGCTCGACGAAGGAACCATTCTTACGTTGTGAAACTCAGTCGAGCGTATTCAATCTAACTCTTATGGGTGACCGGCTAAAAGTCTGTCTCGGAGTGTGGGCCCTCGCATCATTGGGCTTGGGGGCGCCGGCAGCACCTTCCACGTTCGAAGGTAAGCCTATCTTAGATATCCAGTTTTCGGCGCCCCAGCCTTTGGATGCGAAAGATTTGGCGCGCGTGCAACCCTTGAAGAAAGGCCAGCCGCTACGTGCAGAGGACGTAGCTAACGCCATTGACGGCCTGTTTGCAACGGGCCGGTTCGCCGACATCGTTGTCGAGGCCGAGGCTTTGGGGAGTGGTGTTGTGATCCGTTTCGTCACCAAGAATGTCACATTCGTGGGAGACGTATCAGTTGCGGGCAAGCTGGTGGAATCGCCTAACCGTGGACAAGCGTTTCAAGCGCTGAACCTTTCGTTGGGAGCCGTTTTCCACGAAGAGGATGTCACTCACGCAGTGGAGAGCCTGCAACGGCTACTTCAAAGTAACGGGCTCTACGAGGCGCAAGTGACTCCTACCGTCAGTCCTGACGACGTGAATCAATTGGTTTCGATTGTCTTCCGGATCGACCAGGGTAAGCGCGCCAAATATGAGAAGCCGGTAGTCGCTGGCGAAAATGATTTGTCCGACGACGTAGTGGCACGCGTAACGGGATGGCGAATTCCCATTATCCATTGGTGGCGGAAGGTCACCGCCGGGCGCACGCGGAAGGGCGTTCAATCACTGCTCTCGAAATACCAAGGACAGGATCACCTTACGGCGCGGGTTGAACTCGACAAACTGGACTACGATTCCGAACACCGGCGGGTTCGCCCTAATATCACCGTCACAGCAGGACCCGAAGTCAAAATTAACGCGGTCGAGACCCACGTATCTAAACGGGTCTTGAAACGCTACGTTCCGGTCTTCCAGGAACGCTCAGTCGATAACGACTTGCTGGTCGAGGGGCGGCGAAATTTGCGTGACTATTTTCAAAGTCAGGGATACTATGACGCTGCCGTTGACTTCCGGGTCCAGCCGGCAACGGATGGCGTCGAGACTATCGAGTATGTGATTTCACGCGGGCAACGCTTTAAGCTGGCGCACGTGTCGATCGCCGGAAACAAGTATTTCGATAGCGATTCGATCCGGGAGCGGATGTTTACCGCGCCTGCGTCCTTCAGTGTCAGGCACGGGCGCTATAGTGAAGCATTTCTGCGCAAGGACCAGGAGACTATCAGCGGACTCTATCGCGAGAACGGTTTTCGCGACGTCAAAGTTAATCCGGTGGTTGACCGCCAATATCAGGGTAAGCCTGGGCGGTTCGCTGTAACTTTCGGGATCGAGGAAGGCCCTCAGTGGATCATCGATCATTTGGAGATTCGCGGAGTATCTCAGGAAAATCTCGCCGAGCTCACCCCACAACTGGCGTCGAGTGCCGGCCAACCCTTTTCCGATGGAAACTTGGGCCTTGATCGTACAACTGCGCTGAATTACTACTACGAGCGGGGCTTTCCCGCGGCTACCTTCACCGCTTCCTGGCAGCCTACCCAAACTCCCCACCATGTGGACGTGGTTTATGTCATTAGTGAAGGCGATCCGCAATACGTTCGCCAGGTACTCGTCTCCGGACTCAAGACTACGCGTCGTAGCACAATCGATAAATTCCTCACTCTGAAAAGCGGCGATCCGCTCTCCCCAAATAAAGAAGCCGACATACAGCGGCGTTTCTACGATCTGGGCATCTTCGCCCGCGTCGACGCTGCAACCGAGAATCCGGACGGCGACACACGATTCAAAAATATCCTCTATAGCTTCGATGAAGCCAACCGGTATACGTTTTCCTTGGGATTCGGAGCCCAATTGGGGCGCTTCGGCACGCCCAGCACGACCAGCTTGTCGTCGCCCGCAGGAACCGCGGGCTTTAGCCCGTCGGTTTCTTTCACCGCTACCCGGCTCAATTTTCTGGGCTTGGGCCACACCGTCAGCCTGCGGGGCACTTTTTCGTCCCTTGAAAAGCTTGGTTCATTGAGCTACCTCCAGCCGCGTTTCAGGGACGTAGATGGCCGAAACCTCACCTATACGCTCTTGTACGAGAGCTCTTTGGATGTACGGACGTTTGCATCCCAACGCGAAGAGGGCTCGATTCAGCTTTCCCAGCGCTTTAGCAAAAGTTTGAATGGCCTTTTCCAGTTTTCGTATCGCCGCGTGACCGTCAGTGACGTAGTGATACCGGAGCTGTTGATTCCACAGCTGGTGCAACCGGTGCGCATTGGAATACTCTCGGCAACATTCATCCATGACCGGCGCGACAATCCAGCGGATTCGCATCGCGGCATCTACACCACCGTGAATCTCGGCGTTGCGTCCAAATACTTTGGTTCACAACGGAGTTTTGGCCGAGTGCTGATCCGGAACGCGACGTATTACTCGCTTACAAAAACCATTGTGCTGGCTCGCCAGACCCAGTTCGGAGTGATCGCGCCTTTCTCTCCTCCCGCCGGGATCAGCGATCAAGAATCAGTGCCTCTTCCCGAACGTTTTTTCGGTGGAGGTGCGGATTCCCTACGAGCGTTTTCGTACAATCAGGCGGGTCCGCGCGATATCGGTGCACCCACGACTGCCGGCGGACCGACCTATCAGCCTACCGGATTCCCGCTGGGCGGCAATGCTCTGTTCTTCAACAATGTAGAACTTCGATTTCCTTTGATTGGCAGCAACATCAAAGGCGTGATCTTCCATGACATGGGAAATGTTTATAGCAGCCTCGGCCATCTTTCGCTACGCTTCAATCAGCGCGATTCAAAAGATTTCGACTATGGCGTCCATGCGGTGGGCTTCGGAATCCGTTACCAGACTCCGATCGGGCCCATTCGCGGGGATCTGGCGTACAGCATCAATCCGCCATCTTTCGTGGGCTTCAAGGGGACGCCGGACCAGCTCCTGCAGTGCAACCCAAATCTTCCCCCCGCTTCCTTGCCCAGCTTCTGCCAAGGGGTTCCCCAAAGAATTAGTCATTTTCAATTCTTCTTTTCGATCGGACAAACCTTTTGAACCCGCTCCACATAGTGTCGCGACTTTTACTCTGCTCCTCGGTAGCTGTGGCGGCGGATAGTACTGCGGTGGTGTTGGATCGGATCGCGGTGATCGTGGGCAAGCGCGTCATCAAGAGGAGCGATATCGATGTGGACTTGCGTCTCACGGCGTTCCTCAATCGGGAACCTGTCCGCACTGACCCCGACAATAAGCGCAGTTCGGCGGAGCGCTTGATCGATCAGGAAATCATTCGACAAGAAATTATCAGCGGCGGGTTTCGCCGTCCTGCCGAAACCCAAGCTGCGGCCGTTGAAGGCCAGCTCACGCGAGATCGCTTTGGCGGTTCGGAAGCGCGGCTGCGGACGGAACTGACGCGCTACGGCCTGAGCGAGAGCGATCTTCGTGAGCAGTTGCTATGGCAATTGACGGTTCTCCATTTCATCGAGCAACGTTTTCAAGCCGCTACTGCAGTTACAGACGAGGATCTACGCTCTTACTACGATCAGCATCTTGCGGATCTGCGCCGCCAAAATCCACAAGCCGGCAACTATGAATCTTTGGAGCCGCAGATCCGTAAGATTCTCGAAGGCGAGCGCGTGAATCAGAGCTTAAGCCAATGGCTCAGCCAGGCTCGCAGTCGCTACCGGATCGAGTACAAACAGGAGGCACTGAAATGAACCGGCCCACAAAGCTCCTGATCAAGATCGCCGTCGCGGTGGCCGCGTTGGTCGCAGCTTTAGCGATTACCGCTGTGCTTGTAGTACAGACGGACTGGTTTCGTCAATACGTAAAAATCCAGATCATAACCGCAACCGAGAGCGGCACGGGTGGGCGAGTTGAAATCGGATCATTCGCGTTCGACTGGAAGCGCCTGCGTTCCACCTTCACGCATTTTGTGGTGCATGGGAACGAACCCACTGGAGCCGCCCCCTATCTGCAGGCCGAACGCGCCCAAGTGGACATTCGTCTATTCACCAGCACTCATCACTTGCTCGATGTGATATCGCTGGTAATCGACAGGCCCCAGGCAAATATTATGGTCTTCCCTGATGGCCATACAAACATTCCAACTCCTAAAACGAAGCCCGAATCGAAGCAGACTCCACTCGAAACGGTAGTCGATCTGGCGGTCGGCCACTTTGCGTTGCGTGACGGGCGGATTGTTTTTGACTCCCAGCAACATGATTTGAACATTCAAGGCAGCAATTTGCGCATGAACCTCGCGTTTAACGTGCTGACACAAGGATATGAAGGCAGGCTGGTGTTTGAGCCGATATACGTCGTTTCAGGCCGCAACACCCCCGTCCAATTCGCTGTTACGCTACCGATGACCTTGCAGAAGGATAAGATTGCCTTTCGAAATGCGACGATCGCAACGCCGCGATCCTCACTTACCATCAATGGATCCCTGGAGAACCTCAGAGACCCTACTATCGCGGCGCAGGTCACCGGCCGCGTAGCCATGGCTGATTTGAGGGCCGCCGCGAACCTTCCGTGGCAAACCGATCCGTCGGGCCCGCTCTCAACCCTCGACATAAATGCAAATGCGGTTGTCTCGAATCAAAGGATTCGTGTGAACGAGCTGCAACTTGCTTTGGGACGCTCCAGCATCTTCGCCTCAGGTGCTTTGAAGGAAACGAATGGACGCTCGAGTTTTAACTTTGAAAGCAATCTTGCTCTCGGCGAACTTGGACGACTTGCAAATGTCGCCGCGCGCCCTGATGGCAGGGTCACGGTGAAGGGCACCGCCAGTCTTAATGCCGACAATGACTATAGCGTCGCCGCTAGAATCCAAGCGGAGCACGTGTCATTTCAGCAGGGCAGCCAGCGGATTAGCGGCATCAACATGGTTGGAGCCGCGGCTCTGGATCCCCATGCTATCTCCCTGAATGATTTGCGGGTCACGGCCTACGGGGCCGAGATGCGCGGTAACGCGTCACTGCATGATTTCGCGCGGTATCAAGTGCGCGGGACAGTACACAACTTGGCTTTGCGGGCGATCGCACAGGCGAGCGGTTATCAAGGACTCGGTTACGACGGCATCATGAGCGGTCCGATTGACGCTCGCGGGGATTTGAGTAGACCCAAGGACCACAACTTGGAAGTGGACGCACGGCTGTCAATCTCGCCGAGCGGTTTGAAAGGCGTTCCGGTGTCAGGGAAGCTTAATGTCGCCTATCGTGAAGCCGCCGACGATCTTACACTGGACAATTCGTACGTGGCGCTGCCGCATACCCGCTTGATGCTTCGCGGCTCCGTCAATAAGCAATTGCAGATTGCACTTTCCAGCACGGATTTGAACGATGTAGTCACGGCCACAAGGGGCACGACTTCCCCCGTCACCTTCAACGGCGGCCACGCGACTTTTACAGCGACGGTGACGGGTGGACTCACTTCCCCTGAAATTGCGGGACACCTGGCCGCTGTTAAGTTTCAAATTCTGGGCCGCCGATTCGACAATCTGGATGCCGATGCGCTGCTCTCGAAAAATCAAGCGGCGGTACGCAACGGGAGCGTCACACGGGACACCATGCAAGCGCATTTTTCGGGCGCGGTGGGGCTCCGCGACTGGAAGGCGCAGCCCGATCGATCCGTCGCCGCTGAGGTCGCAACTCAGAACGCCGACCTCGCCGATGCCATTGCGCTCGCCGGCCAGCGGAGCGATCAGTACTCGGGAATGTTCAATGCTACGGCGCATGTTGCCGGCACTGTCGGCAACCCTCGCGGGTCCGGCAGCATTCAAGCCACCAACGGTACGCTCCACGGCCAGCCCTTCGATAGGATACAAGCTCAGTTCAATCTCACCGACCAAAACATCACGCTCACCAACGCGTCGCTCGAAACAAGAGCGGGCCGCGTTGATTTAGCGGCTGAATTCCAGCATCCCCGCGACAGCGTCACCACCGGCCGACTCCATGCCAATCTGCAAAGCAACCGCATCGATCTAGCGAATCTCACGCCTCTTCAGCGGGCACGGCCCAACGCCGCAGGCATCGTGCAGTTGAACAGCGACGTCACGGGCACGCTTTCTGAGAATCGGAGTGGGGCATCGAACACTCCGCGCTTTCTGCTGACGAAAATCACCGCCGACGGCTCTGTGCGTGGACTGCACGCGGACGGTCAGAACTACGGCGATTTGACGGTGAACGCCCAGACTTCTGGAAACACCGTCAGTTACAATGTCACCTCGGATTTTGCGGGATCAAACGTCAAACTTGCGGGGAGCACGCAGCTCGCCCCAGGTTACTCATCTAGCGTTGAGGCACAGCTGAGCGGGCTGCCAGTCGAACGCGCGCTCGCACTCGTCCGGCGGACGGATATTCGAGTCAAGGGGAATCTTTCCGGCACCGCGCGTTTGAGCGGGACTCTCGATAACCCTCAAGGCGAGATGAATATGGATCTCGCGAATGCCGTGCTATACGACGAGCCCCTCGATCACCTGCGCGCCCGCGCAGTTTATAGATCGCAAGACGTCGACATTCAACAATTACAGATTACGGCGGGCCCTTCGCGTCTGGATCTGACGGCGCACTACGCCCACCCTCAAGGCGTTTGGGAATCCGGGAACTTCGAGATCCGAGTAAACGACGGGCGCGTCGACATCGCAAGAGTTAAATATTTGCAGAACAAGTGGCCCGCTTTAGACGGAGTTCTGCAGATTTCCGGCGATGGGCGCGGACAGGTGCAGGCTGCGGAGCCGCGCTTCCTGGTTCGCGACTTGAATGCCAATATTAAAGCCAGCTCCATCACTGCCAGGGGAATCAAGTTCGGTGACGCGAGCCTGGCAGCTAACACGTCCGGCGGCAAACTGAACTTTGTGCTGGATTCCAATTTGGCGGACGCTTCAGTTCACGGACAGGGCAATGCGACGTTATCCGGCGATTATCCGATGGACGCCCAATTATCCTTCGCCAATGCGAGTTGGACGCGCCTTAGCAATCTGCTGGGTAAGGGGCCATCTGGTTTCGAGGCGGTTGCAGACGGACAGATCAGCGCGCGTGGGCCGGTCCTGAAAAGCGATCAGATGGGCGCATCCTTGCAGATTTCGCGATTGCGGCTTAATACCGTAAGTAATGGTTCTCGAGCGAGCGCTGGAATCTCGTTGCAAAATCAAGGTCCCATCGCCGCCACTCTGGATCGCGGGGTGATTCACATTCAAAGCGCTCACGTAGTGGGTCCGGAGACCGACCTGCAGGTGAGCGGAACCGTACCGTTGCACGGCGATGGCATGAACGTAGATGCGCATGGCAACGCCAATCTAGCTTTGCTGCGGACTTTTAGTCCCGATATCGATTCCTCTGGAAGTGTCACGCTGGCGGCCAGCGTTCGCGGAGCGATGACTCATCCGCGAGTCGCGGGGCGGATCGAATTGCGCAACGGAGCGTTGACCTATGCGGATTTTGGAAACGGGCTGGCGAACGCGAATGGGACGATCCAGTTTAATGGCAACGCCGCGTCGTTTCGCAATCTGACCGCTGAATCCGGCGGAGGCAAGCTCACTCTCAGCGGTTTCGCGGCCTTCAGGGACGGCGTGCGATTGGGACTTCGAGCGAATGCTTCAAGAGTACGTGTGCGCCTCCAACAGGGCGTCAGCGCGGTGGCTAACGGCAATATTAATTTAACTGGTACCTTGGAAAACAATCTGCTAGCGGGAACCGTCAATCTGGATAGCGTCAGCTATGCTCCGAAGACCGATCTCGCCTCGATCCTGAGTCAAGCGCCCACCGTCGTTGAGACTGGCGCGCCCTCTTTTCTTGACAACACTAAGCTTGACGTCCGGATCAAGTCACTGGCTTCGACAACGATTCAATCTTCACTCGCCGAAAATCTAAACTTTGATGCGGATTTACAGTTGCGCGGAACGGCAAGTCATCCCGGAATGCTAGGACGGATCACGTGCAACGAGGGTCATTTGGTTTTGTTTGGGTCGACATACACGGTAGACTCCGGCGTCATTGGTTTTTTTAACGTTGCGCGCATTGAACCGAGACTGGATCTGAACCTTGAGACTCAGGCCAAGGGTGTAACCGTTTCACTCAGGGTGACTGGTCCACTGGACAATTTACAGTTGAGCTACACGTCTGACCCGCCGCTCCAATTCCAGGAGATTGTCAGTTTGCTGGCCACTGGCGCGACTCCGACATCGGATCCCACGCTACTTGCAAACCAGCCCGCGCAACCGTCGCAGAACTTCCAGCAAATGGGAGAGTCCGCTTTGCTTGGACGAGCAGTGGCGGACCCCGTGGCTGGCCGGCTGCAAAGAGTGTTTGGGGTAAGTCAATTGAAAATCGATCCGTCCTTCACGAGCGGTACGGATACGCCGAATGCAACACTGACACTTCAACAACGCGTTGCAAGCAACGTCATGTTTACCTATGTGACTGGAGTCAGTAACGCAAATGCCCAAACGATCCGCGTAGAATGGACCTTTAATCCGCAATGGGCTGCGGCGGCGATGCGCGATCAGAATGGCATCGTAAGTGTGAATCTGGTGTATAAGCGGCAAGTCCGTTAACTCGTAAGGCGACGACAATGAGGTTGCATCCGGATTGCCGTTCTAGCGGGGACGGGCGCCGCCGTGTAGTGACCGACCATGGACTTCGTAAATTCTACGCCGCCCAACGAAGGCCATAGCGAAGGTAGCCACGAAAGCGTTGAGTCGGCCGAAGAAAACGGCCCAGGCGGCGCAGTCGGGGCGCCAGGCTTTAAAGGTGACGGCAGGCCAGAATCAGCTCGCCTTTGCGAATGCTGACTTCTTTATACAGTCATGCATCTGTTCGTGATGCAGCAGCGCCTTCTCGCAAACCAGGCTGACTTCTCGTGCCTGTTCAGCCCGCTGGAGCGCTTTGTCGAATTCCACGCCAACCAGGCCAGATGAACTGGTGATGGCTTGAGAGTACGCCGTCTCAGCTTCGTAACAGCGTTCCAATAATGAGTGCCATACTTCGCAAGGCATTTTGAACTTGTCGGGGCGAGTCCGCTCAACGTGACGTTGTTAGTTCTTCTTCCGCCCGGAGCCAGTCGGCTTCAGGCGACCCTTCGGGACAACCTCTTTGCTGCCATAGGGTGTAGGCGAGTAAGGCAATCTGATCGGGTTCAGGGGTGGTAGCGGGTTTCACTTTCCTCTCAGTTGGGCTTTGCTGTCTTGCAGTTGGGGTCATCTTGTAATCCTTTATATTACGATTCAAAACGCACTAGCGACTCGCTTTCGTTCGCCTCGTTTCTTCCGCCAGATCCGCAGCGACAATCGACTACTCGTCGTTCGGGCTATCAGACTAGCGGGTCGTAACTAGAGACGATGCAAGAATGCGTTGTGTTACGAAATTTTAAGGTTAGATCGCTACTGACGGGCGATTCACCAAGCCACGGTTTGTGGACCAAGACTTGCTATGAGCGTTTCGATTTACGACGCGATCTCTGATTCGCTGCGTAGCCTCCTATCATCGAGTTTTACGGAAATCGGATCGAACAAAAGCGTGCTGTCGACCGTCAGTACTACCATGAGCGAGTATTTGCGTTCGCCGCATCAAGGAGATTGGCCTGAGCCTACGAAGTTCGATGAGCTACGCATGAAAACGGAAGTGCAGCTAGTCCAACTCATCAACATCGAACTAGATCTGGGCATTCAGGACGCACGCCAAGCACTCAAGTCTGCTGACACCTGGCCTGTTCGTGAAGAGTGCAGCCGCCGAGCGAATAGGGCATATGCCAGAGCCAGCCGCTTGCTTCCTCTGGTCGTTGAGATCACGGAGGACGAACGAAGCCGAGTTGAATCGAGATTGGAACGTCTTCAAAGAATGCTTGAAGCACTATCGGCCATTCGCCCGACGTCGACCCCCGCCGAAGATGAGATCGCCACTCTTGCCCGTGCCGTCTGGGAAGCGCGAGGTTCCCCACAGGGTCTACCCGAAGAAGATTGGTTTCGAGCAGAACGGGCGTTGAAAACTGAAAGGGAATCGAACACTGCCTGTTTCATGAGCTAAGGCCCGTATTGGGAGATCACGGAATTCCCATCAAGCGTCAACGATGGTGCGCTTGCTGATCGTCATGTCCGTCCGAACGGGTTACGTTATCTTCAATGTTCAAGCGAATAGATGGTTGCGGTTTGCGGGGTCTTAGACGCTGCAGCAGCATGAACGTTCGAAGCAGGCCCAGCCCGATAAAGCACCCTCCCAGCCAGGCCTGTCCACGAAGGATCGCCAGGACTCCAAGGCACAGGGCACCAAGAGCCACGAGCGCAACCAGAACGTTCCGTCGCATTGCAGTTCAGTATACGAAGTGCAGTGTTAGGATTGGGGCCGCAAAGTTGGCGCAGCCGGCAGGAGTGTTAGCCCGCACACCGCGCTACCAGCTCGAGAGCTATTGTTCACGCCGAACTGATTCATTCAACGCTGATTTCGTTCACGATGTTCGCAACCGCTCGGATGTCGGCCTCGTTGTCCGCGTAGCAGCTGACGGCACCTGCCTCGGTATCCCAGTTCAACCGCTTGGCTAGTTCCGGATTCCTCTTACGCACTTCGCGCTTTAGCCGGCTTTCCGCGGCGTAGTTCGTCGAAGTGCCAAGACTCGACGCCAGGTCCTGGAAAATCGACCACTGGTCTAGCCCTGCTCCAGGCCGTTGAATCGTCACGAAACCAATCCGCTCCCTGAAAGCATCAAATCGTGTGTCGGGCGGCGTATAGTCGATTTGAAGATCCGGCCGTGCGGAGCGGAGCTTTTCAACGTCGGCCCCTATCCTCGAAGCAAGCCGCACTTTTTTCAAACTCTTCAAATCAGCTAAAGGCAATAGATCGCCATCTTCGATCACGGTAGCTAATAAGACAAGCTCTTCCAGCGCTGCTACTCGCGCAAGCGGCTTCAAACTTTGTAATCGAATTGGCTCGTCTCGGAGAGAGCTGTCGATAATGAAAGTCCGCAACTTGCCGAGCGAAGCGACTGACTCAAGATCTACCGCATCCGCCATCCGCAGTTGGAGCGCCGCCAGCCGCGGCAATTCCCGCAGAGGTGTGAGGTCGTTCATTCTTAGGTTCACTAGCGCCAGTTGTTCGAGGCTCTGGCAGGACTCCAAGCCTGAAAGCGACTTAATACCGCGCCCCGCCAATGTCAAAATCTTTAAATGAGACCAGGTATTCCACCGGCGCAGATTTGCGATCTGCACTTCAATCAAATGTGCCTCCTCGAGAAGCGTGCAATCGCGTAACTTTGCCCAACCTTTTGCCGGGCCTCGGAGTCGCAGGTATTCGAGTTCCTGCATTTGGCTGATCTCATCGAGTGGCTCGCGAAACAAATTGGCACTCAGCCGGCGCAGTCCTCTCATTCGTCCAAGAGGAGTCAGGCTTTTCACGAACCAGTGGTTCAAGGCGAGCTTCCGCATCTGCTCCGCGGGCAGGCTCTCCAAATCAAAACGATAACCGCCCGCACCGAAGCCCGCGTGAAGCGCAACCAGTCCCGTGAATTGACGAAGAGTAGCCGGCTCCGGGGCAGGAGTGCCGAATGTAAATAACAGCTCACGAATGTTTGGGAGTGT
>Ga0163162_10001084_pt1 | contig 25235 bp, 22 predicted proteins | sample S55metaG_FD_115310 | JGI IMG/M metagenome (GOLD analysis project Ga0163162, IMG submission 115310) | Switchgrass rhizosphere microbial communities from Kellogg Biological Station, Michigan, USA - S5-5 metaG | ecosystem: Host-associated > Plants > Roots > Rhizosphere > Soil | place: USA... | reverse complement strand
TGGGCGCCGCAACGCAGTACCTGGCGACCAGCGCGATGTCGCAGGTGATGACTATCGCTGTGGGGTATCACCCAAGCCCGCTGATAGTGATCTACGGTGCGGTCGCACTTGTTCTGACCCTGATCGGGTCGCTACCGCCGGCCCTCAGCGCCGCGCGGTTGCCCGTCATCCGCGCGCTGGCCATCGACTGACCGGCAGCCTCAGACCGGGACTACCGCGTCACCGGACACGAACGGGTTGCCGCCATACCCCGCAACGAGCGGCCCTGCAGCGGATGACGCGGTCACGTCACCGTCACCGACGCCGGAAGGTCCTCGACGCCGGTAGCAAGTCGGGGCTTCGTTTTGAGCACGAGCACCTGCAGCGTTTTACCGGTCGCCGAGGCGGGTATCGAACTGGCTCTGCCGCTTGTGTTTTTCTGGCCCGCTGGCGCTGGCGAGAAGGCCGCCGCGTCGCGCTATTTGATCGGCACGCCGTCTTCCGCCGCCGTGGAGAGACCGCGGTCGCTAACCCGGACGACCACCCTAGATGCGCTGGTCGGCGGGGTGCAATGCAACTGCGGATCTTCCGCATTTACCTGCCTGCGCCGGCGAGGTCGGTGTGGTCACGAGTCCAGGTTGACGTACGGAGGGGATTGTCTTCGGCCTAGTTGGTCGCGCGCGCCTATCCGGCCTGGTCATGGTCCGATACTGGAGCGCGCAGGATGTCCCTGGGGGACAACTGTTCTCGGGCACCGCGGTCACGGTAGGCGCGGGTTCTCGCACGGGTGGCCAGGCCGACCGCACCGTTGCAGGCGCTGGACGTCAGCACGGCGACTCGCCAAACCGCCTGCTGCATGGGGTGACTCAACACTTCGGTTGCGTCGGACGAGCTCGGTGAGGATTACTGTGTCGGGGCGGCGGTGACGTGAACCAGAGCGTTCCAGTTCGACACGGTGATGGTGATCGCCCGGTCGGCGCTGAAGTCGATTATCGTTCGGACAAGCACGGGATCGCCCGTCGAGTGCACCCACATCGAGAAATATGCGGGGCCGGTCGTTTTCGGCAGCAGGTCCTTGACGGTGGCCGTCGGCATGATGCCGGTGATCGACGTCGCCTCGGTGCCGTCGACGACTTCTATTCCCGCGATCTTCGCAGACTCAATGTTGTGGGTGATCGTGGGCAAACCCTCGGACACATCGATGACCGCTCGGGGAAACACCACCGATGTCGCGCCGACTTCATTCCACACCCCGCCTATCTCGACGGAGAAGGTGTCGTCAGCGACGATGAGTGGTGCGCCAGCACCGGTCCCGTAGGTTTCCTGACCGTTGACCACCAGTGGCCGCGCTTGCGCGTCGCCTTCGATGGCTGATGCCTCTCCGACCTGATCGAAATCGCCCTTCAGATCAACTCGGATGCCCGCGCTCGTCAGGTTTTTCGCGACGTCGGCAGAAGCCCGAAGGAGGTCTTCGGCGGCGTGGTCGCTCAGCAATACCTCAGAAATCATCCGGACGCTGAATCCATCGCAGGCGTCGGCATGTACATGTCCGTCGATTTCGTCGACGAGATGTGCGGCGGTGCCGCCGAATACGAACGCTTCGGGCGGAAAGACCTACGGGTACTCGGGTTTCGCTCGGCGGATGCTCAGTGGCCTTTGACATCGGCGTGATAACGCTGCCCGGCCTCCAACGACGAGTGCAACGTCAACAATTCCTCCGCAGCTGGTTTGGGGACGTGCCTGGGCACGTCCACACGCCAATGTCGCCGTTGCACTCGCCAAACGCGTGGCACGCCATCTCGCCACAGTCGGCGAGGGGGAGAGGCCCAGCGTGATGGTGAAACGCTGCGGTGATGCTCTGGGATCGCTCGGCATAACCGCGACATAATCCTCCGCTACTAACGTTCCGAGCTACCTCAGATAGAGGCACACAAGCCGTGAGCGATCGAAATCCCAGAGGGAAGGCGCAGGACGTTCACGCCCCGGCTGATTGTTCGACGCAGGCCGCACACAGCAGGCGACAGCGCATGAACCTTTTGGAGCAGCAATGAATATATGGGCTCACATCGTCCTCGTGCGGCCCCGACTCGTCGCGGTCGTGGCGGTACTGATTGCCCTACTGAGCGGTTTGTGGGGACTCGGTGTGCTCGATCGGCTGAACTTGGCAGGCTCCACCGACCCCGACAGCGAGTCTGTGCAGGTGGACAGGTTGATCGAGGCCGGCGTCGGGCGCCAGACGCCGGACATGGTGGCGATCTACTCGATCCCAGCAGGGCGCACGCTCGAAGACATACGGCCCCAAGTCCTTGATCGATTCAACGCTGTGAGCTCCCACGTGCTCAGTCGACCGATCCAGTCCTACTGGACGACGCCGGACCCGATTCGTCAGGCGCTGGTCTCGGCCGACCGAACCAAGGCCCTCGCGGTACTTTCGCTCAGGGGCGGTGATGGCGACAGGCTGAAGGCCTATATGAAGCTCACGCAAGAACTAGCCGTACCGGGAATCCGAACTCAGTACACCGGCTTCAGCGCGGTCACCGATGCCATCAACACTGAGTCAAAACGCGATGTCATGCGTGCAGAGTCGGTGGCGGTTCCATTGACTCTGGTCCTTCTATTGATGATTTTCGGCAGCCTCGTTGCGGCCTCGGTTCCCGTCGTCATTGGAGGCCTCACAATCTTGGGCTCTCTGGGGGCGCTGCGGCTTATATCGAGTTTCACCGACGTCAGCGCGTTCGCGCTCAACGTCGCTACGGTTCTCGGACTCGGCCTCGCAATCGACTACGGGCTTTTCCTGGTGAGTCGGTTCCGCGAAGAACTTAGCAACGGGAGTTCTCCCGTTGAGGCCGCACGCCTCACCGTTGTGACCGCCGGTCGAACGGTGGCTTTCTCGACACTCTTGATGACATGCGGTTTCGCCGGAGTGCTCGCGGCCCCAATCGCGGTGCTGCGATCAGTGGGATTTGGGGCGATCGCGGCGGTCGTTATCGCCGCGCTTCTCTCGCTCACTGCGGTTCCGGCGGTGCTGGCAATTCTTGGCCACCGCATAAACGCGCTGCCCGTGGGGCGGGGCGCAGTGCCGCTAAGCGAGGCAAGGACTACGCGATTCTGGAGCACTGTCGCTGATTGGGTGATGCAACGTGCGGTAATCGTCGCCGCGGTTGTCGTCGGTGTCTTGCTCGTCTTGGCTGGTCCCCTGCTGGGCGTTAAACCGGGCCAGGTCGATATCGGTGGCCTGCCAACGGACAGTCCCGTTCGTATCGCTCAGTCGACTTTGACATCGGAGTTTCCCAACGCCACCAACGGGGCGACACTCATGGTGCGTAGCGCGAATGGTGTGCCACCGTCGCAGGAGGCCGTGAACAAGGTGATATCCGCCACGCAACGCTCCGATGGCGTGCGTTTTGTTCTTGTACAGGCAAGGGCCAAGGATTTCGTTCTGCTGCACGTTGGCCTCTCCGCACCGGACTTCACGACGGCCGCCAGAAATGCCGCGAAAGCGTTGCGACACGTGTCGGGTCCACCCGGTCCGATTGTCCTGGTCGGGGGTGAGAACGCGAGCGGCGCCGACACCGATACTGCGACAAAGCGCGCCATCCCCCTCATGCTCGCGGTCATGTTCAGCACGACGCTGCTGATCATGATGGTGGCATTCCGGTCGATCGTGTTGCCGTTCAAGGCGGTGGCCATGGCGATGCTGAGCCTCGCAGCCACGGTCGGCATCCTGCTTTGGGTTTTTCAAGACGGACATGGTGCCGGATTCTTCGGTGCACATGCGGATCTCCTGCCGTTGCCCTCACTCATAGTGGTTATCGGCGCTGTCTTCGGGCTCTCCACCGACTACGAGTTGTTCCTTATGTCCAGAATGACGGAGGCACGTCGGCAGGGAGCAACAACTGAAGAAGCCGTGCGCGTGGGTGTTTCGCGAACGGGCCGAGTGATCACAGCGGCCGCAGCATTGATGATCATCGTCACGGCGGCGCTGGGGTCGTCCGGTGTGAGCGTGATCAAGATCATCGGAATCGGCATGGCGCTGGCCATCTTCATCGACGCCACAGTCGTACGCATGCTCTTAGTGCCCGCGCTGGTCAAGCTAATGGGACGTGCCAACTGGTGGTTACCACATTTGCCCTTGAGGCAGCGGGTCGGCCTAGCGGACTATCCGCTGAAATCCGAAACGCTGCTACCGGACTCCAAAGTGATGTCGGCATGAGAATCCTGATCGTGGGGGCCGGCATCGCCGGACTCGTGACTGCGAAGGTCCGCCTATGAATCGATATTTGTCCGAAATGTATGCGACGGCCGAATCCGTGAATACCGGTCTGACTGCGGGTGCGCCGGGCGATCTATCGCGGGTGAGTTGGAACGACATTCACAAACGGGCAAAACGAATGGTGGGCGCGCTCGCCGAGATCGGAGTCAATCCGCTCACAAGGGTGTGCGCCCTGGTAACCGACCCCATTGAGGTCGCATCGCTGGCGCAGGCTGTTTGGATGTCTGGAGCTACATTGACGATGCTTCAGCAGCCTAGCCCGCAAGCGACCAGGGAAGACTGGGTAGCCGCAACACAAAAGTCACTGCACGTCCTCGGATGCCGAATAGTGGTGATCGGTGAGCAATATCTCGATGTGGTGGCCGTCCTGCGAGACAGTGGCGTCGTCGTCGTTCAGATTGGGTCACTGGACATCGGGTATCCCCTCGAGCTAGTCCGACCCGGCGAGCACGACATCGCCATGTATCAGCTGACATCGGGATCAACGGGTAGTCCCAAGGCGATCACGATCTCGTTTAGGAACTTGTACGCGAATTCACTGGCGCTCATGGCCGTTGCAGGCGGTGACCGTGAACAAGACGTCATGGTGAGCTGGTTGCCGTTGTCCCATGATCTGGGCATGGTCGGTTTCCTGTTAACGCCCATGCACCACGGCTGCGAGGCAGTCAAGGTGCCGCCCGTGGAGTTCTCGCGGTCACCATTGAGTTGGCTGCGCTTGATCAGTGACTATCGGGGCACCATCACCGGCGGCCCGGGGTCCGCTTATGCGCTAGTGGGACGCCTCCTAGAACACGAATGCGATGAGGCATATGACCTGTCGTCCTTGCGATTTGCGACGTGTGCCGGTGAGCCGATACGCATGCCAGCGTTGCGCAGCTTCATCGATCAGGCGCGACGCTTTGGCTTCAAGGATTCCGCCCTGGCCAACGGTTACGGGATGGCCGAAACCACGCTCGGAGTGGCGTTCACGCCGTTGGGCAAGGGAATTCAGGTAGAAGCTGTCGATCGCGACGTCCTCTATGACAAGAAGATTGCGGCGATCAACGCGCCAGAGACGCCTGCGTCCAAGGAGGTGGTGATTGCCGGCCCGCCCGTACCCGGCATGGAACTGCGCATTGTGGACGACGATGGTCGTGACCTGCCGCCAAGGCATGTCGGCGAAATCAGCGTCCGTGGTGATGCGGTAACCGAGGCATACCTTACGAAGGATGGCCCTCTACCCGCGACCGATGAGGCAGGATGGCTGCGCACGGGCGATATCGGTTATGTGACCGAAGATGGCTGCCTTGCCATCTGCGGCCGTTCGAAGAATGTCATTATCTTCGGTGGACGCAATATCTTCCCCGGAGATCTCGAATTGTTGGTGGAGTCGATTTCCGGAGTGCGCAAGGGGAGCGTTCTGGCGCTTGGCGTCATGCGGGACGACTTTTCGGAGGATGTCTACATCGTTGCCGAATTGTCGAGCGCCAGAGAGGGTTTGGATGCCGAGGAGATCAAACGCGGAATTTTACGCAAAGTGAATAGCGCGGTTGGTTTGATCCCCATCGTGGTGTTGGTTCCGAAAGGAAGTATACCGCGCACGCCGTCCGGCAAGCTCAGTTATGGACGTGCACGAGAACTATTTGCAACGCCCGTCGCTAATTGACGAACATTGAAGCGGTTACCGGCGAGGGCGTCGCGTGGCCGCGTATCGCATGGCAGTCCGTCGACCCGTTCAAGTGCCGATGTTGCGCACTTGAACGCCTCGTGGCGTGAGAGACATCCGGGCTGTGTTCGGGTGATTCCGGGTTGGTGTTGGAGCAGTTTCTCGGCACGGGCGCAGGGCTGTCGGCGACCTCGGTCAGACGGCTGACCGCCGAGTGGCAAGACGGGCGAAAGCCTTCCAGGAACGCGACCTATCCGGCACCGATTCGGCCTATCTATGGGTGGACGGCATCCATCTGAAGGTGCGGCTGGAGCAGCAGATGATCGGGCGCCACGATGCCGGCTGAAACGAACTGGTCGCACTCGCCGACGGGCACCGCGAGTGCACCCGAGTCATGGGCGGATCGGCGGAGTGATTGCTGCCGCCGCGGGATGACCGCACCGGTATTGGCTGTCGGCGACGGCGCCCCGGCGGTTCTGGGCCGCCTTGCGGCAGGTGCTACCCGGAACCCGCGAGCAGCGCTGCTGGTGGCACAAACAGGCCAATGTTTCTGCCGCACTGGCGAAATCTGCACACCCTAGTGCGTCGACGACGCTACGCGACGTCTGCAACGCCGAAGACATCGACACGGCTCAGGCCGCGGTAAAACCTTCGAGCTCGACTATGCGGCGAAGTATCGCAGCGCGGTCGCCAAGATCACCGACGACCTCGACGCGCTGCGCGAGTTCTACAAATGTCCGGCCGAGCGCTGGATTCACCTGCGAATCGCCAACCCGATCGAAAGTACTTTCGCAACAGTAGGTTTGCGAACGAAGGGCTGGCTCGCACCCGACTGGGTTGGCCATCGCCTACAAGCTCATCGACTCCGCCTAGGCCCGGTAGCGATCCGTCAACGCGCCAGACCTGGTCGCCCTCGTTCGCGCCGGCGCCATCTTCCACAAAGACGAACTGCTCGAACGACTCACCGACTTCACGCCCACCGGACCGCGGGAATCAACCGAAAACGGAGTTCGCCTGAAATACCCCATCCACCAGGTCTCGACCATTGCTGCGCAGCTGGTTGTGGACGTGTCTGGCACGTCCACACGTCAATGTCGCAGTTGCACTCGCCGCACGCGTGGCACGCCATCTCGCCACAGTCGGCGAGGGGGACAGGCGCCAGTGCAGTGGTAAACCGCTGCGGTAATGCTCTCGGAGCGCTCGGCATAACCGCGACATAATCCTCCGCCACTAGCGTTCCGAGCTACCTCAGATGGAGGCACACAAGGCATGAGCGAGGAACATCATATGTGCGAGATCGCGATAGTTGGCATCGGCTGCCGCTTTCCGGGTGGCGTACACGACGCGTCGAGTTACTGGAAGTTCTTGCTGAACAGAGGCGATGGAGTGGTCGACATTCCACCCGATCGCTGGAACGTAGGGAAGTACTACGATCCCGACCCTGAAGCGCCGGGACGCATGTACACGCGCCGAGGGGGCTTCCTCACTGACCCCCCTTGGGATTTCGACCCCGAATTCTTCGGAATCTCTCCACGAGAAGCCTCATTGATGGATATTCAGCAGAGGCTCCTGCTGGAAGTGTCATGGGAGGCGTTAGACGACGCCGGGATTGCGGGAAGCGTGGCCGGCCGCTCGGTGGGTGTGTACGTCGGAGCATTCACGAACGACAATGCCATAACACGAGTCGGCATGTCTGCACGGATGGACATGTCCGGTCACACGCCGACGAGCTACACCTTCACCCTGTTGTCGAACAGGATCTCCTACGTCCTGGACCTTCAGGGTCCAAGCATGACGATCGATACTGCTTGCTCATCATCCCTGGTCGCGTTTCATCAGGCTACGCAGGCGATCATCGCCGACGAGTGCGAACTTGCTCTCGCGGGCGGTGTGAATTCGATAACGCAGCCTGAGACCTATATATCGATGTCCAAGGGCCGGTTCCTTGCTCCAGACGGTCGCAGCAAGGCCTTCGACGCCTCTGCGGACGGATACGGCCGCGGCGAGGGAGCGGGGGTCGTGGTTCTGAAGCGGCTCGACGCGGCTCGACGCGACGGGGACCGGATCTACGCTGTGGTCCGTGGCACCGGAGTGAATCAGGACGGAAAGACAACGGCAATACCCGTTCCGAACCCGGTCGCTCAGGAGAGCCTTGCCAGGCGCGTGTGCGCAGACGCAGGGGTCGCGCCGAATGACGTCGCGTATGTCGAGGCACACGGCACCGGCACTCCCGTTGGCGATCCGATCGAAATATCTGCTCTTGGAAAGGTGTACGGCAAACCCTCCGGTCGCCATGAGCCGCTGTTCGTTGGATCGGTCAAGGCCTCGATCGGGCATCTGGAGGCTGCCGCCGGAATCGCAGGAGTGATTAAGACCGCGCTGACGCTGCACCACCGCACAATCGTCCCGCAGGGCTGGTTGGAAAACCCGAATCCTGATATCCCGTTTAACGATCTCAACATCGTTCTCCCAACCGAAACGCGACGTATTCCCGACAGACACAGGAAAATCCTTGCGGCCGTGAACAGCTTCGGTTACGGCGGGACGAATGCACATGCCATTCTGGAAGCCGCACCTGAGCCTTCGAAAGTTTCCGCAGACGCGGTCTTTCCGGTCTTGCCGATCTCGGGACGGAATCCGAACGCGGTTCGCGAGCTTGCCAGCGGCTTCGCATCGCTAGTGCTGGCAGGGGCCGATCTCGACTCCGTGGTCGCCGCGGCCTGGACACGGCGCGCCCACCACCAATTCAGGGCCGCATTCGACTATTCGGACAGCATCGATCTGTTGACCAAGCTGCAGCACTTTGCTGGCGGCGAGAGTCGTTCACCCGTACGTGCGATCCCCGGCGACGCCGCGCGGCCGGTCTTCGTATTCAGCGGCATGGGCCCGCAGTGGTGGGCCATGGGCCGTGACCTGCTGAAGGCCGATAGTGAGTTCGCGCGGATGGCCCACCTCATCGATGACGAATTCCGCGCGATCGCGGGCTGGTCGATCATCGAGGAACTCGATCGAACCGAGGAGGATTCCAAGGTCACCAACACCGAGATCGCGCAGCCCGCAAACTTTCTCGTCCAAGTCGCGCTTGCTGCAGAATTGGCGAAGATGGGAGTGCGACCGGCCGCCGTGGTCGGGCACAGTGTCGGTGAGGTCAGCGCAGCGTACGTCTCCGGTGCGCTCAGCCTGCGCGATGCTGTGCGGGTGAGTTATCACCGGTCTCGGTTGCAGGCCACAACCGGTGGCGCGATGGTCGCCGTGGGTCTGTCGGAGGCGGATGCGCTGGCCGCGGTCCCCGAGGGGGACGAGCTTTCTGTCGCCGCCGTGAACAGCTCCACGGCCGTCACGCTCGCGGGAGATCACGACGCGATAATGCGCATGTACGAACACCTCACGGATACTGGGGTATTCGCGCGACTGCTGAAGGTCGAGGTCGGCTACCACAGCCACTTGATGGATCCGATCCTCGACGAGCTCCGTTCGGCGCTGGCCGATCTGCGACCGCAGAAACCATCCATACCGCTGTACTCGACCGTGACTGGTGATCGTGTTACCGGCCCGGAGTGGGACGCGGACTATTGGTGCCGGAACGTGCGCGAACCAGTGCGGTTCGCGGATACGGTCACCAACCTCATCGCCGGCGGTCATCGTGTATTCGTCGAAGTTGGCCCAAACCCGGTGCTAAGTGGAAACATTCGAGAGATTCTGGTGCGCGCCGACGAGACCGGGACCTCGATTGGCACCCTGAGCCGAAAAGAGGGCGATTTCATCAGTTTGCGGCGCACCATGTGTGAGTTGTACACCATCGGGGCGCTGGATGGATCGACGATACCGGGCGGCTCGTCTGTCGTGCCGCACGTAGCACTACCCGCTTATCCATGGCAGAAGACTCGCGTCTGGACCGAGTCGGACAGCGTCATGCGCGAACGTATGGCCTCGGACACCCGTTTCCCGATGCTCGGTCAGCGCAGCGCCCCGTCGACGCAGGAATGGACGGTGGAGCTGTCGGTCGCGGCTTTGGATTGGTTGCACGACCATGTGGTGGAGGGCCTGGTCATACTCCCCGGCACCGCATACCTGGACGCCGCGCTCAGTGCGGCCGCCATCCGTACCGGACGTGAGGACCTGATGCTCGAGGACGTCCGGTTCGTCACTCCCCTGGTAGTCGATGCTCATGACATCCCTGTTCTCAGGCTGACGGTGGAAGAGACCACGAAACGGTTCACCCTGTCCTCCCACTCCGCCACCGGAACGACCTGGACGACACACGCCACCGGCCGGTTCGTCGAGGGGCCGATCGTGCCTGCGGTTGTCCATTTGCCTTCGGATAGTGATGCAATGGTGGTGCGCGGCGAGGACATGTACGCCGCTCTTGCGGCCCGCGGACTGAAGTACGGCAAGGCTTTCCAGGGCATTGTTGAGGCAAAGGTTAGCGCGGACACCGTCGTCGCAACGATCGATGCGTCTGCGGCGAAAGACTCTGCACACCTGGCTCACCCAGCGGTGCTCGATGTCGCGTTGCAATGTGTCGCAGCACTAGCGGCAGGATCGAACATCGCCACCGAAGGCGCTGTCGTTCCGGCGGGAGTACGGACGGTGCGTCGATTCCGGCCCATACCCGAGCAGGCGACCGTGCTGGTACGGCTTGTCGGCGCCGACCCATTGCGGGCCGATGTCGATCTCATCGACCCCGACGGAAACCAGATCGTGGCGATGGCTGGCGTGGAATTCCGGCCGATATCCCCGCCGGCCTCGCCGCTCAACCGGCTTGGCCGCGTCTTCTACGAGCCCGAGTGGGAGCGGTGCGACAGTAGTAGCACCCCGACCGCTGGGCCCGAAATCGCGGGGGAGTCCGCCCTCGTCATCTCTTTGGGCGACATGGCGTCCCAGCGCGCTACCTCGATTGTCGACAGGCATCTTAACGGCTCGTTGTTCCATATCTCGGATCCGCTGCTGCCCCGACTTGAGGAAGACCTTGCCCGGGCCATACGTGACGGAGTCGCGACGAGCGAGAACCGGCGAGCCAACGTCATTGTCGTGGCGGGCGTGGGGTTCAGCGCAGCCGCGAATGTCACCGCACTGGCCCGTGTTGCCGAGGCGATCGCTGCGGTGTCGGCCGAACTCACAAATAGCGGCGAATCGGAGTCGAACCGGCCAACCATCGAAATCCGGGCAGTCGTCATCACCACGCAGGCGTTCTGCATCCCGGGGAGCACGATCGAAGCGGAAATGGCACATGCGGCGCTCGTCGGCGCCCGCCGTTCGCTGCTGAACGAGCAGCCGATGTTCGGATGGCGGCTTATCGATACCGAACCGAACACGACGACCGAGGAACTCGTCGCGGAGGTCCTTGGACCCGTTGCAGCAGACGACGATGCCGACGAGGTATGCCTGCGCCTCAGTTCCCGCTGGGCCATTCGAGTGCGTAACAATCTGGCTGAGCACCTCGAAGCTCGGAACGCGGTGCGCATTCTTGACAACGCGGAGACGTCGTTCGCACTCGAAGTGCCCGGCACCCGTCTGCTCGAGGATCTGGCGTGGCGCGAAACTGAACGGATCGAACCGCTCGACGGACAGATCGAGGTCCGGATGGAGGCGATAGGGCTCAACCCCAAGGACGCGTTCAAGGTGCTCGGCGTCCTCACGGCGAAGGATATGGCCGACACGTTCTTCGGCATGGACATCGGACTCGAGGGGGCCGGCACCGTCGTACGGGTCGGTCCAGGAGTCAGGGACATCAATGTCGGTGATCGTGTGGGTGTTTGCGCACGGAAGATGGTTCGCCGATTTCTCACCATCGACCGGGACTATGCAACGGTGATACCGGGAACCTGGGACACCGGAGCGTGTAGCTCCAACGTTCCGTTCCTGACCGCAGAATTCGCATTGGTCGAATCGGCTCGGATTCAGGCTGGCGAAACGGTGCTCATCCACGGCGGAGCCGGTGGTGTCGGGCTCGCCGCAATCCAGGTTGCCCGCGCCCGCGGCGCCACTGTGATCGCGACTGCCGGAAACGAGGAGCGTCGCTCCCACGCATTGAAGGCTGGAGCGCACCACGCGCTCGACTCGCGTTCGATGAACTTCGTCGACGATGTCATGCAGCTAACTGAAGGCCGCGGTGTCGATGTCATCCTCAATAGCGCACCTGGCGAGGTCATCCGCCAGAACTTCAGGGTCGCAGCCGAATTCGGGCGAATCGTCGATATCGGCAAGATCGACATCTATGGTGACGGTGTCATCGATCTGCGGCCGTTCGATCACAATCTGACGTTCATCGCGCTCGATCTGGATCGGATGTTGAAGTACCGCCCGGAGGTGGTGCGCGCCAAGACGGCCCAGTTGATCGACAAGTTCACGACGGGTGTCTACCAGCACCTGCCGTATCACACCTATTCGATGAACGATGTGGCTGCCGCATTCGATGCGATCGTGCGGCCCAAGCGGATCGGTCGTGTTGTGCTGGACCTCAACGAGACCGCCCCACTTGTGCGCCCGCAGATCCCGCCAACGGGAATCCGCTCCGATGCTGCATACCTGATCACTGGTGGCTTCGGTGCGTTCGGTCTGGCGACCGCTCGCTGGCTGGTGCGCGAGGGTGCACGCCACCTGATCCTGGCCGGACGCAGCGGTGCTGCGAGCGTGGAAGCGAAGAATCAGATGCTTGCCTTTGCCGACGCTGGTGTGGAGGTGACGGAGGAGCGCCTCGACGTTGCTGACTACGCCTCGGTGGCGGCCATGATCGAGCGGACGAAAGGCGCGGGCGTGCCATTGCGCGGCGTGTTCCACGCCGCTGGCGTGGTCGACAACTCTTCCATCAGCTCAATCACCGCAGAGGTTGCCGCAAACGTGTTGGCGCCCAAGCTCGCCGGCGCAGTCAACCTGGACCGCGCCGTGCGCGAGAAGGAAGTTGACCTCGACCACTTCGTCCTCTGGTCATCGATTAGCGGACTGATCGGTGGTTTTGGTCAGGCATGCTATGCGGCTGCCAATGCGTCTCTGCAATCGCTTGCACGCAGTCGGCATTCCCGCGGTGAGCCAGCATTGTGCGTCGACTGGGGCTCGATGTCGGGGGGCGGTATGGCCGAGGCGGACGAAGAGACGGTCCGGTATCTGTCGGCGGTGGGTCTTCGGCCGATCGACATGGACCTTGCCACCGAGTATCTGGCCGAATGCCTTCGTCTCGATGTCCCGCATGTGTCGATTTTCGACATGGACTGGCGTACGGCCGTCGCGACCACCCATGCGGCGGCGCACTCGGCACGCTTTGCGGAGTTCGCGAGTGGGTCAGCCGACCAGGACGAGGGCGCAACACTTAGAGCTGAGATCTTGTCGCTGCCGGCGGACCACCGCGGTGCGGCCGTCACGGCGGCGCTCGCCGAGGTCATGGCGGGTGTGCTGGGCGTAGCCACCGATGCTGTGGATGTGGAGACCCCCTTGCTAGAACTGGGATTGGACTCGTTGATGGCCGTCGAGTTCGCCGCCCGAACCAGCAAGCTGATCGGCATCGAACTTCCCCCCGTCGAAATGGCCCACAACCTCGGGCAAGGCCTTTCCCGGATCGGCGCCAAGATGGCAGCAGAACTAGAGAACATGGAAGTCGCGAAAACCTCATGAGCATCGATTCGGTGAAATCGACCCCGCGATCTGATGCGAATGGGGGCGCGCATTAATAAGAAACTGCGAGCAGCATTTTTCAATCAAACATCTACAATGGAAAACTCAGGAGACGCTATGAACGCGTTTGTTAACCGGATATCGACTGTCGTCCCAAATAACGATGTACACGGCCGCATGACCTCTGCTTTTATTAAACTCGATCCACTTCCCCAGTATCGCGAGTTGCTACTTATGATGAAAGACCAATGCCAAATTTCGCACCGCTGGTCGGTACTAAAAGATCCAGAAGGTTTCTATGGTGCGAATCCGAGTTTGGTCAGCACGGCGGAACGAATGGTTGAATACGAAAAAAATGCCAAAGACCTCGCTTTCAAGGCCGTCGCAGGTTTGGATCTAGGAGACGAGGCGGCCGCGATTACCCACGTTGTAGTGATTAGTTGCACTGGATTCTTCTCTCCGGGAATTGATTTTGAGCTGATCAACCGTTTTGGCCTTAATCCCAGCGTGGAAAGGACGACAATCGGATTTATGGGCTGTTACGCCGGGGTTAACGGTCTCAAAGTTGCCCGCCATATAGTGCGGTCGGAGCCATCTGCGAAAGTCCTTGTCGTCTCACTGGAACTCTGCTCTCTGCACGTGCAGATGCCGAAAGACCTCGAGCAAGCTGTGCCGTACTTGTTGTTCGGTGACGGGTGTGCGGCTGCGCTGGTCAGCTCAGAACCGCGAGGCCTGGAATTGCATTCGTTCACGGCTGTGGTGATTCCCGATACAACCGAGCAAATGACTTGGCGGATCGGAAATGTCGGCTTCGACATGACACTGTCCCGACAGGTCCCGTTAGCGATCACTACCGGATTGACCAAAGAAGCTAAGAAGCTGATCCTCGGTGGAACGTCCAGCAAGGAGATCGACCTCTGGGCGATTCATCCCGGGGGGCGTGCCGTCCTCGACGCAGTCGAGCGCGCGTTCTTGTTGCCGCCAGACGCGTTGACTTATTCCCGTCGTGTGATGGATCGGTTCGGCAATATGTCCTCCGCGACGATTTTCTTCGTACTCAATGAAATTCTGAAGGCGGCGAACGTTGACAGTTCGCTGAGGGATGCGACCGGATGCGGCATGGCTTTTGGTCCTGGTCTGACCGCTGAAACTTTCCTATTTAGCGTGGTCTGATGGTTCGGTACCACGTTACTATTACACGCGGTGGGTTTGGAGGATCCGCCGCCACGATGGGCCTCGCCCAAGCGCGAGCGCAAGCGGCTCGACGGGGCACGGGCTGTTAATTCGTACGACTACAAAATTAAGTAGTCATCATCAGAGCAACCGCTTCATAGTCGCCAAAGCAGGGCTCCTACATCAGTAAAGGGAGATCTAATGACAACTCTACTTCCACCACCCACACAGAACCAATCTGGATCGCTGATTGCCGGCGATACCAAAGTAGCATTCGTGGGATGCCTTCCAGATATCCAACTACCACAGCAAGTTGAATCGGCAAGACTTGGAATAGTTAAAATAGAACGTGTCCGCGAAGACGAATTCGAAAAATACTTAGGAGAATTCTCGGCCAGTGGTAACCTCGCCGCGGTCTTCGCCGGATCTGACTACGCCGTTCCTGAAAGTATCGTAACGCTGCGACGCATGCCAACATTCGCTCGTACGCGGGCGTATGTCGTTGGAAAAGGCGCGGGTGGGCCCGTGCCTGGATGGACGGAAACATACGACGTAGAAGATATTCTCTCGCCCCAAGAATTCAATGGATTCGGAATGTCAGACAAGGTGGACATGGGGCTGCGGGCCTATCATTCGCTGATCCACGACTCCCTCTACACGGACTACTACCTCGATACGACATTCAACAAAATATTTGATTGGTTTGAGACTACGAGATGGGATTGGAAAGATATCAATCTCGACGGCGTCAATCGCGAGCTACTCAGTCCGAATGAAATTGACTATCTGACGGTATCGGCAATCATGGAATTCGGGACTCTTCCAGGTGCTCATAACTTTCTTCGGGAATGGGAAGGGGAGACGAGCTTCTCGTCCTGGGCGTTGATGTGGGGAGCGGAGGAGGCACGTCATTCTCTGGTCCAAGCTCGGTATCTTGACAAAATCGGAGTTAAGGTGCGGTCAAAGCACGCCTTATATAAGCGCGAACCATACCCGATAGGCGAAACTCACACGGGCACTCTTGTCATGAATATAATTTCGGAAGCACGTGCCTCCGAACTGTACAAGCAGTTGGCGGCCCACACTCAAGAACCGGTGATAAAGCGGATCTGGAAGCTATTATCGCACGATGAGTCGCGGCATTGCCGGGCCTTCTATGTGTTTAGTAAAGAACTCTGCGAGGGGAACAAGGCCAACCAGATCGCCGCGCTAAGGATGGGCTATATATGGTTAGCCGATCGAAGTGACGGCCTGAAGCATCCAGCGGGATTCTTCTACCCTCATTCAACTTCGACTGGTGATATCAGAAGAGCCGAGGCTGGGCGAGAAGGTGCGACTGATGCTGCCGACGCGAGGGTGATGTCTATTCTTCGGCGACTAGCTGCTGACGATTCCATCGAGACGACTCGAGACATCAAGCGCAAATTAAAATCGTTGATGTAGTTTTGGCAACCCGACATCTCGCAGAGAAACGATAGGAGCGCGGAATTGTCAAACCCCAAGAATGCAGTAGATATCAACTGCTTCGGATGCGCACCCAAAAACCCGATCGGGCTAAAGCTTGAATTCGAGGCTGTACATCGTCAGTGTAGTAGCCGGTTCTCCCTAGGACCGGACTACGAATCGTATCCCGGTGTCATACATGGAGGGATCGTCGCGACAATACTTGACGAGACTTTGGCCCAAGCGGTATACCATCACGGAAATGGCTCGGCTTTTACAGTTGGGCTCCGCGTTCGGTACGGCCATCCCATGGAAACCAACATTCCGCATGTCGCTATAGGTGAGATAATTCGAGCCGACAGTACGCTTATCAGAGCTTCGGGGCGGATTCAGCGCGATACTGGTGAATTAATTGCGGCTGCAGTTGGATCGTTCTATCTAGTATCAGAGAAAGGCATGGAGGCGATGCGGTCCATCTCTTTGGAACGGTGCAGGGATCATCTGCACGAGCCCAATGGTGTAAAAATGAGAGGCAAATAGGGGATTATCATGGATGTACAGAAGACCATCTACTCAATCATCAGCCAACAGCTCGGTATTGAGATCAGTCAATTAAACTCGGAGGTCCATTTCCGTAGCTTACCAAATATCAGCTCAATGAAAGTTCTTCAGATCATTCTCGAGGTAGAGCGGGCGTTTGATATCGAACTTGATGACGAGGTGACATTCAGGGTAGAGACCATCGGGCAATTCGAATCGGAGGTCGAGCGTCTTCGTGCGCGGATACCTGAGCACATTTAGCGGTACATGGACAAGAATACTTTGCTCGCGAGGCAGATCGGGACTCACATCCCAATTAGATGGGGCCCCGTGAGGGGCTGGTGTGGCGGTCCGGGCGTCGCTTCCGGCCCTCCCCGTCGAACTTCCTCAGCTCTTCGACGTTCTTTACCTTCGGCGATCGGGCGTTGTTCTCCGGCGCCGAAAAGGCCTGGGGCTATGACGGTTCCACACAAGGTAATCAGTCCGAGGTTGTCCGGCGACGCGCAGGTAACCTTCCTCATGCCCCAACCTGCGGCTGCAGTTGTGGCGTTTGCCCACGAACGCCGCGAGCTGTTCCGGGGCGTATTGGCTGATCGCGTCGAACACTCCGGCAGAATTGCCGTAGCAGAAGTGTCCACCCCGGCCGCGGGAACTGGTTGAGGTCCTGCACCACGCATTCGTGGCTCTACGCAGCCAAGCTGGCAGCCGACCTCGTAGTGGTGTCTGGTTTGATGGTGGCGGGTGATAACGCAATGCAGTAGCAGGCGGAGCCGGTAGTTTCGAAGCTCCGCAATCGGGCCGCGACTGCGGATTTTCTTCATAACACGTTGACTGCTTAGGTGGGTCCGTCGCTGATCCGGCCTACGCTGAAGTGGGCCAGGAATTCGGCGCGCCAGGTGGTGATTGCGCGCACCTGCGGCCAATTTCGAGGACGCCGGAGTCAATGCGGGCCAGCAGCCGCGCCCAGGCGGTGGTGGTCAGGTACTCGGCAGCCCGGCGCACCCGGCGGATTCCGTAGAGCGGCGGCCCGCAATGCCCATGGGTATGTTGTTGCACGCGGCGGCGCACATCGTCGACGCGCGAATCCTAGCCGCACGACATGGAACAGGTTCGGCACCCGCACCGCGTGTGGCAACTCGGTCGACAGGGCCGATCCGCCCTGGCCACTCGGCAGGCCAGAAGGCCAGTCGAGCAACACTTTTCGGCGGCGGCCCTCGATCATGTCGATTAGCTTGCCGCTGTGCAGGTCGACGACGCCGGTGGCGAACACCGTAGGCTTCGCGGCGGTGGCGCGGGTGAACGCGGTCTCATCGACGCCGATCGCGAAACGGAACACACTGCGTCGCCGGGCTAGTCCCCGACCGAACCAACGTCGTCGTGCGGTTGGGTAGATACTCTGACCGGAGGTCTACCAGGGTGAGTGTCTACGCGGCCTAGTAGCCGGTGAACCTTGCGGAGCCGGGTTATGGTGCGAGGCTGTGTATTTACCGTTAGGCGGCGGGTTCGAGGGTGACCCGGTGGCCTATGGCGGTGAGCGGGGCCATGTGATGGCGCAGCCGTGGTTCAGTAGCGCGGCGGGTGGTGAGGTAGTCGAGGTCGCGAAAGCGGCTGGCTCGATTGGCCAGCAGGTTTGCGCTGATACCGCACCGACGCGATCGGCCGGATCACCCACGGCGACTCCGCCGGCGCAGAGAGGCAACTGCGGAAGATCCGCAGTTGCACGGCCCCGCCGACCGGCGCGTCGAGCATGGTCGTCCGGGCTGGCGCATGGTCGATCCACGGCGGCGGAAGACGGCGCGCCGATCACAAAGCGCGACGCGGCAGAACCAGTTCGATACCAGCCTCGGCGATCTGCAACCAGTGCGGCCAACTCACGACCAACACCGAAATCATCCTGCCGACCCGCTGAGCAGCGATATCGGCCAGGACTTGCATCGTCGCGCCGGGGATGGGCGACTGGCGCGCTGCCCAGATCCCAGGCGATGCCGAAACCGGTGAAGACCGCGGCGTATAAGCGCCCGCGAATCCATAGTGGCGATGGTCGACCATTGGCCGAACAGGAAGTGGAAGAGCCGGACGAGCACCGAGACGATGCCGATGGCGAGGCTGGCGAGCAGGAGGGGGGTGGCCAAGGCTGCTCCGTTCCTCGGTCCTTCTCATCAGCTTGTGGCGCCGGTTTTCCAGGGCTGCAACATGGTTGGCGTGTGCAGCGGCCCCCGCGCTACACACTGGGCGTCTGCGAATCCGGCTACTACAGTGACGCCAAGCTGGGAATTTCGGACCCATGCGTGATCCAAAGGAATGAAGAATGATGAAGATCAGTGGTACGACCGTGCGCCGGCAAGCCGCCGGCATCTGTGTGGGCTGTTCCCTACTCGGCGGTCTGGCCGCCACCATGATTGCGGCTCCGACGGCGTCGGCGGAGCTCGACTGCAGTCCTGCTGGAGTGGCCAGCGCTGTCGGCTCGGTGACGGGTGCTGCTCAGCAATACCTCGGTAATCATCCGGACGCTAATGCGGCGGTGACCGCAGCGCAGAACGCGCCGCGTTCGCAGGCGGCGATCGATCTGCGTAATTACTTCACCGCGCACCCGCAGGAGTACTTCGACTTGCGTGGGATCCTGGCCCCTATCGGTGACATTCAACGCCAGTGCAACACGACGGGGCTCTCGCCCGATATGGAGTCGGCCTACAACGAGTTCATGGCCGGCTAAGTATCTGCGGTCGGCCCTGGCTGGTCCTGCAGGGTGTGACCGCGGTAGTGGGCACGAAGTGGCCCGCGTTGCTGCAGCAGCGGCACTCCTTGGTCGACGACGTCGTCAAGACGCTGTGGGCTCAGGTGGGCGCCGGGATGAATCGGTCGCAGGCGTCGGCCTGTGCATGGCCGTCGATTTCGTCGCCGAGATATGCGGCGGTGCCGACGAATTGCTGCCGGCTAGTGATGGCGATGACTAGCTCGGATCGACAGGTGTTCGGCTTCAGCGTGTTTCGCGGCATATGTGGGTCACGCCCACCGGGTTACCGTGGGGGACTCTCCCCTGGGGGGTGCTGGTGTCGCGGGTCGGATCGATATCAGGCAGTGCGCCGTCGGGGTCGTAGTCGCAAAGGTCGTGGCCCCATACCTGCTCAAGCATGGCGATCGCCGTGGCGCGCTGACCTGCTGGTGACGAATGTGCCGGGGTTTGTCGGCGGCCACTTCGGCGGTGCCGCCGAATACGGGCCTTTGACATCAGCGTAATGACGCTGCCCGGCCTCCAACGACGAGTGCAACGTGAACAAGGCGTCAGCGTAGCGGCGGCCCCGGCGCGCAGCGCCGTCACTCCGCGCACGTCGAACCGGGTCCCGTGATGTTCGACGGCCCTGATCCGACTGGGTTCGACATAGATTCCGGTGTCCACGTCGGATACCCAGCTGTCCCAGAATTGGCGCGCCATAGTGAGGAACTCCTCCTCGGCGCGGCGGTAGCGGTCGGCGTGGTCGAGACAGCTGCCGCGCCGAAAGTTTGCCCCGGTGAACGCGTCTGACGAGGTAACCATGTTCCAGCCGGCCCGGCCGTCGGACAGGTGGTCGGTGCCGACGAATCACCTTGCAATTTCGAACGATTCGTTGAACGCGGTGTTGATATTCCCATTCAGTCCGAGGCGGTTGGTGATTCCGGCCAGTGCATCAAGCACGGTGAAGGTGTCGGGCGGCCGACGACGCCGAGGTCGTAGATGCGGCCGGGATGCCCGCGCAGTCGCAGTCCCTCGGCGAGGAACATGAAGTCGAACAGCCCACGTTCGGCGGTGCGAAGCAGATGCACGAATGAGTGGAACTCGATCTGGTGTCTTCGAGGACTCGGCCGTGGTCGTGCGGTGCTCCGGGGGAGCCGTCGACAAGTTCACCGGCGACGGGATCATGGCGCTCTTCGGCGCGCCGGTCGCACTAGAGGATCATGCGCTGCCCGATTGCCTTGCCGCGCTAGCCATTCAAGATGAGGTGCAGCGGCTGGCCGTTGAGGTGCTACGCCGCAACCACATCGCGTTGCGGCTACGGGTCGGCCTGAGTTCGGGCCGGGTGGTCGCCCTCGGTTACACGCCGATCGGAGAGCAGGTCGGAATGGCTCAGCGAATGGAGTCCGTCGCCCGACCCGGAGGGTGACACTGAGTGAATCCACCGCGCGGCTGCTCGGCGACGGCGTCGCGCTCGGCGAGCCTGAGCTGGTGGAGATCAAGGGTGGCGATGCTCCCGTGTTGGTTCGGCCCCTTCCGGGCGTGACGGCAAGTTCGGAACCACGCGGCCGTGCACCACACCGCCCAGATCCGCGCCGCACGCCAAACCCTCACCGCCGCAGACCACCTACCCGACGACCTCTGCAAACCTCTCTCCAAGATCAGCTGCGGCGATGCGCACTATTTTGGTCCATGTCGGGTTTCAGCGGGGGATCCTGGACCTCAGGACCCCTTCTTATCCCTTGCAGTACAAGCACTTTCGCTAATTAAAGGTCCCGCCTTCGCGAACAATTGAGGCCGATATCAGTCTGCAATTTGAAAACCGGTTCTTTGCAAGCACTCATCTACTAGCGATTCAATTCCATGTCTGCGTAATTTCCCACTGGATGTTCGTTCGATTCGTCCCTTCGGGACGAATTCAATGTATCTGGGGCTCAATCCAACCGATGACGAAACCGCAAGTCTTACAGCTGCGGCAATATTCTCTTTAGCCTTCTCTGATATTTCATCCGTTTCGATGAATAGCAGCAGTTCGCCTTCACCGTGATCCGTTGGAACACTGGTCGCCAGCACTCCGCGGCTCGGTATACCGGGCAGTGCTCCGACTACCGATTCGATATCGCTCGCGTAGTAATTCGCTCCGAAGAATACGAGGACTTCCTTCTTGCGTCCAACTATGTATAATTCATTATCAATCTCGACGCCCAGATCACCGGTAGAAATCCACTCGTCCGCACGTCGCGAAGCCCCCGAATTGGCAATCGAATTCTCATATCCTACACTAACGGAGCTTCCACGTACGAAAATTTCACCGACCTCATTTGGTTCGCATGTTCTAATTCCGTCGTCTGCTAGTAGCCGATATTCGCAATCTGAAACTGCTACTCCAACAGAAACCAACTCCCTCGCCGTTTCATCTGTCACCGAACTCTTCGTCACTCGCCCCCTCGTCAGATCCTCACGATTTACCCGGACACTAACCGGGTTCCGTCCTATCGATGGAACAGTCACCGCCAAGGCTGCTTCTGCGAGTCCGTAAACTGGAAGGAATGAGCTTAAACGAAAGCCGGCAGGTTGGAATTTTGAAGCGAACTGTCGCATAATTCGGCCGTCAACCGCCTCAGCGCCGTTTAGTGCCAGTCTCCATCGTGAAAGATCAAGACTTCTCACATCCTCATCCTTAATATGACGTATACAGTGAGCGTAAGCTGAACTTGGTGCTGTTGAAACCGTCGCTCTGAAGTCAGAAATGGCTCTCAGCCAGCTAAGGGGATCCCTCAAGAAATCCTCAGAGCGCATCAGATAGTTATCCGCTCCATATGCGACGGGAAGTAACATGTGCCCTATCAGGCCCATATCGTGAAACAGCGGTAGCCAGCTGCACCCAATATCGTCGTCTGCTGAGAGATCAAGCCCATGTTTAATGGCTTCAATATTCGACAGCAGATTAGCATGCGTAAGGATTACTCCCTTAGGCGTCCCACTCGTGCCGGATGTGTACTGAACTAGTGCTGGGCTACCGTCATCCACGTCAACATATGTGCGCTCGTTGCTTTGCATATCATCAACGCACACCACGGATATTGACTCCGCCAGTGTAGCGAACGCCGGACTGAGCAGGCTGGCCATCTTCTCGTCGGCAATTATCAACCTCACTGCCGATTGCTCGAGTGCCATTGCAATACGTTTGAGGTGAATCTCAAGTGCAGCAAAGCGAAATGGCGGCGGCAGCGGGACAGCTACGGCTCCCGCCGCCAAGACACCAAATAGAGCGCGCGCGAATCCGATCGAATTTGGGAATGCAAGTCCGATCCGTTCTCCCTGAACTATGCCCCGCTGTTTCAAACAGCTTGCAATCTCTCCTGCCTCAGCGTGTAGCGCATCATAAGTCACCGACTCACTAATTCCGCCGCCCCGCACTATACTCAACTGTCGAGTTGGACTGGAGGATGCAGCTCGTGCAAGTACCTGACTGATAGTCATATTGACTCCGCCGATGTGAGTACGATGTTGACAATAAGCGCTGACTTGTGCATTACGCCGTCCGTTTGTCCGGTCCGATGACACCACGTTTCCGCCGCGACGCCCCATCAGAAGTAGGCATATCGTGCGTACGTTTGGACAAGTCGTCCGCAACCCACTGCCAATTGGCTGCACAACGGTTCGCCAGTTCGACCAGGCGGTCGACACAATGATCAGGAACGCTTTCGGCTATATGAGTGAGCTCTGAACTGCTGACGGCATGAAAATGTAGCCAGCGTAGTAGTTGGCGTCCCACCTCGCTCATCCGCAGCGCCGGATCGCTCGAGAGAGACAACAGGACGGGTTTCACGTCCGCCGGCACATACGTATGGGTACCAGCCTCGGCTAGCCGCTTTCGCCCGCCACCGCGAGCGGGAATGCGATTCTGGCATTGAGGTATGGGGACGACGTCCTCACCACGGCTCAGTCGTTCACGCACATCGCGTACGGTGCCCGGTGATATCCCGGTGGCCTTGGCGATCTCACGAAGCGAAGCATTGGGCCGTGAGGCAAGCAACTGTGCGGCGTGTTGCCGTCCAACACTGGTGTTGAGTGGCCGAACACGGCCGTCCTTACCTACGCGCTTGTTCGATTGCGGATCCTCTGCCGCTGCACACCGGATGGCGCTCACCGTCTTGGCCGACAGGCCGGTACACGTCGCGATGGCGCGATCCGACCAATCGCTGTGTGTCTGCAGAATCCTGGCGGCGGCCGCCCGTCGGTCACGCATCGATAGCGGAAGTCCGTGAGTGACGTTGGCTTCGACGGCGACGATGAATGCTGACTCCAATGATCCGTCAAGAAAGATCGTTTGGATCTCGCGGAATCCCCTGCGTTTTGCCGCACGTACCCGATGGAACCCGTCGATAATGCGCATTGTCGGTCGGTGCACGAGTATGGGTGGTAGTGGCCACTCAGCATCAAGCAAGCGCTCGACATGTGCGTGGTCTACTCCATCGGATCTCGGTGAGTCGGCGAATACGAGCCGGGCGATTTGGACTAATTCCGGTTCGCTGGTGCGCGAGCTAGCGTCCGCGTAGGCGCGGCCGTGGGCCGATTTGACGGGTCCCAAACACAATCGTTGATTGACGGGGGCGTCGCGTAGTGCTGAGAACAAATGACTCGTCGTCACGTGGTCTTTGGTCATGCGGTCTCCAGGCTCCTGTACACGGCCCACCAGGGGTGGCAACCGTTGTGCCGACGGCTCAATCTCACGGCGCCGAGCGGGCCTGGAGTGACCCAACCCACCGCGGTGTCGACGACTCCGTTTCTATCGGTGATCATTTGGCAAATGCGGATAGGCGACCAGCCTGTGAACACCACAATTCAGGTGGTATGTACACCCCCGGGGGCTTCGGAACCCGCGACCGCGGTTGATTGGCCCGAGATGGTGGACACGCGAGGGAGCGGGACTAACGGTTCATCCGAACCTTTGCGGCTGGTCGGGGTGACCCGGTCATCGGAGAGATACATCCGCAAGGTCGTAGGTGTGACTTCTTCGGCCGCCACGCGAGGCATCGTGCGCGGCGGGCCGGCCAGTACACAGGATGTACACGCACCACGGTCCGACGGTGCCGCCCTCTCCCAAACCACCTCAGCGCGGTCAGCAACCAGTACCGAAACTGGATCACTATGGTCGCTCACGGCGCCGGAGTTGAAAATGACTGGTCTCCCCGTATTCCCAACTCGCCGTTGTGATTCAACCTTTGCTGTCGACACGGCTGCGTGATGCTCACCCATCGCACTTCCGCGTGCGTGGTCGCCGCCTTGGGAAGTACACACCACCACCGGTGGTGGTATACGCAGGCTGTTCGCGCCTTCCCGGTTCTCTGAAGATTGTTATGTCGGCGCGACATTGGCCGTCATCGCGAACACAGGAGAGATCATGATGATGCCTGCGACATCGATTCAACCGGCTTCCGTTGCGACAGGGCCGAACTGGCGTGCGCGGCTACGGCTCGATTCGGGTCTTGTTCGCCCGTGTGCCGCTGCGGCTGGCCCAGCGGCTGCCGCTAACCCAGTCACGGGGGGGAACCAGCAATGACCGAGCGAGAGACTGCGGAACTCGTGCAGCGAGCAGCCGCAGGGGATGGGCTTGCGTGGCGGCGGCTCATCGACGAACTCGAGCCGCTGCTGCGTCACGTCAGCTCGACCTACCGGCTAGGCGAAGCGGAGGCTGCCGATGCGAGGGCAACGGCCTGGCTCAAACTCGTCGAGCACATCGGCTCGCTGAGGGACGGTGGTTCTGTACAAGGCTGGCTTGTGACGACGCTGCGGAGAGAGTGTCTGGCCCGGGCCCGCGCGCGTAGTCGCGAGCGGGTCGTGGCAGACTTTGCCGGCGT
>Ga0163162_10001083_pt1 | contig 25237 bp, 22 predicted proteins | sample S55metaG_FD_115310 | JGI IMG/M metagenome (GOLD analysis project Ga0163162, IMG submission 115310) | Switchgrass rhizosphere microbial communities from Kellogg Biological Station, Michigan, USA - S5-5 metaG | ecosystem: Host-associated > Plants > Roots > Rhizosphere > Soil | place: USA... | reverse complement strand
TGATCGGGGCGATTCTGGGCTTCCTTTCCCAGATCGTGTTCAACAGCATTCAGATGGCGGGAGCCCTGGTGGACTACGGACGCGGCATGAGCCAGGCCACATTTTTTGCTCCCCAGCTGGAGACCAACGTTTCACTGCTCGGCCAACTGCAGTTTCAGGCTGCTCTGGCGCTGTTTCTTGTCCTGAATGGACATCTGTTTTTTCTGCGTGCGCTAGCCTCCAGTTATCAGAGCGTGCCCATTCTCGAGTTCCCCAGGTTCGGAGACGGCACCCTTGCGGGAATGGAGCAGATGGCTCATTACACCGGGGACAGCATACGCATCGCCATGCAACTCGCTGCTCCGGCCTTGCTGACGCTGTTCCTGATCGATGTCAGCTTCGGCGTGATCGCCAAAGTCGCTTCAGGATTCAACGTCCACAATGAAAGCCAGCCGGTCAAGGCGCTCGTCGGATTAGGCGTGGTTCTGCTGTCCCTTGCTTACATCCTGAAAAGCATGCCCGCGTATTTTGCCGACATGTTCCAGCAAATCGGAAGCTTTATGAACCATATCCACTAGGGTCCGTGATTTTTGAGGTTGGGAAATGCCCGGCGAAAAGACAGAACAACCTACACAGAAACGGCTGAACGACTCCCGTAAGAAGGGCGAAGTCTTCAAGAGCAAAGACTTCGTGCAAGCCCTTTTATTCATGGTCGCCGCCTCTGTGCTGATCGCCGGAGGCCCGGCCTACGTTGCTGAACTGCGCGACTTAATGAAAGAGTTCTTCACCCCGGTGGTGATGCAGGGGACCATGCCGGCCAACGCCATCCTGAGCCGCATGGGATATGCCTGGTCCAAGTTCATGATCCTTTCGGCGCCGCTGCTCGCAGCTCTCGTCATCACCGGAGCTGCGGCAAATTTCCTGCAGGTAAAAGCCCTGTTCGCGCCCGAGGTCATTCAACCGAAATTTGAGAAGCTGAATCCGTTAAACGGGTTCAAGAACACTTTTTTCAGCTCCAAGAGCTACATCGAGCTGGCCAAGACTCTGCTCAAGTTCTTCGTCGTCTTCTGGCTGGTGTACGCCACGATCAAATCATCCATGCGGGACATCATTCCCACGCCCGGCCTGCGCCTCGACCAGACCGCTGGCCTGGCAGCCCATCTGATGACCGGCATCCTGCTCAAGGTCGGTGTGGTCTTTGTCCTTCTCGGCGCGGCCGACTTCCTCATCCAGAAAAAGATGTTCATGAAGAAAATGATGATGAGCAAGGAAGACATCAAGCAGGAATACAAGGAGCAGGAGGGCGATCCGCACGTGAAACACATGCGCAAGCACCTGTTCCAGCAGATGATGAACGAAAGCATCGCTCGCAATGTTCCCAGGGCGACGGTGATCGTGGCCAACCCCACCCACCTGGCGATCGCCTTACGTTATGACGAGGCCACCATGCAGGCGCCCAAGGTCACGGCCAAGGGTCAAAATGTCATGGCGCTGAAAATACTCGATATTGCGAAGCAACATCAGGTCCCGGTCGTCCGAAACATTGGACTGGCGCACAGCCTTTACGATCTCGAAATAGGTCTGGAAGTCCCCGAAGACCTGTACGAAGCCGTGGCCGAGGTCCTGAACTTTGTCAGCCAGCTGGCAAGCGTAGAAGGCTAAGAGCAATAGAAGCTAGAAGCAGGAGAACCCATGAGAGTCGATTACACACTGCCCTCTATACAGCCCGACGCTTTGCCGGACCTGACTACCGCGACCGGCGAAACCGGGCAGTCATTCCGCGAGCAGTTGCGTACCCCGTCCGTGCAGCTTCCGGTCAACTGGGAGCAGGATATGCGCCTCGATGCCCGGCCCTTCACCGGCACCTACATCGGCCCGCCGCCCCGTCCGCACAATATGGAGGTGAGCGACCCAGAGGTCGAGCGTGGACGCTGGCGCAACATGCTGGCGCGGCATGACAGCGCGCTTGATCCGTTGAACCCGTCATCCAGCGAACCCTCGCAGCAGCCTGTCCGGTCTATGCTCAACCTGCTGCTGGATATGCAGGACATGGAAGACTCCATCGTTGCGCAAAACGTAGCCGTAACTCGAGGTTAAACATGCCTGAAACCACTGGGACAAACGCGAGTTGGACAAGTGAAGAGATTTACATGCTGGCCGACCGGGGATATGGCTTCTACCGGCAGGGCAGCTATCAGGAAGCAGTCGTGATTTTCGAGGGGCTGATCGCCATCGATCCGGCCAATGCCTACTGCCGGAGCGCGCTGGCGGCCATCAGCATGGCCATGGGGGATACGCACCGCGCGGTCAGCGAACTTTCGCAGATATTGAGCCGGAATCCCTCGAATCACGAGGCCCGTGCTCGCCGTTGCGAAGCCTATTGCGAGCTGCGGAGCTGGAAGGAGGCCCGCCAGGACCTGGCCATTCTTCGTCGCAATGGCGAGCGTCATCAGGTCCAGCGGCTGACCTGGCGACTGGAGGCCTCTGGAGCCCCCAACTAGCAACTTCCCTCAGGTGCACTCGATAACTGTAGTGAGTTTGGGACCTAGCTGGAATCAAACACGAAGGAGAAAAACATGGGTGCAATAGGCGATGCAGTTAGCGGTGCCCTTAACACCGTGGAGCACATCGGAAGCGCGGTTGGGGATTTGGCCAGCGGCAACATCGGCAAAGCGGTCGGTGATATCGGTCAGGCTGCAACAAGTGGGATCGGCGCGGCAGTCAATGGATTCATGGCTACCAACCCTGAGATGGGTGCAATCAGCAAACTGGGCGGTGGACTGTCCTCGTTGCTGGGAGCAGCAGGCGGCGCCAGCGGTCTGGGTGGGGCCGGTGGAAGTCCTAGCCCCTTCGGTCTGGGCAACTTGTTGCCTGGCGCTCTTCAAGGTCCGTTGCAATCTATATTCGGCGGCGGCGGTCTGGGCGGAATTCTTGGCGGAGGCGGTGGCGCGAGTGGCGGAGGCCCAGATTTCGGTGGGATTAGCCAGGGAGTGTCACAGGGCGCAGGCGGCGGCAGTGGCGCCACCGGCAGCGCAGGTGATCAACTCAGTCAGCTGAAGAACATCGACGCTGGCGCTGAAGCTTTCCAGTTGGCGCTGTCCCTGGAACAGGTTCAACACCAGGAGAAGATGGCTGCCCTTAAGGCAATGGGCTCTGCGTTCCAATAAACAAAGATCTCTCCAGGAGGATTAGAGAAATGGCACAGCAAGAAGCAACGGTCACTGAAACGAATCAGAAGGCGGCGCAGAGACTCTTGGCCGGCGAGCAACTGGGAGCGGTGTTAGGACTCTCCGAACTCCAGGTCCAGGGATTCGCTGCTCTCGGCTACAACCTGTATCAGCAAGGCCAGCTGAAGGAAGCCGAGAAGTTGTTCCGCGGCGTAACGGCTTTCGACAGCAAGTCTTACCTCGGCTATGCCGGATTGGGAGCGGTCGCTCTGGCAACTAAACCGCCCAATCTCGACGCGGCCTACACCAACCTGACCAAAGCATTGGAATTGAAGCCCACAGACGCTTCGGTTCAGGCCAACCTCGGAGAAGTTCTGCTTCGGCAGGGCAAGCTAGAAGAAGCGAAGAAGCATCTGGAGAGGGCTTTCCAGCTCGACCCCGGACACAATGATCCTGGCGCCAACCGCGCCCGGGCCCTTGTGAGCGGCCTTGACATGATCGTCAAGGAACTCCAGAGCCGGATGCAAGCGCAGGGCAAACCAGTCGCCAAGGCTAGCTAAGATCGGCTTCTGTTATTGGACGCCGGGGCTCTCACGGGCCCCGGGTCCGTTGTTTGTCTACGGCATGCAGGCAATGTTCGAAACCGGTCCCGCGCCAGCTCCCGAGGCGTTGGATGTAGGCGGTTTTGTTGTCGGGAGAGAGTCCCGACCGAGACATGATCGTCAACATCCAGGCTCAAATTCTAGAAATGAAGAAGGAGATTCTGGACGGAAATCTGTCCAGCGTCCTGACTCGTTTTGCTGACCTGATCCTGGTCAGCCTGGTCGCAGTCATGATCGGGCTGATGATCGTTCCCCTCCCGACTTTCCTGCTCGACATTTTCCTGACCATCAACATCACAGTCGCCGTGACGATTCTGATGGTCTCGATTTACATCTCGAGCCCAACGCAGATTGCGTCCTTCCCCACCCTGCTGCTGATCACGACTCTTTACCGGCTGTCGCTCGACATTTCCGCCACCCGGTTGATCCTGCTGAAAGCGGATGCCGGAGAGGTCATCCGTTCGTTCGGCATGTTCGTGGTGAGCGGCAACTTCGTAGTTGGCGCGGTGATCTTCCTGATCATCACCCTGGTGCAGTTCATCGTGATCACCAAGGGCGCCGAGCGCGTGGCCGAGGTTTCGGCCCGGTTCACCTTGGACGCAATGCCCGGCAAGCAGATGAGCATCGACGCAGATTTGCGAGCCGGCATCATCGACTTCCATCAAGCCCGCGCGCGGCGCGAAGCGCTGTCTCGCGAAAGTCAGTTCTACGGCGCGATGGACGGCGCCATGAAGTTCGTGAAGGGCGATGCCATCGCCGGCATCGTCATCACCCTGATCAACATCGTTGGCGGACTAATCATCGGCGTCGCCATGAACGACATGTCCGTGGTCGATGCGGTGCAAACGTACTCAATTCTGACTATCGGCAACGGCCTGGTATCCCAGATTCCCGCGCTGTTGATTTCGATATCGGCCGGCATGGTGGTGACCCGCGTCGCCTCCGAAGCCAAGGACTCCAACCTGGGCAAGGACGTTGCCGGTCAGATTCTGGGACAGCCCAAGGCTATCGCCGTCGCGTCAGGACTACTCACCATCATGGCCCTCATCCCGGGCCTGCCGAAAATTCCGTTCTTTCTACTCGCTGGGGTCACAGGCTCGCTGGCCTGGGGACTGTTTCGAGCCCAAAAGATTCAGGCGGAAGCTCTCGAGAAATCGAATGTGGTCGCCGCTGCCAAAGTCCCAGACCCGCAACTCTCGCTTACTGTACCTTTGGTTTTACAAGCGAGTGAAGCCCTCACACCGTACGTGGATCTCGGCACTGAAGCTGGACAGAAATTTTACGATCAGTTGCTTAATGTCCGTAACGGCCTCTATTACGAGTTAGGCGTCATCTTCCCTTCGCTTCAGGTCAAAGGTCATGCTCCGGGAGAGGCGGGCAGCTACACCATCTGGGCCAACGAGGTGCCGGTTATCAGCGGGCAGATTCGTCTCGATGCAGTCCTGATCAACGACTCGGCCGACAGCATCTCCATATACGGCTTCAAAGGCGAGAACACCGCGAACCCAGCTACCGGCAAGCCGGCCGCATGGATCCCACGCGAACAGGCTGAGCGTGCCAAGTCGGCTGGCTTTCAAGTTTGGGACACTCAGGAAATTCTTCTGCTGCATCTCGCTCACTACTTGAAGAAGAACGCCAAGGAATTTATTGGCGTCCAGGAAGTGCAGTACATGGTCTCATCCTTGAAGCAGAGCTATCCGACACTGGTGGAAGAGACTGTCCCCAAGCCGGTTTCGCTCCAGATTCTCGCCGAGATTCTCCGCAAGCTGGTGGAAGAGGATATTTCCATAAGAGACCTCAAAGCAATTCTTCAAGTTTTGTGCGACTGGGGACGAGTCGAGCACGACGCTCTCACTCTGACCGAGCACGTGCGCGTCGGGCTGAAGAAAAGGATTTGTTATCAGATATCGCAGGGCCGTCCGCTGCTGTTTGTTTACCGGCTTGATCCGGAATTCGAAGAGATGTTCCGCAACTCGATACGGCAAAGCGCGGTCGGCGCCTATTTGGCAATGGACCCAGAAATGAGCCAGCAAGTCATGGAAGCGGCCAGGGCCCAGATCGGTAATCTGCCGCCTGGCGCGCAAAAGCCGGTCATCGTAACTGACAGCGAAATCCGGCGGTTTGTGAAAAAGCTGATCGACTTCGTCGTACCCGAAGTCACGGTGTTGAGCTACGACCAGCTTACTCCGCAAATTAACTTGCAGCCTTTGGGAACGATTGCGCCGGTGGTGCGGACACAAATTGCGAACAGGTAACAGCGGGCAGGCAACAGCGGTCTACAGTGAGATAGTTCGTTCTTTACAGGTGGTGCGCAGGTCGCGGATTAGAGTGTCGAAGCGCCTTTTCACGGTGAAGCCTGCGGAAGAAAGCATTCGATGCGCGTAGCTGTTCTCAAAAACGTCGCTCGCAAATAGAGGCGGGCGATAGTCGTGGGAAAAGAGCCAGCGCAATAGTTCGTACCCCGCTTCAAAGGAGGAATCGGGCGAACGGAAATCGATCGTCATCGTGGGCGTTGCTTTGCGAACGGAAATGCAATACGCCCGAAGGGTTTCGCCTTCAAAGGCGCCGAGGATCTGGAAAAACATGCTTCCATTTCGCAGAAACGAATTTCGTTGGCACCAGTGAACCGGTTCGCCGGGTGGGAGGGCCACCGTTGAGATCGTTTCTAAGTTGATCTCGCGAACCTCGAAGCGCGATTGGGATTCAGGCAGGTTGGTAGATGTGGCTTGCAGGTCAAAAATAGCGTATTCGACGTCAGACTTGATGAAACGATAGCGGCGAACGGGACGGTCAGGAACAGAGGCGCCGTAAAGAATTTCATAGCCGTCGTCATACAGCTTCTGGCAACAGCTTTCGAACAGGCGGATAGCAGTGCGGCCTTTACGAAACTGAGGAAGGGCGGCCCAATAAACGATGTAGGCTTCCCGAGTTTTAGGGTCGGTGGCAGTAATGATGAGCGCGGCTGGCTGGCCGTCTTCGTAACCGAGCAGGGTGTGTTGTTCGGAGATGTTCCAATACCGCGCCAGGGCCAGGAAACCGAAGAGGTCAAGGTGCCATTCGAACGACATGCCGCGAGACGATTCGTTCAAAATTCGAATCGAGTCAGGAAGGTTCTCCGGGCTCAGCACGCGCGGTTCGTCGGACATTGCGAACGGCATGATACTACAAGAAATCTTTAGTGAGGATCAGGAGGTGAGCTATGAAGAACGCAGCTAGAGTACCAACGCAGACCGATGTGAAAGAGCAAGACAAAGATGATGTCGGCTGGCGTCATTTTCCGCAGTTTGTCGAGTTACTCAGCTCCGAAGCGCCCGCGCCACTGCTGGCGAAAGTGGAGAAAACCTGCCGGCAACTGAATGACATAGCCCTGTCCGGCTCTGGTCCGGACCAGGCCCGCGCCAAAGCAGCCATGACCGCTTACGGGCGGTCGTTGGATTTGTTGCGTACGTTTACAGAGATGAGAGACAAGCAGCCAGAGCAGAAGTAGCAACAAGCAGTGGTAAAACAACGATAACCTTGAGTAGGAGGTGTCCCCATGTCGCAGATCAACAATGCCTTGGGAATGATTTCGTCGCCGAACTACAACCTCAATCAGATCCTGCAAGCCACACAGCCGCCAAAACAACCGGGCAGGTTCCGGCAGTTCCTGGGAGCGGCGGTCGGAGCCGTGGGCAATATGTTTGCTCCGGGAATCGGCGGGATGATTGGTAGCGCGATCTCTGGCGGCATAGGTGGCATCGGCGGAATCGGCGGCGGCGGACTCATGGGTGATACCGCCGGCTATCTCCAGTTGCAGCAGCAGATGGATGCCCAGACAGAAGCTTTTCAGACTGCTTCATCCGTGATGAAGGCACGCCACGACGCCGCAATGGCCGCCATCCGTAACATCAGTTAGTTGAGACTAGTAGTACGTGTTGACACTCGGCCAGAAAGATACAGGAGCTGAACATGGCAGCAAAATGGACAGTCGCTCCCTCCCACGAGGAGCTTGCATTTCTGGTAGAAGCAGGCATCATCTATCGCGACGCGAAGAATTTTCAGGGCGCACGCGACGTATTTACCGGGGTGAAGGAACTGTTTCCTCAGTACGATTTTCCCGAAGTGTTTCTCGGCACGGTTGAGTTCCAGGAAGGACACTTCGAGGCTGCGGAAGCTCACTACCGGAAAGCTCTGGAGGTGAATCCGCGCAGCGCATTTGCATATGCGCATCTCGGCGAAGCTTCCTTATTTAAGAAAGACAAGGAAACGGCCCTGAAACATTTAAAGACGGCCCTCAAGCTCGACCCGCTCGGAGACTTCGGTAAGATGGCACGCCGTCTGATGGAAATGGCTGACGGCGTTACCTTCGCGTGAGCTGATCGTTCACCATGGACAACGAGATTAAGCCGCCGGGAAGCTTCGGCCCTTTTATCGTTCCGGGCGAAGACAGGCCCGCCGAATCAAAAGGCGACACGAGCTTTGCGGAGGCGAAGAACAAGTTGGAGGCAAGCCTGGGAGAAACCCCGCGGGCTGGCTTCTCATTTGTCTCGCAGCACACCAAAGCGGAACTGCAGGATCCGAAAAAGCTGGACCAGATGGTGCGAGCTTCCGTCTCTGAATTGATCGACTCCTCTCAAAGCGCAACCGGCCCGTTGGCCAACTCCCAGAAAGCTTCATTACTGGAATTCCTCTCCGGAGATCCCACCATCCGGCGTGAGATTGAGACTTATCTGCGAAAGGTGCTGGCGTAATTCATGGATATCCTGCTCTCCATCCGCTCCAAGACAGACGGTACTGAACGCGAGGTTAAGTGTCCCATCGGCGAGGGCCTGGCCGTTGGACGCGGCGCGGAAGACGGTGTGCTTCTCGACGGCCCCGATCTTTCCCGCGAACATTTTCTCCTGAGCACGGACGGCACCAACTTCTACGTCACCGACACCAGCAGCAACGGCACATGGCTGAATGGAAACAGGCTGCAAAGGTCGGCCAAGACGCGAGTTCGTCCCGAAGATTCGATTGAAGTGCCGGGCTATGTTGTAAAAGTAAAAGCGGCGGTTGAACCAGAACAGACCGGTGAAGCGGCAGTCGCGCAAGTTGCAGCTGCGGCTCCCGCACGATTCATCCCTCCACCCGAACCTGAAAAGCCCACGGGCAATCCCGTGAGCCGGTTTATCCGATCCTTTAGTTTTATGGAGAAGTTTCTGCTGCTGGTCGGCGTGGGTGGACTGGCCTTGTTGTTTACCTATATCGCATCCTGAAATCGCGATGCTGCGGTTACGCTGAATCCTTCGAATCCACCCCGCTCGGCGGCTGAATCCGCAACAAACAACCAACTCCTTGTCATTCCGAAGCCGGGTTTATCGGCGAGGAATCTGCTTTCCGCCGGCAGCGAAACAACAGATTCCTCACGCTACAAGCCGCGCTTCGGAATGACAATGCATTGGGGATTTTCGACCGGCAACATCAGGTGGGTTCTGACCAGTCTACGCAGTACCTGCAACAGCCTAGAATTTTTTGGCCAGTCCGGAGAAGAATGAAGTCACTTGCTGAACCACCTGGTTCAGGAAATCCGGATCCTGCCAGACCCTATACCCGACCCATCCCAGACCACCTACCAGAAGCAGAAACAGTATCGGATTGAGCCAGTTTGTTTTTCGCTTCACCTGTGACGCGTGGGCGACTTCCAGAGCCGGAGCCGCTTCTGGGGCTGCAGGACGTTGTAGAACGACAGTCTTGTTGGCTCGCTGAGCCACGCTGCGCAAGCGCCCGAGGATTTCGTTGAGATCGGCCGGCCTCTTCTCGACGTGCTTATCCATCATGGATTCGAGCAAGTCCGACAGGGCCGCGGGACAGTCCGGCAACAACGTCTTCAGCGGCGGAGCTTTGCTTTCCAGATCGGCATGCCAGCGCATCCAGTCGATATCGTTCTTCTGATCAGGAAAGTTATGCTCAAACACTTTCCGCCCCAGCAGGATTTCATAGAACATCACACCCAGGGCGTACACATTCGCGGCATTCGTCGATGAATCTCCCGCGGCCGCTTTCTCCGAAAACATCTCCGGCGCAGCGTACCGGGGATTGCTCATCACCGTAGTGACCTGAGCGGACGACGATTCCGGCGCCTGAATCGTAGCCTTGCCCACCTGATCGAAATGAATATTCTGAGGAATAAGGGCATCGCTCCTGCCCTTTGCTTCATTTACCGCAATCAGTGCCCGCACCGTCGAAACAAAAGCAGAAACGACCCGATCGAGTTCCGGAGTGTCATCCTGCAAATAAGCGGCTAAGGTTGGCGGCTGTTTGCCCAGCAATTGCTCCAGACGGGCGGCCATTTCCGGCGTCACCTGAGCTGCGGGAGTCGGTTTGACCGCAGGTTTGGGATCAGGCCTGGGAACCGGCTTGGGTTCAGGCTTGAACTCTGGAATCGGAGTGCGCTGGACGGGCGCCGGAGGAGTGGGAACCGATGCGGGTGTCGACGGACGGACCGCTGCCGGAGTTTGTACTGGCGGCGCCGCTTGGACCCGAGGCGGAGCAAGTGGAGGCACTGAGACGGGAGTAAAACTCGACTTCGACGGTGTGGACGGCGTCGCAGCCGCCGGTTCGTGGTCCGGCTCGCGGCGCGGAGCGGTGAACGCCACAATCGTTTCATTCGACACGCGCCGGCTCAGCTGTGAATCATGGGCCGATGCAAAGGCTCGCCGGATGCCGTCACCGAAGGCCCGCGCCGTGGAATAGCGCGCATCCGGAATCTTCGCCAGCGCTTTTGCGGTGACCTCATCGAATGCCGGCAACACCGCGGAATTCACCTCCGATGGAGGCCTCTCTTTTCCGTCACAGATCCGTTGGGCAATTTCATTGGCTGGCCCGGTAAAGGGATACGCACCGGTCAGCAACTCGTAAAAGACCATTCCCGCAGAGAAAATATCGGAGCGTCGGTCGAACGGCGTCTTCTTCAACTGCTCCGGCGACTTGTAGTTCGGGCTCTCTTCCGCGCTTTTTGTCAGCCCAAAGTTAATGATCCGGAGCTGGCCGTTTCCAGTCAGTAAAAGGTTGGAGGGCTTGATGCCGCCATGAACCACGCCCAACCCGTGCGCATAATCGAGCGCGTCCAGAAGCTGCTCGGAAAGATTGACCGCGTCAGGCAAAGGCACTCTGAATCGCTCCTTCAGGTGCCAGCCATCGGCCTGTTCCATGACTACATAAAAAAGACCGGCCTCTTCCCCGTATCCATAAACCCGGACAATCCCCGGGTGTTCGAGCACACCCGCTGCGCGTATTTCACTTCTCAACTGGGGAAAGATGCCAGAGCGCTCCAGAATCTCTTTGGGAATTGCTTTCAACGCAACCTGCAGTTGCGAAGTGGGGTCAACCCCTTTATAGATTCGCCAGCGCGATCCCAGGGCGATGGTCCCGGATACTTCGTATTTTCCGAGTCGTTTGGGTTGGGGTATCGAACTGTGCATTAGGGCTTGGACAAGCTCATTGCCTACACCTTGGGAGAACTCCCAAGGCGCCCAATGTTACCCGACCCGCAAGGTTTGGGGAAGTACTCAGCGAGTGGAATGCGAATGATGCGCCCTTGGTCATCGGCCCATGGTCGTTGGCTCAAAACAATCCAGCCGCGGATGTCACAGATCGACACGGATACCCGCCGGACCGCCTGATTGGAGAACCATTCGCGAAGGCGATACCGCCAGCACACCAGTCCTCGGCCGCAGCCACCGAGCATGAACCACAAAGGACATGAAGTATCACGAAGGCTTCAATCTCAGGCTTTCCTTAGTTGCCCAACCGGACGACCAGAGCCTACGTGGCCTGACCGAGAGCAGCCTTTGCGGCCGTTCTTTCCCGCACATGACAGACAACCTCTGTATAATTGCGCCTCGCCACGGGGAGCCCGCCACAAGCGCTATGCGCTTCTACGAAAAAGCTGTATGGTCCACATTGAAAAGATTGGCCCTTGGTTTGGGGCTGATCGCGCTCTTCTCCTCGATCCTGCTGGTCACCGATCTGGGACATCGCAGGACGGCATCGGCGGCCTCCGCAAGAGCCCGCTCTGAAGCCGATGCTACCGGCAAAATCGTCAAAGCTGCAATCGTTTATTTTGCCCGTGACGTTGGTACCGACCAGTGTGTGCAGGGCCTGATCGACGGACTGAAAGCCAGCGGTTTCGAGGAAGGAAAAAATCTGGAAGTCCGCCGTGCCGATGCACAAGGCGAAATGATCAACATCCCCGCCATGCTGCAGAACTACGACAGCTCCGATGTCGACCTTATTATGACCATCAGCACGCCTTGCCTCGTCGGGGCCTGCAACAAGGTCAAGCACAAGCCAGTGGTGTTCACATGCGTCACGGATCCGATTGCCGCTGGAGCGGGCAAGACTCATACCGACCACTTACCTTTCGTCACCGGTGTAGGCAGTTTCCCTCCGATAGCCCGCACTCTCGACATGATGAAGAAACTCGTTCCGGGATTGCGCGCAGTCGGAACCATGTACAACCCGGCAGAAGCCAATTCGGTGAAAGAGATGTCGTCTGCCCGCGAAGTGTTCAAGAGTCATGGCATCCGGCTCGAGGAAATCGCTATCGCCGGCTCCAATGAAGTCTTACAGGCAGTGCAGATCCTTGCTGGACGCGACATTCAGGTGGTGTGGTTGCCGGGAGACAACACCGCCATCGAAGGCTACGAAGGCGCGGTAAAAGGCGCCAGGGATGCTCGACTACCACTGATCTCCGACGAATGTTCCGAGTTGCCTCGGGGTGGCCTGGCCTGCCTCGGCATCAGCCTGCAATCCGCAGCCCTGGCTTCCGGAAAGCTTGCTGGCCGGATCCTCCTGGGCGCAGATCCGAAAGATCTGCCTCTTGAGGAAGTCGCGGTCGAGGAATTGGCCGTCAGCCGCGGCAACGCAGCGCAGTTGGGCATAACTATTCCAGCCGAGTACTCGCAGAACGTTCAGCCCTAGCGAGCCCATCATGGAAATCGTCACTCAACAGCTCGGCGATGCACTCGAAGTCAAGGTCATGGGACGTCTTGACAACTATTGGACCGAGCACCTGCGCGGAAATCTTGAAGAGATAATCCGCGGGGGAGCGCACGGCATTCGCCTGAATCTGTCCGAAATTTCTTTTCTCAGTTCGGCCGGCGTCGGCCTGCTGGTCAAGTTTCATACGCAGCTTAAAGGCATCGGCGGCAGTTTCATTGTTACCAGCCCTTCCGAGCGGGTGAAGCAGGTGTTGGACCTCTGCCGCCTCTCGACCATCCTCCTCGCCCCAACGATTGCAGTCACGCCGCCGCCCGTACAGAAGGTCGAAGTAAAACGATTTTCATCTCCCGCCGGCTCGTTCGAGGTGATGCAGTGTGCCCCAGGAAAGCCATTGATCGTCGAACGGATCGGCGATCCGGATTTGCTGAAAGGCTGCCGCTTCGGACCTGCAAACTGCGAGATGGTGACATATCCAGCCGCCACATTCGGTTTCGGCTTGGGAGCCTTCGGCCACGGATTCGAGGATGCACAGACACGCTTTGGAGAATTCCTCGCGGTCGGCGGCTCAGCTGCTTACCTGCCCACGGATGGAACCAACGTGCCGGATTTCATGGTATCCAGCGGCAAACTGGTGCCGGAGATGAACGTACTTTACGGGCTGCGGGGGGAAGGCGCCTTCACCCACTTGATGCGATTCGAAACCGGCACCGCCGAGGTCCCGCTTTCACTGGCAGAATTAGTTCGCACCGCGTTGGAAGTTTCGGGCTCACCGGCAATCGGAATGGTCATGGTCGTGGAATCCGCGGGATTAGTGGGAGCCGCGCTGCGCCGCTCTCCTGCCGCAGCAGCAGCGGTGAACGATGCTCCGTTCAAATATCCTGATGTCCGCTCTTGGCTTTCGTTCTCTACGGAGCGACTGTACTCGCGATCTCTGGCATTGATTTCAGGTGTCGCGGCCAGTTCGGAATGCGCGCCTCTGGCTCCGCTGCTTCGCCCGCTCGGAACTGAAGCTTGGCCGCAAGGGCATTTTCATGCGGCTGCATTTTCGTATCGTCCGCTCCAGAAGGGCAGCATCGATCTGAAAACCACGGTCACGACTTTGTTTGAGACGGAAACACTGCAAGGTGTTCTCCACCTGCTGACCGATGCCCGCATAGCAGCGGGGCCGCAGCAGAGCGAGTTCGTCCGAGGCGCGTGCTGGATCGGCGCGGCGTCGGAAATCAGATGAGAGTGCAAAGCACATGAGCCTCCTGATCGGCACATTCACGATAGGCTTCATCCTCTCGCTGCTCGCGCTGGGTGTGTTCATCAGCTTCCGAATATTCGCGTTCCCCGATATCACAGCTGACGGATCAGTCACCCTCGGCGCGGCGGTGGCGGCGACCATGATGGCGCACGGCACGAATCCTCTTCTGGCGTCCCTGGCTGCGTTCGTTGCGGGAATGATCGCTGGAGCCTGCACCGGCACTCTCTACACGCGTTTCAAGATTAACTCCCTGCTCTCTGGAATTCTGGTGATGACCGCGCTTTATTCCATCAACCTGCACATCATGGGGAAGAGCAATGTGCCCCTGTTGTCTGTAACCACGCTGGCGACGCAGTCGGAGCAGATCGGAATAAAGCTCATGCGTGGCGCTACCAGCTTCGATCTCGCTGGATGGGAAGTCAGCGTTCGCGACGCCTCGGTGCTGGTCGCGGTCGGCCTCGTCGTCGCGCTCACGGGCGCGTTGCTGTATCTATTCTTACGAACCAACCTCGGAATGGCCATGCGAGCCACCGGTGACAACGTGCAGATGATCCGTGCGCTCGGAGTCAACGACGCCAACATGATCGTCTTCGGCGTCGCGATTTCGAACGGCTTCGTGGCTCTCTCCGGAGCATTGCTGGCGCAATACCAGGGCTTCGCGGACGTCGGCATGGGAATCGGAATGGTCGTCTGGGGACTCGCCAGCGTCATCATCGGCGAAGCGCTGGTCGGGACAAATCAGTTGGGCACGACCATCATCGGCGCGGTGATGGGATCGGTTCTCTTCCGTTTGCTGGTAGCGGTGGCGTTGCGCTGGGGACTCAGTCCCAATGACCTGAAGCTGATCACTGCCGTATTTGTCTTCTGCGCCCTCATCGTGCCGCAATTCCTGCGCAAGAAAAAGCGCCTGCGGAGCGCCCATGCTTGAGATCCAGAATGTCGCGAAGACGTTCAATGCGGACACGCCGAATGAAGTCCGTTCCCTGCGCGGCGTAAACCTCGAGCTGGCCGCCGGTTCCTGGGTAATCATCATCGGAACCAACGGCTCCGGGAAATCAACTCTACTAAATGCTGTCGCTGGAACTTTTCTGGTGGACGAAGGAAAAATTCAGCTGGCGGGGCGCGACGTCACGCGATGGCCCGAGCACGCGCGCGCCGAATTGATCGGGCGCGTCTTTCAGAATCCGTTCAGCGGCACATCGCCCAGCCTCACAATCGAGGAAAATCTCAGCCTGGCTGCCCTGCGCGGCCGAGGCCGCGGCCTGGGATGGGGATTGAAAAAGTCGCTGGTGGGCAGAATGCGCGACGAAGTCAGCCGCCTGAATATGGGCCTCGAAAACCGGCTGGAAAACGCGATCGGAAGTCTTTCCGGAGGACAGCGCCAGGCGCTCACTCTGCTTATGGCCACATGGCTGCGTCCCGAACTGCTTCTGTTGGACGAACACACCGCAGCTCTCGATCCCAAAAGCGCGGATCTGGTTATCGCACTGACCGAGCAAGTTGTTGCCCGCGATCAACTCACCACGCTGATGGTGACGCACTCGATGCATCAGGCGGCTAGCCTGGGAGACCGCCTAATAATGATGCATCGCGGCCAGATCATCCACGATTTTCAGGGCGCGGAGAAACGGCGGCTGCGTCCGGATGACCTATTGGCCCGCTTTGAAGAAGTGCGGCGCGCTGAACAACTGGACGAAAGCGCTGCCGAGATGCTGGCCGCACAGTACATCTAATCTACTTCTGACCCTTCTGAGCCGCCGCTGCGTCGTGTTTCGGCAACGGCAGTATTTCCTTCGCCGACAACTGGGCCGGGAATGCCAGGTTGAAAAAGCAGACCATCATTTCATCGAAGCTTTGCTGTCCCCAGATGACAGTCTTCGACGGATCAGGATTCTCCGGATTATTGGCTGAATTGTCGAAGTGCGCCGTACATTCGATTTTCGTTCCCGCAGGCAGAGTAATCGGTTGCTCCAGGTTGTACCAAAGCTGCCAGTGCCAGTTGTAGTGGGGAACATTCAGGATTTCGCGGGTCCGTCCGTCAGGAAATACCAGCCGGTAATTCATGTCTTTGCCCCGCGTGTGCATGTGCGGATGCATTCCAAGAAGGGTAACTTCGTGGCGAATCGTGAATGACGAATCCACTCTGTAGTTCGGATCACCGGGCGGAATTTTGAAAGTCTCATTGATCGCCGACAAAGTCAGCACGCGCTCTTTGGGCGGCGCTTTCGCGAACACGAGGCCGACGCTCGACTGGTCCGTCGTCGCCTTTCCTTCCGGCATATAGTGCACTTCCAGAACAATATCGGACCTGGCCGGAACCAGCTTCGCCTGTCCATGCTCGAAGATGTCTGGCGGCTGACCGGGCGCGTAGCCGACCAGCCAATCGCTCGGAACGTCATCCGGATCGGCACTCGCATTGGTCTTGGAAGGCGGCGCCTCGAAGAAAACATTCTTGGGCTGGTCTTTGAAGTAGTTCGATCCAGGCCGGCGCACATAAGCAACAATGTGATGCACAACGGAGCGGTCCGACGGCGCCGCTTCTACAAACTGCACCCACTTGTCCTCCGTAAATCCGGTGGGCAGGATGACGTACTGATACTCCAGCACGCCGCTATCCGGAACAGAGAATGGTTTGGGAAGCTCGAATATGACGTCTGGCTTGGGAATGGACCATCCCTCGACAAATTGCTTCGGCGGCGGCAAGTCTTTCGAATCGCCCTTCGGCGCACCTGCATCAACCCAGGCAACAATCGTGTCGATCTGGGCCTTGGTCAACGAGCGATTGTTCTCAAACTTCTCGGTATGCCCGTCCTCGAACCAGGGTGGCATCTGCCGCTGCAGCACCATCTGCTTCATGAGCTTTGCCCAAGGCCGTGCATCTTCGTAGGTCAACATCGAAAACGGTGTTCCCTCACCCGGACGATGACAAGTCTGGCAATGCTCCTGCACGATGGGCGCAACATCTTTCGTGAACGTTACGTGCAGAGAATTTGGCACCGGGTTCGACAGGTTCGAGTCGTCCGCCGGCGGGCTGGCTGGCGGCGGAGTGGAATGACTCGCCATGCCGGGCATCTGGCCAAAGACAGTCAAGGTCAAACAGAGTTGCAGAGTGAGGATCGAGACTAACTGCTTCATCGCCGTTCCAATTCTTTCTGACCTCAGAGAGTCACAGATGTCCTGGTAATGCTGCCAATCGATGGTGTTCCGGCCTGCCGCATGATCTTCTCCAGCTCCCGGCGAAGAATCACCAGCACGGTTTCGACTCCGGATTGCCCGAATGCCGCCAGGCCCCACGCCTGTGGACGCCCGATGCCAATCGCAGTCGCTCCCAGGGCCAATGCTTTGAAGATGTCGGTCCCGCGCCGGATGCCGCCATCCAGCAACACTGGAATTTTACCCTTCACCGCGGCAACAACCTCGGGCAGGCAATCAATGGTGGAGCGTAGAGTGTCCTCCGCTCGACCGCCATGATTTGAAACTACGATTCCGTCCACTCCATGCTCGACCGCGATCTCTGCATCTTCCCGCGTCACGATGCCCTTCAGTACGAGCTTCATTGCAGTAACATCTTTCAGCCGCTTGACGAACTCCCAGGTAAAATTTGGGGCGTACAACTGCGTGACCTTCGAGACATCCATGCCCTTGAACATGGGCTTCTTGCGAAGATACGCTGAAAATCCGCCGGAATGGCAGAGCGAACAATCGCGGGAATCGACCCGGCGTCCCCGGGATATGGTCTCGGTGTTGGCGTTTTCCTGATGATCAATGGTAAACACCAGCGCCGGGCTGCCCGCTGCTTCCGCCCGCTTGATGAGCGCGCGAGTCACAGCCCAATCGTTGGTCGGATACAACTGCTGCCAAACCGGCGCGCCCCGCGCTGCAGTTACATCCTCGATCGAGGAGCTGCCTACTGTCGAGAGCATCTGTAGATGGCGTTGCTTCGCTGCCGCGCGCGCCACCGCAACTTCCCCTTCGGGATCAAACGCCCTCATGGAGCTGACCGGACACAGAAAGATCGGCGTTTCCCATTTCGTCCCAAACAGTTCGGCCGAAGAATCGAGTTTCTCTACGTCAATCAGGCGCCGCGAACGAATCGCAATATGCTGATAGGCCTCGTGGTTCAGTTGAACGGTCGCATCGTCGTCCACACCAGAAGCCAGATAGGCAAAGTGCCCCGGCGGAAGCTTCTTGCGGGCGACAGCCTCGAATTCCATTACGTTCAGCGCCTGCTCGGGGCCGGCGATAGATTCCGAGCCTGAGTCGGTTTTTTGGAGGGGATCGTCGTACAGGTAAAGCGATAAGGCGTCGCGGAGAGATCCGCTTAATAATGCCGGACTGGCCAACGCGGGACTGAGCGCGAGGTAACGAAGGAACTTTCGCCGGCTTTCACCCAATCCCGAACTTGAGGCCATGGTCATCTTTCTGGTCCGGGTGAAAGCAAAGTACTACGGAATATTAATCCACTAAGAAGGAGAAGGCCCGCAAGCTCTCGCTTAGGGGCCTCCGCCTGCTCAACACATTGAAGTGACTCCGCGAACGAGATCAGAAGATGAACTTCGCACTGATCTGTCCGATGCGCCCCGGTGCGGCCGAAGTGGCCTGGCCGAACTGGCTGCTGTTGGCATTGCCGATCACACCGCTGGTGAGGAAGTTGGTGTGGTTGAAGACGTTGAACATCTCAAAGCGCACATTCAACGCCATGCTCTCTGTGATCTTCGTGTCTTTTTCCACGCCCAGATCCGTGCTTACCCATCCCGGGCCAGCGAACAGATACTGTTTGGCGCTTCCAGTTACGCCGCAAACTTCGAATCCGCAGCCGAGGCCACTAGCAAAGGCTGACGAATTAAAGAAGGTGTGCGACGGATTGTGCGGATCGAGCGTCTGAATTGCACCAATTTGCGTGGGATAATCCAGTCCGATGTTGGTGAGGGCATAGTCACCACCGCTTTTTACGCTGACAGGGTTGCCTGTGTAGAAGCGGCTGATACCGGTGACGTGCCATCCCGTGGTAATCCGTCGTGAACCCAGCAGGCGCGCAAACGGTACGTCCCAGTTATAGCTCAACACCAAGTTGTGACGGAGATCGAAGGTTGAAGGCCCGTAGGCGCGTTGAGGATTGCGCGGATCATACTTGGCAGACACATCATCCAGCGAATGCGCGTAGGTGTAACTGGCGAGGAAGGTCAAATCGCGAGCGCGGCGTTCCGCAGAAACCTGGAGCGAGTTGTAGTTTGAGTTGCCTGAGTTTTGCAGCCAGGTCGCTGAGGCAAAGGCCACAACTGGACCGCCAGCCGAGTTGGTGTATCCCTGGCTAATGGCCTGGTTGTTGATCAGACCCGTAAAGGTTCCGTAGAAATTCTGCCCACCCTGATTGTAGACTCCACCTTCGCCGCCCGGACCGCAGCCTGCAAGCGACTGGCAGAGAGCCGCATCACCGTAGAGTATGTCTATGCCACGCTCAATGTGATGCCCCTGAGTTCCAACGTACGACACAGTCAGGACAGTCGACTTGTCCAACTGCCGCTGGATAGATAGGTTGTAGTGCTCAGCCATCTGCGTCTTGTTCTTATTGTAGTAACCAGGCACGTACAGAGGCATCAGAGAACCAAACTTGAAGTTCGGAAACGGTCCGTTACCCGATGGGAAAGTGAAGGGGAAGTGCTGTCCCTGGGTCACTCCCGTTGCACGAGTGATGTAGGGACTTGCGAACTCCGTCGGTTGTGGCGAGGCCCAATAGAGGCCCCAGGGAGCATCCCCGATAATTCCGAAGTTACCTTTGTCCGCGGCGCCCAAATAATAGACACCATAGGCTGCGCGAATGCTGGTCTTGTTCTCACCCCAGATGCCGCCCGAAGGCGCATAAGCGATACCAATACGTGGTCCGAAATTGTTGTATTGCGTGGGAGAGACCGTGCTCGGAACTCCCGGATCTCCCGGAACCAGGTTGCCCATCGGAGAATCGGGGAATTTGGTGGACTGCACTCCCGGAACCGGCGTGGTGAGTCGGCCGAAATTGTCACTCCAGGGCCGGGCAACATCCCAGCGCAGACCGAGATTCACGGTCAGGTTTTGGCGGACCTTCCAGGTATCTGCGCCGAACAGCGCGCCATAGCGCGTGCGATTATCGAGCAACTGGACGGAGCACTGTACAAAAGCCGTCGGAGCGCCAACAAAGTAGTCGGCGACATCTGAACCCGTCTCATTTCCGGTGAATTGGAAATATCCGTTGGGTCCGCATTCATTTCGTGCATTCAACTGGTAGTACCTGTAGTCACCGCCAAAGCTGAGCGAGTGATTTCCGATCGTCTTGCTGAACGTATCGCCGATACCGTAAGTAGTGTTCGGCTGGTAGAGATTCAACCAGTTGTTACCTACCGCAAAGCTGTTGAACAACAGCATTGGCAGCGACGAAGCGTATCCAGGTGTCCCGGTGTTGATCAGACCACCGGTCGTGGGGTCCGTATTGAAGCCGTACACGTCGTAGCCAGAAATATTCGAACTAGCTGCTGGTTGGGCTGTTCGCACTGCCGTGCGGAAGAACTGGAGCCGCACCACGTTGACCGCGGTTGTACCGAAAGTCTTCGTGTTGCTCATCGTGAACAGCTGATTGCGCGACGGCACCGTTGCCGGATAGCCGGGCACGTTGGTGATCCCCATATATGCCTGCTGGTAGACAGGCTGCGTCGCAGTTGCGTCGTCGTAGTGATAATAGAACGACCAGTCACCGGTCATGTGACTGACGAAATCGATCCGCTGGGCCATGTTGGTATCGATCAGCGATCCACCATGGCTTGAGTCGGAGTATTGGTTTACTCCAAGATTCGCGGCTGGAATTTGCGAAAGCGTGTTAGCCGCAACGGGGTCGATGAAGGCCGAGAGGTCGTGGCCGGGAACGCTGGCGCCGCTGCTATCAGTGGTCGTTACAGCGGTACCCAGTTGGTTGTAGGTCGTGACTCCAGCTGTAACCGGTACACCGCCGCGTGCCGAAAGCGTGGCAGCCCATGCGTCACCCTGGACAGCATTCGTGAGCAGACTGTCAGGGAAGATGCCATTCCGCTCGTCATTACTCAGAACGTCCAAAACCCCGGTGCTGACGCCCGCGACGCGCCGGGTCTGTTGAATGTCAGTGAAGAAGAACAGCTTGTCCTTGATGATCGGACCACCAAAAACGCCACCAAACTGATGCTGCTTCAGTTCGGCTTTAGTGTTATCGAAATAGCTGGTCGCATCGAAGCCTTGGTTGCGGTAGAACTCAAAGAGTGTTCCGTGGAAGCGGTTGGTTCCAGACTTCGTGACCGTGTTCATCACCGAGCCGGTGAACTTTCCATACTCAGCGCTGAAACTGTTAGTGAGCAGGCGAAACTCGGAAACAGAGTCGGCATTTGGAATCAAACCGGCGCCCATGTTCCTTGTTTCGTTTACCTCGGCGCCATTCACCAGGAACGCGTTCGCATACTCTGGCTGACCGTCGGTTGAGACGTTTCCTGACGAACTGTACAGGCCGGAAGCGGGACCGCGATCGTTGTATCCGCTGTTCGTATTCACAGGTGCAACTCCGGCCTGGAGGGTCAGCAGGTCGATGTACGAGCGGCCGTTCAGCGGCATCGCGAGAATCTGAGGAGATTCAATCGTGGTCCCCGTCGACGTTGCCACAGTCTGAACTTGCAGTGCGTTCGCGTCGACCGAGACAGACTCACTTACGCTACCGACCTGAAGATCAAAATCAAAATGGAGCGCGTCGTTTACGTTCAGGTCGACATTGTCGATCACTCCCTGCTGGAAGCTTTGAACCGACGCCGTAAGGCGGTAACGCCCGGGAGGCAAAGCGAGAATGCTGTACTGGCCCGACGTATCGGCAGCGACGGTACGGGTGTAGCCCGTGGCAGTTTGAATGGCAGTCACAGTCGCGTTCGGAAGAACCGCGCCGGATTTGTCACGCACATAACCGGTGATGGATCCGGTGACATCTGCCCAAAGTTGCACGGTGCCGAGCAGCACGATTAAACAAAGACAAAAGTAGCGGAAACGACGAAGCTGCATGGAAAGGCCTCCCCAAGAGACGCTGGCAAATCGTCCTCTTTGTACGACAATAATAACAATCCGACAAGCGAAATTGTGCGAAATTTCATGCACATGGCCCTTACTGAGGCTTTGAATCGCGTTATCTCGATCGCGTAAGTCGCTCTAAATCAGGCAGTTCCGTTATGGCGAACACCAGCTGGGCGGAGGAATATATATGATAATATTATGTTGATATCGATTAAGCATCTTTCGGCGGTAAGGTGGGAATCGCTTGATATACCGCAGAATAAATCAGGGAAGATGAACCAGGCTCATCTCTATTTCCGATTCATCGGGCTGCATTTCGCGCGCATTGCGTTCCGCGCTTTGGATGTGAGCTCTCATCGCGTTGCGTGACTTCTCCGGATTCTGTTCGCGAATCGCGCGATAGATTGCCCAATGTTCCCGCAAACCGTTCTCAGCCACGCCAGGCTTTTCATTAGTTCGCCTGCTGCGCATAGCCAGGGGTTCGGAGATCGCCTGGAGCACCAGGATCGCAATCGGATTTCTCGTCGCTTCAGCGATCGCCTTGTGGAAGCGGACGTTGATCTCTCCTACTTCCTTATAAAAGAGGGCATCACCTTCCGCCGTGCTTCGGTCGATTTTCACTGCACGCTCGTGGTCGGCGAGGACGGCCCGCATCTTTTCCCAGTCTTCCTCGGTTGATTTTTCAGCGGCCAGCACGGCCAACCCAACCTCAAGAATCTTGCGGAACTCAATTAAAAGATCAGCTCGCTGCACGAACGCCGATGCAGAAAGATGACTGGCATTGAGCAACGCCGCGGGAGAGGGTTCCAAAACAATCGCCCCGACTCGAGGACGCACTTTGATCAACTGAAGGGATTCGAGCGACTTGATCGCCTCGCGCACGCAAGTCCGGCTGACCGAAAGCTCTTCGGTCAACTGCTTCTCGGTCGGCATACGTTCACCGGGTTTCACCTGCCCGCTTTTGATCAGGCCGAGAAGGTACTCGATCACCTGTGCAGTGATGGTCTGCCGTTGGATCAGGATCGTGTCTCCATACGAGGTAGTTTGTTCAACAGAAGGGACCGTTTTAAAGGAAATCTGCGCTGGAATAAGGGCCGAAAATCAAACGCTCAATGTAAAAATATATTATATTACGAAAGCTTTGTAGTCAGATTTTCAAGCGATGCCCACGCCTGCCACCATCGCGCGAACGTTTCCACCACGGGCAGGCCTGACTAAGCAAACGCTGCAAGTAGCCTCGATCAATCTATGGCCTATCCTCATTCTTTCTCTGTTGTCAGGTCCCTCGGCTTCAGCTTGCTTCTGGGGCTTTGCGCCCTGCTTCCTTCGACTGCATTGTCGCAGACTACCGGAGACCGCACCGATCTCTACTTCGGCGACTGGCATACATCGCCCTCACGAGTAGTCCACGGCGCTCTCGACGAGCGGGACATTCTTATGCGCGGCGATGCCATGACCCCGGCAAAAAAGAGCGGGGTTCTTCGTTTCATCAACTCGTACGCTTACGCGACCATGGCGCCGCGCAAGGCGACCAAAGCGCAGCAACTCGACCGCCAGCAGGAAATTTATTTCGTACAGTCCGGCAAGGGAACAGCGCGTGCCGGCAATCAATCCGTGGACTTGTATCGAAATATTGCTGTGTTGGTCCCCGCAGGATTGAACTTCAATATCGAAAACACCGGCGACCAGCCGATGACCATGTACGTCATCAATGAACCGACGCCACCCGGCTTTCGGCCCAACTCAAGCCTGCTGGCCCGTGACGAGAACCAGTTACCCATCTCTTCCAGTAACGGTATGTGGGCCCATATCGTGAAGACTCTTTTCGTGACCTCTGATGGTCTTGCCACTCTACAAGCCGTGCTCACGGTCACTCTCGATCCCCTTACCATCGGCAAGCCGCACCCCGTTCCAGGCGAAGACACGGACGAAATTGAGGAAGTGTGGACCGCCCTCGATGGCACCAGTCTCGCGATGGTCGGCAATCAGCTGCGGCGGCAACCTCCCGGGATGGCTTATCTGCATATCCCGGATAACAAGACTCCGCACACCAACATCAACAGCAGCGAAGATTCTCAGGACAAGTTTCTTTACTTCGCCCGCTATCGCGCCCACGAAGCTCGAAAATAAGAAAGATCCGCGCAGAATGCATCGAGCCAGAACGTACAGAAAAAGAGGATCGCTCGCTCTTTTGGCCGTCGGGACGTTGATGTGGTTTTTTTGTCCATCGTTAGTGGCGCAAACTGACGGCATCGCTGCGAAGGCTCACTCCACGTGGCGTGATTACGCCGGTGCCTCGGATGCCGCGCAATACTCCGCGCTGACCCAAATCAATCGCTCGAACATTAAGAAGTTGCAGGTTGCGTGGACCTATCCGACCGGCGACGGAAACAAATACCTGTTCAACCCGATCGTAATCGATCAGACGATGTATGTTCTGGCTCACGACAATTCCATCGTCGCTCTCGACGCCGCAACCGGCAAGGACCTGTGGACGCACCCTACAGCGCCGAAGACGACGCTCATCACCAATCGCGGAATAAATTATTGGGAAAGCTCTGACCGCACCGACCGCCGATTGCTGTTCGCCGCGAACAACTTTCTGGAGGAGATCGACGCCGGTACCGGAAAATCGATTTTGCATTTTGGCAAGAACGGCCACGTGGATCTACGCGAAGGACTTGGACGCGATCCCGAGAGCCTCACGCTGGTTCAGTCCACCACTCCCGGACGTGTGTTTGAAAACCTTCTGGTTGTCGGGTCGGCCACCAACGAAGAATACGATTCTGGGCCGGGAGACATTCGAGCCTATGATGTCCGCACCGGAGAGAAGGTCTGGACCTTTCACACCGTCCCGCATCCCGGAGAATTCGGCTACGACACCTGGCCAAAGGACGCGTGGAAGACGGTGGGAGGCGCGAATGCCTGGAGCGGCCTTTCTCTCGACGAGAAACGCGGCATTGTCTTCATCCCGACCGCAAGTCCCAAGTACAACTTCTACGGAGCTGATCGAACGGGAGCCAATCTCTTTGGCGACTGCCTGATTGCGCTCAATGCGCGCACCGGAAGATTAATCTGGTACTTCCAGATGGTCCATCACGACATTTGGGACTACGACAACGCAACTTCCCCCATGCTCTTGACCGTCCGTCACAACGGCAAAATGATCGACGTAGTTGCGCAAGCCGGGAAAGAGGGTTTTGTCTGGGTGTTCAATCGTGAAACCGGCG
>Ga0163162_10001082_pt1 | contig 25244 bp, 23 predicted proteins | sample S55metaG_FD_115310 | JGI IMG/M metagenome (GOLD analysis project Ga0163162, IMG submission 115310) | Switchgrass rhizosphere microbial communities from Kellogg Biological Station, Michigan, USA - S5-5 metaG | ecosystem: Host-associated > Plants > Roots > Rhizosphere > Soil | place: USA... | reverse complement strand
TCTCCTGCTTCTGCTTCTGCACCACCGCATTTTCCTGCTCAGTGCGGGCTTTTTCCTCGAGCACGCGTTGCTTTTCCTCGGAGAGTTGTTGCGTACGCTGAGCGACAGCGACTTCGAGCCGCATCCTTTCGTCTTCCAGGCGATAGGTCCGCCTCTCCCATAGCATGCGCACGAATACCAGCGACAACAGCGCCGCCGCGACGCGGAACCACCAGCTGTACCACCACGGCGTCAAGACCTGGAAATTCAGGCGCGCGGGCTCTGTACTCCACAGGCCCTGCGCGTTGCGCGCCTCGACTTCCAGCGTGTAATCGCCAGGTCCCAAATTAGGATAATTCAGCTCGCGTTCGCTGGTCTCGACCCAAGCCCTCGCCTGATTCTTGATGCGGTAGCGGAACAACACCGAAGATTCCTGGACGAACGTGAGCGCGGCGAAGCGGACGTGCAGCGAGTTGTCGCGGTAGGGAATTTCCGCCGGCGTCGCAAGGTCACCTTCCAGATCGCCGAACTTCACGGAGGTGAACACCACAGTGGGCGGCACATTCGGCGGCGCGACAGCGGCAGAATGGAAGCGCGATAGCCCGCGGCTGGTGCCGATCCAGACGCCGCTTGCTTCGGCGAAGAAGGCGTTGGTATTGCAGTCGCCCCAGATCAGGCCGTCCGAGCGTCCATAGTGCCGCCAGACCTTGTGATCGAATACATCCACTCCGCGGTCCGTGCCCACCCACAGGCGTCCGCCGGCGTCGAATCCCAGGAACAAGGTTTTATCGGAGCGCAAGCCGTTAACCGCGTTGTAGTCCGTCACCTCAGGCTTGCCGCGGCGGCTGGAGAACTTCAATCGCGAGACTCCAAAAGCATCGCGGTACCCAGCCCAGATCGAACCGTCGAGGTCCGCGGCCAACTGGGCAACACCATCGGAGCGAAGACCGTCGCTCTTGGTGTAGCGAGTCCACGCGCCTTCCGACCAGCGTGCCAGCCCCAAGTCTCCGGCGGCCCAGACCTGGCCCCGTGCGTCTTCGATGATCTTCAAAAATTTCTCGTCTGCGCGGCTACCCGGCGGAAACTGCTGCTCGAATTCGGCCTTCCCTCCGAAGCGCACCGGCGCGCGGCTGCGGAACAGCCCGCTGTTCGCGGACACCCAAACCAATCCATGACGGTCCACCGTCACGGAGCGCACTCCACCGATGGGAAGACCATCGGCCTTGCCGAAAGTGCGAATCTGTTTGCTGCGCGGATCAAACTGGCGCAGTCCGCCAGGCTCTCCCCCGATCCACAGCGCGCCATCGGGGTTCGCGGCCAACGCGCGCACCATCTCCAGGCCCTCTACCGGCAATTGCTTCCAGAGGAGCCGCCCGTCTTTCTCCTCGGCGTAATTCAATCCGAACTGCGTGCCCACCCACACGCGGCCGCTGCCATCCCGCGTGATGGACCACACGGATTCGCGGCTCAAACCTTCATGCGCGGTCCAGCTCTGCCATTCCCCATAACCCAACCATCGCGCCAGACCCGAGCCCAGCAGCCCCAGCCACACGGAACCTTCGCGGTCTTGAAAGACCGTTGAGATGTCGTTGCTGGTTACGCCCTGCTCGGCGCCGATGAGTTCCCAGCCGCTGCCGGCTCGCCGCATGAGTCCACGGTTGGTGGGCGCCAGCAGCCGGCCCGCCGGATCCAGCGCCATGGTCGGGAAGGTGTTGGTGGATTCGGCAAGCCCCGCTTGCAACTCGAAACGCGGGGAGCCATTGCGGCGCAGATACAGCGTCGTCGCGCTGCGCACCCATAGGTTTCCTTCCAGGTCACCTAGGATCGCGTCCCACCGGTCCAGGGGCAGGCCTTGCGCCGCGCTCATCTCGGTAACGGTTCGGTTGTCTAACTTGCACAAGTTAAGACCGCACCCAAACCAGACCACGCCGGACGCATCGGTGTAGACACTGACCGCCGCGCCATGCCCCGTGTGCGCGAGTCCCGCAGGACGCTCGACGGGACGGAACGCGACCCCCGACTTGCCGATGTCGCCGATCGTCAGACCAAGATCGGTGGCCAAATACAGATGCCCTTTGCGATCCGACGAGATTCCTTGGCGGCCGATGACGGTTCTCCCGCTCAGACCTACGGATTCGAAGCCGTCATGCACGCGGCGAGCGAGGCCGCGGCCCGTGCTGATCCACAGCGTTCCATCCGCGCTTTCATACAGCGCCTCGATGCGGGTGCCCGGCAGCCCGTCGCGCGAAGTGAATGCGGTGAAGTGATTGCCGTCGTAACGGTACAAGCCATCCTGAGTACCGACCCACAGGAACCCCGCGCGATCCTGCAACACTGCCTGGACCGCCAGGTTCTTGAGCCCTTCCTCTTCGCCGTAGAACTTGAAGTTGTAGCGTTGCGCCCACGCGGAGGGCGCCGCGAGACAGAAAGCCCCAAGAGCGATCAGCCAGACTGGACGCAGATGCAGCATTCGTACATCCTAAATTCGGCGGTTCTGCTTGAATTCATTAGGAGATACGGCGAAATGGCGATCAGCTAGGGGAGCTGCGGGAGCCTGCATTCGTCGGCCCGAGAAGCCCAGAACTGTGAAGGTTTACGAAACCACCGATTAATTCAACTGCAAACCGATGAAGAGCGGCTCGGCCACCCATGGCAGCGGGTGGATCTCGACTGTCCCTTGATGATCCCTCAGGAATGACGACCAGAAGGGATAATCCTCGCCGGCATCGCTCGCTGAGACAAGGATCCCATCGCTGTAGGGTGAAGCGTCAGTCAATTGAGCCAGGGAGTATGCTGCCCTCCAACGCACCAAACGGTCCGGGTCGCTGCCCAGAAGTCCGGCCAGGACTTGCAGCGCTGAAACGCTGTTCGTATGACCCAGCGCCGCTGCCGCGTCGCGTCGCACCTCGACGTTCTCGCTGCGCAGATAGCCGCTGAGGCGTTCGACCATCGGGGCTCCTCCGAGGTGCGAGGCTGCGCGGATAAGAGGCCCAAAATCATCCTGCCCAATTTTGGCGAGTTGGAACAACGGATCCACATACGTCTGATCGCCACTCGCCGCCAGCCTCTCAATCGCGTCGATCCGGATCGATAGCTCGGCTGTGCGTTGCGATACGATTTCAAATAAAGCGCGTTTACTCGCGTCGAGGTTCAGTCTGCCCAAGCTGGCAACGGCCTCACGCTGAGACCGAGGATCTTTGAGCATCGCTTCGAGCGTTTCCTCGAGCTGCGGGGCGGAGCCAACCGATAGCGCCCGCTGCGGCGTCCCGGCGAATAATCCAGTCAGCCGATCGCACGGCCGAAATGTAGGGACTTAACGCGCGCGTCACGTCAGCGGGGTTGTCGGAGCGGCTGATCTGCACGATGAAGCTCGATTCCACGCTCGGCTGGCCCCGGCGCTCCACATCGATCGAATACGTGCCCGGTTGCAGGCGGCGATTGATATAAATTCGCTCCTTCAGCTCCTGCCCTTTCTTCAGGTCCAGCCAACTCTCCAAACAGCTATATGCGTGGACGCCCGTGTAGATAATCCTGGAGCTTTGCTCACTCTGGTTCTTGAGATTGATGAGCGAAATCGTGTAAGGAGTGCACTCGCCGTTTAGTTCGTCAAGGCCGATCCGGACACTTTTCGTCCCGGAGTTCGTCAGAACGGTTTCGAACAGGATGGGTTCGCCCACCAGGAACTCTGTTTTGGAAGGGCTGATGCTGGTGGTGATTTGCGCGGTAGCGCTCAGGCAGCATTGTAGGACGACAATTGTTGCAAAGAGTGTCTTCATCTTATGCCAACTCGCGTTGTCATAATAGCAGCAGTTCGCGAGACTCCGATCGCTGCTGATTGTCACGCGAAGCCACATCCGAGCGGCGCACAATCGCTACCCGGTATGCTGAAAAGACATGTCGGGACAACAGGCGTGAAGCCACGAGTAGCGGTCGCGGGCGCGGGAGCGTTCGGCAAAAATCATCTGCGGGTCATTCATCAATCCGAACACGCCGAGCTGGCCGGGGTTTATGACTTGGACCCGGCGCGGGCCGCGGAGGTCGCGGAGCCGCACGGGTGCCGCGTGTTCCGCAGTCTCGACGAGCTGGCGCAAAACGCCGACGCGGCGGTGATCGCGTCGCCCACCGTTACGCACTCCGAAGTGGGATGCAAACTGATGGAGGCGGGGCTCGACGTGATGGTGGAGAAACCCATCGCGCATTCGCTCGAAGCCGCGCGCTCATTGGTGGACACCGCAGCGCGCCAAAAGCGCATTCTGCAGGTCGGGCATCTGGAGCGCTTCAATCCCGCCGTCATAGCGTTGGACACGGCCATCGGCAAGCCGCTGTTTTTCGAGATTCACCGCTTGAGCGTATTCAGCCCGCGCTGTCTCGACGTGGATGTCGTGCTCGACCTGATGATTCACGATGTCGACATCGTTCTGGCCATCACCGGCGAGCGGCCCCAGGAAATCCGCGCCGCCGGCATCCGCATTCTCTCCGAGAAGGTGGACATCGCCAACGTGCGGGTACAGTTCCCGAGCGGCTGCGTGGCCAACCTTACGGCCAGCCGCGTTTCCACCGAGCGCGTCCGCAAGCTGCGCCTGTTCCAGCCGCACGAATATATTTCGCTCGACTACGGCCGTCAGGACGCCGTGCGCTACCGCGTAAAGCCGCCCATGGCCATCGACTTCGCGCCTCTGCCAGTAACCAAGGACGAACCGCTGCGTCTTGAATTAGAGGGGTTTTTCGAGAGCGTCACTACGCGCCAGCCTCCGCTGGTGACCGGCGCACAGGGCTTGGCCGCGTTGGAGGTGGCTTTCGAGATCCTTGATAAAATTGAGGAACATTACCGCCTGGTGGAAAAAACGCTAGGAAGCACGTGAAAACCGACCGGCCGACTGATCTGAATGATCCGCCCAATGATCTCAATGATCTTGACGATCTGAATTTTCTGCGCGAGTGGCGTGAGCCCATCCCGCGCGCCAGAATCGCCGTCGCGATCGTGGGAGCGATCCTCTACCACCTGGCGGCGATCGCCGTGGTGGTCGCGGCCCTCAACGCTCCGCCCCCCAATTTTTCAGGAGATTTCCGAATCGACATTCGCAGGGCGGTGGTGCTTTATACTCCACCGGATGTGATTCGGAAGCCGCCGGTCCAAAAGGATCTGACCCAGCGCGACCCCAACCGCGGCAAGATCACGCACGACCTCGACGTCCGCAGCGCGGCGCCACCTGCGCCCGTTCCCCAGGCTCCGCGTTTCCGCGCGCCTCTACCCGCTCCGGTTCCGACGCCAGCGATCCCCGCGCCCATTGAGCCTCCCAAGATCGAGGCCGCGGCGGTTCCGCCACCGCCGCCGGCGTCGCCCGGTGATCTGCCGCAGGCCCCGCCTCCGCCCGCCGAAAAACCCAAGCTGGCATTTGAGCCCGTCGGAGCAGGCGGCGCCTCGCCTCAGCCGAATTCGAATCCCAACGTAAAGCTGCCGCCGATCGCCAACACCATTGCCGACCTGCTGCGGACGCCGTCCGCCCCCGCCAATTCTCCGCCTGCGACGCCGGCCGGTGGAATCATGATCGGCGACATGGATGACACCCCGACTCTCGCCAGCCCCAACGCCCCCTCGCCCGGACCGGCGCGCAGCAATCTGCAACTCTTGAGCGACCCGGCGGGTGTGGATTTCAAGCCGTACCTGGTGCAGGTGCTGGCCGCCGTGCGCACCAACTGGCTCTCGGTGATTCCGCAGAGCGCACGCATGGGGCGCCGGGGCCGCGTGCTGATCCAGTTCATCATCAACCGGCGCGGCGGGGTTCCCAAGTTGGTCATCGCCGAATCGTCGGGCACGGCGGCATTCGACCGCGCGGCGGTGGCCGGCATCAGCGCTTCCTATCCCTTCCCTCCGCTGCCGAATACCTTTAAGGGCGATGAAATTCGCCTCCAGTTGGCGTTTACCTACAATCCCCAGGGCCGTTGAGACCGGTTCCGCGCGATAATCCCAAGAAGAGACGATCCCAACATGAACCGGCGCTTCCTCTACGCCATGGCGACTTACGTCGCGCTGGCAGTTCTCGCGGTCTTCACCTTAGATGGGCTGATCCGCATAGCAACCTTAGTTCTTCTGGCCGGATTCGCGTTGAAGACCTATCTGGCCGTGGTCAAAAGCCGTATCGACTAAGCGTGCGACATATCCCTGCGTCGGATTCTTTTAGGCCTCATCTAGGGTCATCGTTCTAGGTACTAACTTACGCCTTCCCAGTAAGCTGCTATAAAGCCGGAGGATTTCAAGGAGCGGCCGATCCCGGATCGGTTGCTCACGTTCCGGTTTGGGAGGGAAACGTGAAAAGTCGGTTCCAAAACGGTACACGGGTAGGTCTGGAATGTAAATCGCCAGACCGCATCGACCAGTCTCGCGACAGCGCCATTCCTCCTCAGTATCAACGAGTTAAAAAGCATCGCCTGGGTCTAAACCCCGGATTTTCCCGGTCTACTAAGCCGAATGGACTAGAGCGTGCATTTTCAGGGACATCGGAAAAACAATCATGAGACTAAAAACAGCAGCCGCCACCGCTCCAGCTCTTCAGGTTCAATCGCGTCCCGTTCCGACCCGCCTGCGGGCGGTCTCTGGCAAAGGCGCCGCGCCCCGAACCGCTTCCCCGAAACCTATGGCGACGAGCCCCTCGCTGCATAGCCGAACCGCCCCCAAGGCCGGCCCCGGCGCTTCCGCTTTGAGTGCGGTGCCAAGGAAAACGTCAGACCGCCCGAGCGCTGCGAAAGCGAACGTGGCCCAACTGAACGCGGCCCAGCAGAACGCCAAGCTCGCCCGGCGCGACCGCGTAGTCCTGGAGCATTTGCCGCTGGTGAAAGCCATCGCGATTCGCGTGCATGAGAACCTGCCCGTCCACGTGGATGTGGACGACCTGGTGCACTCCGGCGTTCTCGGACTTTTCGACGCGGCCAGCAAGTACAACCCCGACAAACAAGTTGCTTTTTCGAGCTATGCCAAACACCGCATCAAGGGCGCGATCCTCGACAGCCTGCGGCAGCTCGATTGGGCCTCGCGCGACATGCGCCGCCGCCACAAACAAGTGGAAGCCGCCACTCGCGAGCTGGCCGCCACGCTGCAGCGTAATCCTACCGAAGCGGAAGTCGCGCAGAAGCTAGGCATCGATCAGGAGCGCTGGCGCAGCATGATGCTGGACCTGCGCAACGTGGGCCTGGTTTCAGCCTCCACGCGCACCAACGAAAGCGACGACTTGCCGGCGCCGGATTTCCCGTGCAAGCCCGAGTCTCATCCGGATTCGATCTGCGCCCGGGAACAACTGCGCGGTGTCCTCGGCGTGGCCATGAAAACTCTGCCGGAGCGTTATCAGAAAGTGGTTTCGCTGTACTACAGCGCCGAAATGACCATGAAGGAAATCGGCGGCATCCTGGGCATCAACGAAAGCCGCGTTTCGCAGATTCACAAGGCCGCGCTCGAGAAGATGCAGGTCGTGCTCCAGACCAACGGCATCACTTCGCCGCAGGCGTTCTAACGGCTACCCGTTGCGGTAACATCGCAGAATGCGGCACAGCATCCTGCGTTCCACCGCTTTACTAGCTTTCTGCGCATTCGCCCCGGCGCAAACTGTCGACTCGCCTCAGGTCAACGCCGAATTATTGGGCCACTACCAGGCGCTGGTCCGCATCGACACGACTGATCCGCCCGGAAACGAAACCAAAGCCGTCGAATACATCCAACAGGTCTTGCAGGCAGAGGGAATTCCTGTCATCGTCACCGCTAAGGACCCCGCGCGCGCGAATCTCATCGCACGCATAAAAGGAAACGGATCGAAGCGGCCCATTCTACTGTTGGGCCACACCGACACGGTGCGAGTGGATGCCTCCAAGTGGACCTTTCCCCCGTTCAGCGCCACTCGTGACGGCGGCTACGTGTATGGGCGCGGGACGCTCGACAACAAGTGGCAAGTGGCCGCCGGCATGATGACGATGCTGTTGCTGAAGCGCGGCAACGTCGCTTTGGATCGTGACGTGATCTTCGCGGCCGAAGCCGGCGAGGAAGCGTCGACTGGACCCGGCATTGAACACCTGGTGGCGCAAAACTGGAACGACATCGACGCCGAAGCTTGTTTGGCCGAGTCGGGAAGCGTTGTTCGGACCAACGGCCGAGATCGCTACGCACTGGTCCAGACCGGCGAGAAGCTGCCGAATGGAGCGCGGCTGGTGGCTCACGGCCCCTCCGGCCACGGTTCGCGGCCCATGCGCACGAGCGCGATTCTGCATCTGTCAGAAGCCGTCGAAAAAGTCGCGTTGTGGGATCCGCCGATGCGCTTTAACGACACCACCAGAGCGTACTTCGAGAAGCTGGCGACCATAAGCACGCGCGAACAGGCGGACCGTTACAATGACCTGTTCGATCCTGCAAAGTCGGCCGCGAGCCGGGAGTATCTGGCGGAGCACGAACCCGGGCGGTACTCCATGCTGCACACTTCGATCTCGCCGGACATCATTAGCGGCGGCTTCCAGATCAACGTAATTCCATCGGAGGCTGAGGCCACGGTGGATATTCGCGCGCTGCCGGATGAGAATATGCCGGCCTTCTACGACATGATGCGTAAGGTGATCAACGACCCATCGGTCGAGGTCATCCCGGAGGCCAAGAATGCCCGCCCCGGCGCGGCGCCCTCGCGGATCGATTCGGAGATTTATCACGCCATTGAAGCCGCCCACCGCAAGATCTACCAGGTCCCAACCATCCCGACCATGAGCACCGGCGCCACCGACATGGCGTTTCTGCGCGCGAAGGGTATGCAATGCTATGGCGTCGGAATCGCCATCGATGACGAGGACGCCGATAAGGGTTTTGCCGCACACAGCGACCAGGAGCGGATCCGCGAAGACTCGCTCTACAAGTTCATGCAGTTTCAGTGGGACGTGTTGACGACGGTGGCGATGTCGAAGAAATAGGTCCTTGTCCAGCGGCTGCTAAAATCGACGAGTAGGTGTCTCCCGCAACCAAACCACTCACCGTGCGCCAGTTCTTTGGCCGCAAAGGACTGCTTTCCGAGTGGCATGCGAACTATGAATTTCGCGCCGGGCAGCTCGCGATGGCGGAGGCGGCCGAATCCGCACTGGCCGAAAAGAAGCACCTGATTGTCGAAGCGGGCACCGGCACCGGGAAAACGCTGGCGTATCTGGTCCCGGCAATTCTCTGCGGCAAGCGCGTAGTGATTTCCACCGGCACTAAGAATCTGCAAGAACAGCTCTTCTTCAAAGACATTCCGTTCCTCGAACAACACCTGGGGCCTCTTCGAGCCTGCTACATGAAGGGACGCGGCAACTACGCCTGCCGGCAGAAAATCTATGATGCAGAGAAGGAGCCGATCCTCGACGGGCTCGAAGAGGTCGCCGACTTCCGCATCATTCGCGAGTGGGAGAAGACCACCGAAACCGGCGATCGCTCCGAGATCAAAACCCTGCCGGAATCGAGCACCGCATGGGCCAAGATCGACGCGCGTAGCGAGCTATGCTCCGGCCAAAAGTGTCCGCAGTTTGAGCGCTGCTTCATCACCGCGATGCACCAGCGGGCGCAGGAAAGCGACATCATCATCGTCAATCATCACCTGTTCTTCGCGGATCTGGCGGTGAAGGGCGGGCCGATGGGCGAGGCCGGCGGCATCATTCCCGACTACGGCGCGGTGATCTTCGACGAAGCGCACGATATCGAAGACGTCGCGGGGCAGTATTTTGGCACCAGCGTTTCCACCTATCAGTTTGAAGAGTTGACGCGCGACGTGGCGGGACTGGCGCACCGCAAGAATTTTGGGTCGAAAGAACTGGATCGCATTCTCATCACGCTGGGCGAGCGCGCCGCGCAGTTCTTCGGACTATTCGGCGCCAGCGAAGGACGATCGGGTTTTCGCTCGCACGAAGCGTTCCTGATGGAGCACGAAGAGGCGTATCGCGACATCCTCGCCGCGCTTGAAATCGTCGCGTTACAACTGGAACTGTTGCGGGCCGCGCCGGAGGAAGCCATCCCCCTGGTGAATCGCGCGCGTGAAATCTCGCGGCGGTTGCAGTTCTGGATGGAGTCGGGTGAGAAGGCATACGTCTATTGGATCGAGCGCCGAGGCCGCGGCACATTCCTGCAAGCTACCCCTATCGACGTATCGCACCTGCTCGACGAAAAATTGTTCGATGCCATTGACACGGCGATTCTGACCTCGGCCACGCTGGCTGTCGCCGGAGAATTTGAGTTCACCAAACAGCGGCTCGGGTTGCGCAACGCACGCACGCTAGTCGTCGAGAGCCATTTTGACTACAAGCAGCAAGCGCTGCTGTATGTTCCGCAGGAACTGCCTGATCCGCGCAGCCCGGCGTTCACCTCAGCAGCCGCGCGCGAGATTATCGAAATTCTGACGCATAGCCGCGGCCGTGCGTTTGTCCTGTTCACCAGCTACCAGCAGATGCGTTTGATCTACGACAAAGTCTCGCTCGAAGTCCCATACCAGACGCTACTGCAAGGGAGCGGTCCGCGCAGCGCGCTACTCGAAGAATTTCGCACGACGCGCAATGCCGTGCTGTTTGCGACATCGTCTTTCTGGCAGGGCGTGGACGTGCCGGGCGAACAGTTGAGCTGCGTTATTATCGATAAGTTGCCGTTCGCGGTGCCCAGCGACCCGGTGGTGGAAGCGCGCATCACGGCCATTCGTAACGATGGCGGCGATCCGTTTGCGGGCTACCAGGTTCCGCAGGCGGCCATCGCGCTAAAGCAAGGTTTCGGACGGCTGATCCGCAGCCGCACCGATCGCGGAGTACTCACATTGCTCGACAATCGCATCACCAAAACCCGCTACGGGCAGATATTTTTCGACAGCCTCCCGGATTACGCGTTCACCACCAAACGTGACGACGTGGAAAGGTTTTTCGAGCATGTTTGAAGTTGCCGTGGAACAGAGCTTCGCCTCCGCGCACGCGCTGCGCAACTATAAAGGACGTTGCGAGAACGTGCACGGCCACAACTGGAAGGTGCGCGTGGTGATCGAGGGCGAGAAGCTGGACGCAACCGGCATGTTGGTAGACTTCTTAGACGTCAAGAGCTTCATGGGCGAGATCCTCGACCGCATAGATCACCAGTTCTTGAACGAGATCCCCCCGTTCGATAGCATCAATCCGTCAGCCGAAAATATCGCCGAATACTTCTACCAGCAGATGACGGGCAAGCTGGCAGAGACGCCCGTCCCCGTGCGCATTCGCGAAGTCAAAATATGGGAGACAGAGATCCAGTCGGCCACTTACAGGCCGTAGGGTTTGACTTGGACGGCGCTAGCGATTGAAGTAAGCCGCGTTCTTCTGAGCGAACTCAGCCCATTTCTCGGGAAGATCGTCGATAGCGAAGATGGCGGAGACCGGACATACCGGTACGCACGCGCCGCAATCGATGCACTCCACCGGGTCGATGTAAATCAACTCTTCGTTGGCGAATTTTTCGCTATCTTTCTTAGGATGAATGCAATCGACCGGGCATGCATCCACGCAGGCCGCGTCTTTCACTCCAATGCAGGGTTCCGCAATTACGTACGCCATAAATTCTTTCTCAATTTCAACCTTGGGGGTTTGGCCGGGCGGGGTTGAACTAATACTAATATCATAGCGTACTCGATCCGGGCAATTGAAGAGCAGTGGGCGGCGCCGAAGGACGGCCAAAAGGGATCAGGCCCATTGAATGGCGCAATCGAGCCAACTACCGGGTGGAGGTCAGATCCCGCTGGATGGCGAATTTGACCAGGCTTGCGACATCATGTAAGTCGAGCTTGCGCATGAGGCTGGCGCGGTAGGTATCGACGGTCTTGGGGCTCAGGTCCAGCCGCGCGGCGATTTCCTTGGCGCGGGTTCCTTCCACGAGCAATGAGAATACCTGATACTCGCGCGCGCTCAGAGCCTCCAGCGGGTCGTCGGGGATGGATCGCTGCCCGGGGCTGAAGATCTTTTCCAGCTCAAGCGACGGAGAGACGTAGATCCCGCCGTCCAGAATCTGCTCAAAAGCTTCGAGAAGATGATGGGCGGGGCCGGACTTGAGCAGGAACGCGTTCACGCCGGCGCGCAACGCCTCCACTACCGTCTTGCGGTCTTTGCGCGTCGAGAGCACCACGATGCGGGTCGCAATTTGGGCTTCCCGCAGCTTGCGCACCATCGCCAGACTGAACAGGTCCGGAAGATTCAGGTCAAGGACGGCAATATCCGGGCGGTTCGTCGTGATCGTACGGAGGGCCGAGGCGCCGTCCGAACATTGGTCCACCACTCGGTACTGAGGAAGAGTCCGGCATAGCGCAGCCAACCCTTCCCTGACTAGCGTCAGTTCGTCGGCCAGCAAAATGGAATAGGTCTTGGGCTCTCTAACCGGGACCATGAGTATTTTGGGAACCGCCCCAAAGCAGCGCGAAGGGTCCTTCCCGTCCCTTCACTCAAGAGTGAACGGCAGCCGCTCTAATTCTCTAATAATTCGCGAGCGGACACTCCCGTTCCAATATGGTCCCCGCTCGCGCCCAGTCCGATTCCCCGGCGCGCGAAATCCGCGCCCAATACCTACTTGAAGCTCTGTACCGCCTTGGCTTCATCGTCGAACACTTCAAACACGGTATACAATTTGGTGATCTGTAACAGATCCTGGACGCGCTTGGTGAGGCTCAACAACTTCACCACACCGCCCTGATTGGCTACCGTGGTAAACCCTGAGACCAGCTCGCCAATGCCGGAGCTGTCTATGTAGGAAATCTCGGCGAGGTTCAGCAGCAACTTCTTGTGGCCGGCTGCCGCCAGGTCCCGAATGGTATCGCGGAACATACTGGCGCCTTCGCCTAACGTGATGCGGCCCGCCGCATCTACCACTGTCACATCACCCACCTGGCGGGTGGTCAGTTTCACACTCACAGTAAAACCTCCTCGTTGTCCTTGTTGGCTTATGTCGCTTTAGCTTTGTACTTTACCATTTTCACTTCAGTGCCTTGCGGCTGCCGTTGTGAGATCTGGAACTCGTCCATGAACGACTGCATCAGCATAACGCCCCGTCCCGAACCCCGCAGTAAGTTCTCCGCGTCCAGCGGGTCCGGCACCGCTTTCGGATCGAAGCCGTCGCCCTCGTCCCCTACCACGATGGTGAGTCTGTCAGCGGTTCGCTCCACTTTTAGATGCACCTTTTTACGTGAATTGTAGCGGTTGCCATGCACCACGGCGTTGACCATGCATTCGCGAATCGCAATACCCACGCGATAAAGATCATCCTCATCCAAGCCCAATGCCTGAGCCTCGGCGAGGACGATCTGTTCGGCGCTATCTACACTTTCCAATGTGGACTCCAACTCCCGTTCCAGGGTGTGCGCCTCCATACCCTCCTCGTCCGCTTATAAAATGAGACAACCTACCTGGATCACGTGAGGCAAGTCGAACCGCTACATTAGAATAGTGCAGCCCACAAAGTCAAGAGCGGGGACCGGTGTTGTGTCAAATCCCGTGCGTGTGGCGCTGGCGGTGATTCTTTTCGCGAGCCCCATCCTCGCGCAGCTCACGACGGAGCAGAAGCAGGCCAATCTGGCGTCCTTTGAAACCGTCTGGACCACCATCCGCGATAAACACTGGGAAACGAATCCCGGCGGCCTGGACTGGCAGGCGATCCACGCGGAATATCGCCCGCGGGTAGAGGCCGCTGCTTCAACTGAAGCCGCGCGCGGGATTATGCGCGAGATGATCGGCCGCCTCAAGCAGACCCATTTCGCTATCTGCCCGGCGGCGGTCTACCAGGTTCTCGACGCTGACGGTAGCGGCGACGGTTGGCCCGGCTTCGACGCGCGCGTGCTCGACGGCCGTGTAATCGTCACCGAAGTGCACCAGCCGCAGAGCAATATCAAAACCGGATGGGAAATACTACAGTCGAATGGCGCGGATCTGGCTGCTCTGGTGGCCAAGCTACAGACTGACCCGGCGATCCACGAACTGCAACTGGAGAGGGCCGTCGCGGCACGCTTGTCCGGACAGGTGGGTGCCGTCCGTTCCATGGTATTCGAGGACCAGAACAACGCTCGGGTGCCGCTCGACGTGAAGCTGATCCCGCCGCGCGGCGAATTCTCGGGCTTCGGCAATCTGCCTCCACAACCGGTCTGGTTTGAATCGAAGAGACTGGGGAATACCGGCTACATCCGGTTCAATATATTTCTGGATCTGGTCCATGTCATGCAGCAGTTTGGCGACGCCGTCCAGCAATGCGCCCACTGTGACGGCATGGTCATCGATCTGCGCGGGAATCCGGGCGGCATCGGAGCCATGGCGATGGGCATGGCGGGCTGGCTGGTGAAACAGACCGGGGAGCGGTTGGGGGTCATGTACATGCGCGGCGCCACGCTCAACTTCTTCATCAATCCGCGCGCGGAGGCCTTCGAGGGTCCGGTCGCCGTGCTGGTGGACGGAAGCTCGGCCTCCACCTCCGAGATTTTCGCCGGCGGCCTGAAAGACCTCGGGCGCGCTCGCATCTTCGGCACGCGTACAGCCGCAGCCGCGCTCCCTTCCGTCATCACCCGGCTGCCCAATAGCGATGGATTCCAATACGCAGTCGCGAACTACATCTCCCAGGGCGGAAAAGCGCTGGAAGGCAACGGCGTGGTTCCAGACGTGGAAGTGAAGCTGACCCGGGAAGCGTTGCTGGCCGGCCATGATCCGGTGGTCGATGCTGCGCTAGATTGGATACGGAAGCAGAAGGTGTCGCAATGACCATACTTACACGGCTCACCGTTCTAGGCGCGCTCGCGGGGACTTTCGCCGCGGCCCAGCCCTTGCCCAAAGCCGAGACCATCCTCGACCGCTACAGCGAGGTTACGGGTGGTAAGGCGGCGTACCAGAAGCACACTCAGCAAACGATGACGGGAACCATCTCCTTCCCGGCGCAGGGATTGGGCGGCAAGCTCACGCGCTATGCCACGGCCCCCGACCAAGAATATTCGGCCCTGGAACTGGGGCCAATCGGCAAGATTGAGTCGGGATTCACGAATGGAGTCGCGTGGGAGAAAAGCTCGATCCTAGGCCCTCGCCTCAAGACCGGCGACGAAAGGGACCAAGCCGCGCGGGAAGCGCTCTTCGATTCGCAAGTGGGATGGCGCAAGATTTTTCCCAAGGCCGAGACCATTGGCTCCGAATCCGTGAACGGTGAGGATTGTTACAAAGTCTTGCTGACGCCTCCGTCGGGCAAGCCGGAAACACGCTTCTACTCGAAGAAATCCGGACTGCTACTGAAGTCGACCACCACGGCGGTGAGCCCTATGGGGGAGGTGGCAGTGGAAGTAGAGGTGTCGGATTACAAGAACTTCGATGGCATCCTGTTCCCGACGCATTCCAAATCGAAAATGGGCGCCCAGCAAATGGATATGTTGATCACGGGCGTGAGTTTCGACCAGCCCGCTCCTGCGGGGACCTTCGATCTTCCACCGGAGATCAAGACACTGGTCGATAAAGCCGCCGCCAAGTAACCATCGGCGCGTGAGCAGCGCTCAATAATCTTTGGGCGCCTCGGCCGACCGGTAGAAGCGTGAACGGCAACTGCGGCAGCGGAAAGGCCAGCGTCCAAAGATACGCAAAAAGGCTGCAAGCGGGCCCTCGCTTTGGGAGCGGCGCACATCACTCGATCCACACTTGGGACACGAGAGTTGAGTTGGCGAACGATCGTCAGTTACTTCCACGGGGCCTGCATCGATATGCGAACTAGCAATTAAAAGCGTATCATTCCACAATAGGCTTGCCGGAGCACTAGTATTTTTTCACGATCCGGGCTATAAACGTAATTTAGAAGTGTCTTCGCGCGCGCCCTCTCATCAGTCTCGAATCTTCGCGGTTACACGGCGGACCGGCTACATCTTGGCTGTAGGCGTTGTGGTGATCTATGGGTTAGTGGCCCTGCGCGGACCGCAAGGCATTTCCGCCCTGCTCGACAAGCGACGCGAAGTCCGTATGCTCGAGGAACAGAACGCGGCGCAGGCGGCGGAAAACGAGCGGCGCCGGGAGCGCATTCACCGCCTGCAGCAGAACTCAACCGAGCAGGAGATGGAAATTCGCAAGCAGCTCAAGTTGCTGCGGCCCGGCGAGACCACGTTTATTCTCGAAGATTCCCCCAAGGCGGCTCCAGCGCCAGCCGCGTCACCGAGCCAGCCTTGAAGGTCCTGGATTAGCTCACCACACTCTGCAAGCCGGGCCACGCACCATCGGCTGTCCAGTCCGGCACGCAAACGCTTTCTGAAACTCCGCCATGTTGGAGACCACTCCGTTCACGCGAAAGTTCCCCGGCGAGTGCGGATCCGTCTGCGCCCGCATACGAGCCGCTTCCGGCCTCACATTCTGGCACCAGACTTGTCCCCAACCTAGAAAGAAGCGTTGCTCCGCCGTGAAGCCATCACGGGGAGGCGGCTCCTTGCCTGCTAGCTTGTCCATCAGAGCCGCATAGGCAAGGCGCAGCCCGCCATTATCCGCGGTGTTCTCGCCCAGCGTCAGCTTTCCATTTAGTTTCACGTCATCAAGCGGGCTATAGCTGCCATACTGCTGCACCAGACAATCGGCGCGCTGATCGAAAGCCTTGGCATCGGCCGGGGTCCACCAGTCGCGCAGGTTGCCCTTGACGTCAAACTGCCGGCCCTCGTCGTCAAAACCGTGGGTCAGTTCATGTCCGATCACCGAGCCAATAGCGCCATAGTTCACGGCGTCGTCCATCTTGTTGTCGTAGAACGGCGGCTGCAGGATGCCCGCCGGAAAATTGATGTTGTTCTGCTGGGGGTCGTAATACGCGTTGACGGTGGGCTGGCTCATCCCCCACTCTTTTTTATCCACCGGCTTGCCGATGCGCGTCAGCTCCCGTTCCACCTCATAGCGGCTGGCGCGCTCCGTGTTGCCAAAAAAATCATTCCGTGAAATCTGCACCGTCGAGTACGTCCGCCACTTGTCGTTGGTGCCGACTTTATTGAGAACGCCGCGCAGCTTCTCCATCGCCAGCTGCTTGGTTTGGGGAGTCATCCAGTCGATGGATTGAAGATCCGCGGCCATCGCTTTCTCGATCTCACCCACCATCTCATGCGTCCGCCGCATGCCTTCCGCGCCCAAAGTGGTTTCGACAAACTTGCGGCCCAGCGCATCCGGCAACTGTTGATCGGTAAGATCGACGCAGCGCTTCCAGCGCGGACGCAACTCCGTGGCTCCGCGCAAAACCTTGCCGTAGAAGTTGAACGATTCCTGCTCGAAGGGCAGCGATAGAGCATTCGACGAATCCCGCACCAGGTTCCAGGTAAGATACGCCTTCAGATCGTCGAGGGATGCGGCAGCGATGGCCGCATTCATGCCCTTGATGAAGTCCGGCACATCCACGTTCAGCGCCTGAAAACCCGGCGCACCCGCAGCCTTGAAATAGCGGTCCCACGCAAAGCCCGAGCCCAGTGCATCCAGTTCGCGCAACGTCATCTTGTGATACAGCTTCTCGGGATCGCGGCGCGACACGCGATCCAGCGATACCTTGGCGAGCGCGGTTTCGAGAGCCATCACTGCCTGCGCCTGCTTGGCCGCGGCATCGGCGCTGACTCCCGCGAGTTGCAGCATCTTTTGCACATGGGCGACGTACAGCTTACGGATTTCGACGGACTTCTCATCCGTCTTGAAGTAATAATCGCGATCCGGTAAACCCAAGCCTCCCTGATCCAGATCCGCGATCATGATGGTCGAGTTCTTGGCATCCGGTCCTGAGCCAAAGCGGAAGAACGGCGAGGTGCCGTTACGATACAGTGCAACTACGGTATCGGTGAGGGCCCTTTTATCGTCCATCGCCTTGATGCGGTCGAGTTCCGGCTTCAGCGGCGTCCCATCCTTGGCATCGATCTCTTTCTCATCCATGCAGGCGGCGTAATAGTCGCCAATCTTCTGCTCGATGGCCGTGCGGCCCGGCTTCACCACCGCCGCGTCCTCCAGAATCTTGTGCAGGACTTCGCGATTCCGATCCTGCAGCGCGTCGAAGCGTCCCCAGCGGGATTGATCCGGCGGAACGGGGTTAGCCTTCATCCAGGCGCCGCAAGCGAACTGGTAGAAATCCACGCATGGCTCGGCGCCGCGGTCAATGGCAGCGGGATCGAATCCGGGAGCCGTCTGGCCCCACGCCGCCCCTGGTAAGAGGCATAACGCGGCGAGGCCGATCGAAAGGGAGTGAATCGAGAGTGGTGTCCTCATAAGCTTTTATTGTAAATAGACGCTGACGCCGCCCGTTGGTCTCGTTCCACGGCCCGGTTTGTCGGTTCGGCTCATCCTTTAGTACTCAGGTACGTCAGGCGATCCCCCTTTCCAACTAAGCGCTCTTCCTAATTGGGCGGGCCGGGCGCGGCCCCTACAATCGAAGTGTGGCCCATATGCTCATGACGCGTCCAAGTAAGTCTCAGTACACCGAAGTCGAGGCAGCCGAAGAACTTGGCGTGTCAGTCGATCGTTTGAGGACCATCATTCGCAGCCACGTCGTGGATCGTGAAGAAGACGCGGTGAACATTCCGGTGACCACATTCCAGCCCTCAGACCTGCTTATTTTGCGCCTGTTGGCCGGAATGCCCACGAATCCCACACAGTAGGATTCAGCAGGTTAGGCGGCTTTTGTCCGGTTAGCGCGGCCAGAGCGTTTTCAGCCGCGATCATCGTCATCTTACTGCGCGTTGCAACGCTGGCCGAGGCGCAATGCGGCGCCATCACGACGTTCTTGCATGTGAGCAAGGCCGGGTCAATCTGCGGCTCGCGTTCAAATACATCCAGACCGGCGCCTGCGATCCAATGCTCGCTCAGCGCCTTGGCAAGCGCGGCTTCGTTTACCACTGGACCCCGCGCCGTATTCACCAGGATGGCGGTGGGCTTCATGGCGCGCAGCTCCCCTTCTCCTATCAGATGCCGCGTGCTGTCATTCAGCGGCACGTGGATGCTGACGAAATCCGATTCGCGCATCAACTGATCCTTGTCGACCCAAGTCGCCTTCAACTCGCTTTCAATCTCCGGCGACAGCCGCGTGCGATTGTGATACAACACGCGCATCGAGAACCCGCTCGCGCGCTTTGCCAGAGCTTGCCCAATGCGTCCCATGCCCAGAATTCCCAGCGTGCGGTGATGGACGTCCAGACCGATATTCAGCTCCAGATTCCAGCGTTTCCACTGGCCCGAGCGAACAAACGCATCGCCGTCGGGCACGCGCCGCGCCGTAGCCAGCATCAGCGCAAATGCGTGGTCGGCGGTGGTGTCGTCCAGCACGCCGGGAGTATTGCTCACCAGCATGCCATTGGCGGTGGCAGCGGCGACATCGATATTATCGAAACCCACTCCCACATGCGCGATCATCCCCAGGCCCTTCATGCCGGCAATTACGGAGCTTGAAAGTGCATCCGTGAACTGGCTCACAATGGCCTGTTTCCCGCGCGCTCGCGCCATCAGTTCCTCGGAAGTGAGTCCCTCCTGAGTGTCGGCGTAGTCCACCTCGGCGTGCTGCTTCAGGAAGGCGACAGTCTCAGGAAAAACGTGTTTCGTAACCAAAATATTTGGGCGCATTGGTAAGATTCTCTCATGGCACAACTTGGCTTTCTAGGTTTAGGAATCATGGGCTACCCAATGGCCCGGCATTTGTTGGAGGCGGGACACGAAGTCGCGCTGTGGACGCACTCGGCGGCAAAGGCTCGCGAGCTTGCGGCAAAGGGCAACGGCACCGCCTGCGCCACGCCCAAGGAAGTGGCCCAGCGCTCCGACTTCATTTGTTATTGCGTCGGCGACAACGCCATGGCTCGTGCGATCACGATCGGCAAGGACGGGCTGATCGAAGGCCTGCGGCCCAATAGCGTGATTGCGGATTGCAGCACCATCTCAGCCAGCGAGAGCATCGAGATTGGTGCGATGTTCGCCGCCAAGGGCGCCCACTTTCTGGATGCCCCCATCACCGGATCAAAAGCCGGAGCAGAAGGCGGGACGCTCACTTTCATGGTGGGCGGCGACCAGGCGGCTTTCGAGCGCTCGAAACCGTATTTCGAGGCCATGGGCAAGCGCATGTTCTACTGCGGCCCCGCCGGCCAAGGCTTGCAGGCGAAACTCGCCCTGAATCTGATAATGGCGAACGTGCTGCAAGCCTTCAGCGAAGGATTGGTGCTGGCGGTCAAGAACGGCATCAATGCGGAACAGATGGTCGAGATCCTGGATAACACCGCGGGCAAGAGCGCCCTGATGAGCGCCAAGACCCCCTCCATCCTGAAGCGTGACTTCAGCACGAAGTTCTCTATCAAATGGATGCACAAGGACATGGGGCTCGCCTTGGAGTCCGCCAAAGCCGTAGACCTTCCGCTCCCGCTGTCGGCTGTCACGGAACAGATGTTGCGGACAACCATCGCCAAAGGCTATGGCGAGGATGACTTCTGCTCAGTTATACGTATTTTGGAAGATTGGGCGGGCGTGGAGGTTAAGAGCTAGCCGACCCGATGCTCAGCCAAGTGCAAATTTGACCGGTTAGGCATCCTGTCCGATTGGCATAGGAGCCGCTTCCACCTTGTAATATCATAGTCATAAGAGATTTCTATGGGATCTTGTGCAATGAAATCGTTTTGAAATACAAAAAACTGTTGCTTTTCTCGAATGAGTATATTATTATTGGAATCAAGCCGGGGAGGAAACTCCCACCAAAGCGAGACTAACCTCACTAAGACCCCTGAAGCACCTTCCCGGCGCCCCTTTCCAAAAGAAGTTCTTCAAACCAAGCCCCAAACGAGTCAGACTGCCAAGCAACAAAAGCCGCCGGTAGCGAAATTTTCCGCGGTCGCGCATAGTCGTAATGATATGATCGGAGACAAGTGACTCGCCTCACTCTACTCGGCTCCACGGGGTCTATCGGCACCAGCACTCTCGACGTCGTTCGCCGCTGGCCGGAGCGCTTTGGAATCTTTGCTTTAGTGGCCGGCCGGAACGTTGACCTACTGGCCCGGCAGATCGCAGAGTTTAATCCCAAGGTGGCAGTGGTTGCCGACCAGCGAGCTCTGTCGGAGCTCCGCGCGATCCTCAAATCCAACGGTACACCGCTCCCAGAGTTGGCCGCCGGACCCCAGGCCCGCATTGCGGCTGTGGCGGCGCCCGAAGCCGGATTCGTGATGTCAGCGATCGTCGGCGTGGAGGGGCTCGAAGCCACTTATGAAGCCGTTCGGCTCGGCAAGCGCGTGGGTCTTGCAAACAAAGAAGTTTTGGTCGCCAGCGGGAAGCTTGTCACCGATGCGATGCACGCCTCCGGCGCCGAACTCATTCCGGTCGATAGCGAACACAACGGCGCCCATCAGTGCTTTCGTGCCGGATTACGCCGCGAGGTCTCGAAGCTCATCCTGACCGCCTCAGGCGGTCCCTTCCGCGAAACTCCGGCGGCAGAACTGAAATTTGTAACACCGAAGCAGGCCTTGAATCATCCAACTTGGAGGATGGGGCAGAGAATTACCGTCGATTCGGCGACGCTCATGAACAAAGGTTTTGAGGTGATCGAGGCCTGTTGGTTATTCGATCTCGCGCCGAAGGAAATAGAAGTGGTGGTGCATCCTCAATCCAAGGTTCATGCAATGGTGGAGTTTGCCGACGGCAGCGTGATGGCGCAGGTCTCGGCTACCGATATGCGGATGCCGATTCAGTATGCCCTCACCTATCCGGAGCGGGCCGATGCGCCGGTAGCGCGGCTGGACTGGACCCAATCCGCCCGCTGGACTTTCGATCCACCCGATTTTGAAAAGTTTCCGTTGCTGAAGCTGGCCTACCAGGCGCAGGAAACCGGCGGCTCCGCTACCTGTACTTTGAACGCGGCCGATGAGGTAGCCGTGGAGGCGTTTCTAGCGGGGCGAATTTCTTACCCCGGGATCGCTGCCACCATAGCCGAGACCCTGGCGAAGGTGCCGGTGCGCGAACCGAGCTCCGTTGGAGAGGTGCTGGAAATCGACCGCGAATCGCGGGCCGTCGCTCGTGGCATTATGGAGAAGGGTGAAATGACGCGGACGCAGTCGTCTGAGAAAGACACAACCGAACCCGCGCTTCACGCGTAACACAAACATATGGCATTGCTGCAGAATATCTGGTGGTACCTGGTCCTCATCGGCGTGATGATCCTGGTCCACGAATTCGGCCACTACTTCGCCGCGCGCTTTTTCGATGTAAAAGTAGAGACCTTCAGTTTTGGCTTTGGACCCCGCCTGTTCGGGTTCCGTCGCGGTGAAACCGATTTTCGCTTCTCCCTCATTCTGTTCGGCGGCTACGTTAAAATGACCGGCGAGCAGCCCGGTGACGAAGGCGCCGCCGATCCCCGCGCCCTGACCTCCAAGCCGCGCTGGCAGCGTTTGCTGATCGCGTTTGCAGGCCCGGCCATAAACATTGTGCTGGCTATCGGTCTGCTTACCGGATTGTTCATGGTGCACTACGAAAAGGGACCGAACCCGCACTCCCCGGTGATCGGATACCTGGCGCCCGACGGCGCCGCAGCCAAAGCCGGCGTGCACGTTGGCGACAAGATCGTCCAGATCGAGGACACTACCGATCCAACTTGGGAGCAAGTTATCATCAAGAGCACACTGAGCCCCAATCATCCGCTGGACGTATGGGTGATGCGCGGCGACGAGCACCTTCACTTGATGCTCACGCCCGGCGAGGAAGAGAAGCAGGGTACTGGCACCACCGGTTGGCAGGTGGAAACGGACATCCAGGTGGCGTCGGTCCTGAAAGATATGGACGGTGCGCGCGCGGGGCTCCAGCGGGGTGACATCCTGGTGAGCGTGAACGGCCAGCCGCTGCGCTCAATCCCGCGCCTGAACGAGATTGAAAATGAGACCGGCGGCGCTCCGCTGGACCTGGTTTACTCGCGCCAGGGCCAGCAGCACAAAGTTAAGGTAACGCCGGCCAAGCGCGACATCGAAGGGCAGGGCGGTGCACGCTGGATGATCGGTCTGACGCTTCAGCCCAAGGTTGAAATTACCAAGCTGGCGTTGCCCGCAGCGCTCTCTGAATCCTGGCGTATGAACCTGCTGAACACGCAACTGATCGTGAAATCCCTCGAAGGCATCGTGGAGCGGAAGATGTCCGCGAAATCGCTGCAAGGCCCCATCGGCATCGCGCAGATGTCGGGCGATGCGGCGCGCGAGGGCCCCATCCCCTACTTCCTGCTGATGGCCGCGGTCAGCCTGAATCTCGCGATCTTCAACCTGTTGCCCGTGCCCATCCTCGACGGCGGCGTGATGCTGATGCTATTCGTTGAAATGCTGATGCGGCGCGACCTGGACATGAAGGTCAAGGAAACCGTGGTCAAGGTAGGCTTCGTGTTCCTGATGTTCGTGGTGGTCTTCGTAATCTATAACGATATCTCGAAGATCTTCCCCGCCGGATAGACTTGCAATTCTTGCAGCGCGACCGTGCCCGCATTGCGGATCGCGCACCAATCTTGGTCCGCATTGAATCGATCCCACGCCTTGACTCGGGCTTCCAACGTGTCGAAAGCAATCAGGTAAACCGTGCCGTCGTCGGTCCGCGCTATCGACACGGGCCGGATGCCATTACGGCGCAGAATTTCCGGCGGAGGCAATACGCTGCCGGGTGCGTAAATGCGCCGCTCGACGACAAGCGACGGCCGGGCCGCAGCGGAGCCGAGCGCTGCGACTCCCGCAATTCCACACGCAAACTGGCGACGGCTGATGCGCACGTCTCAATTGTAGAATGGGACTCATGCCGAAAATCCTGGTAACCGGGGGCGCCGGGTACATCGGCTCCATCACCACCCGCCACTTGCTGAATCGCGGTTTTGATGTGGCCGTGATCGACGACCTCTCCCGCGGTCATCGCGAAAACGTCGCGCCCGAGCGTTTACATGTGCTTCGGTTGCAGGACACCAGCGCCGTCGCGCGCCTGCTCGAAGGTGTGGACGCGGTAGTGCATTTCGCGGCGCATAGCATGGTGGGCGAATCCATGCGTGAGCCTGAGCTGTATTTTTCCAACAACGTCGGCGGCACGGTATCGCTGCTCGAAGCCATGGCGCACGCGGGCGTCCGGCGCCTGGTGTTTTCCTCCACCGCCGCCGTTTATGGCGATCCCGAGAGGGTTCCCATTCCCGAGGACGCGTGTATTGCGCCGGTCAACCCCTACGGAGAATCCAAGGCCATCGTCGAAAAGATTCTGCGGGAGCTGGATCGCTATCGGGGCTTACGCACGATCGCCTTGCGCTACTTCAACGCGTGCGGCGCCGAGCCCGGTGCGGGCTTGGGCGAAGCGCACAATCCCGAAACTCACCTGATCCCGCTGCTCTTCCGCGCCGTCATGACCGGCGGGCCCATTCAGATTTTTGGCGACGACTACTCCACCCCCGACGGCACCTGTATCCACGACTACATCCACGTGAGCGACCTCGCAACTGCGCATCTGGCCGCACTCGATCACCTGATGGCGGGTGGCGCTTCCGGCGCCTTCAACGTCGGCACCGGTAAAGGACAAACCGTCATGGAGGTCCTGCGCGCCGTGGAAGAAGTCACCGGCAAGCGCGTGCCCCATAAGATCGCTCCCCGCCGCGAAGGCGATCCCACCGAGTTGGTAGCGGACTCCACGCGGCTCCGCAACACTTTTGGCTGGGAGCCGAAGCACAGCGAAATCCACGAAATCGTGCGCTCCGCTTGGGCAAAAAAGAGGGAGGGAGCCTGATTATGGTTCCATTTCGACACAAGACTTGCAGCCATAATCAGGCTCCGTCCCTCTTTTTTGGAGTAGCATAGAAACCATGAAGAAATTCATCCTCGTAGCGTTTTTGACCGGCTTCGCGGCTTTATCCGCGCCCGCCCGCGATCTCGATATCTATTGGGTGGACGTGGAAGGCGGTGGCGCCACTCTGATCGTCACTCACGAAGGGCAATCGTTGCTGGTAGACACCGGGAATCCCGCTCCGGATGACCGCGACGCCAAGCGAATCTTTCGCGCGGCCCAAAAAGCCGGCCTCAAGAAGATCGACTACCTGATGATCACGCATTACCACGGCGATCATATCGGCGGCGCACCGGCGCTCGCCAAGCTGATCCCCATCGAGCATTTTCTGGATCACGGCGAGTCCATTGAAGCCCAGGACCCGCGCAGCGGCAAGATCTGGGACGCCTACAAAGCCTTGGGCGCAGGAAAACGCACTACCTTGAAGCCCGGCGACAAGCTGCCGCTCAAAGGACTGGACGCCGTGGTGGTCGCTTCCAACGGCCAAGTCATCGCGTCGCCGGTGAAAGGCGCGA
>Ga0163162_10001080_pt1 | contig 25291 bp, 15 predicted proteins | sample S55metaG_FD_115310 | JGI IMG/M metagenome (GOLD analysis project Ga0163162, IMG submission 115310) | Switchgrass rhizosphere microbial communities from Kellogg Biological Station, Michigan, USA - S5-5 metaG | ecosystem: Host-associated > Plants > Roots > Rhizosphere > Soil | place: USA... | reverse complement strand
TTGCTCGGGTCGACTATCACTCCACGTTGTATTGCCTGGGTGTCGCGCTCGAACTCTACAAACGCGGGCATATTGTTGGTCGCCGGTCGATCCAAAGCTGCCACGTAGAAGTTGCGCACGAGAATCCCTGTCGTCTGAAACTCGATGGAAAGAAAGAAGGCCGCTGAAACGTTGATGCGTTTCAGCTGCGTACACTGTGGTTTGGGTGTGCAGTTATTGATCTCGCCAGTCCAGAACGCGAGGCCTGCGGGGTCAGCTTCGCGATTCAGGAAATCACGGTACTGCTGACGCACGAACGCATCGGTGTCGTCGCTGGGGTTGGGCGGCAACTGAGTCGTTTCATCGGCAATGGTCACTGTGGCACTCGAAGGCGTCCCGAAATTTGTGCCGTTGCCATTGAGGTTGGACAGATTCACCGTGAACGTCTCAGGGCCTTCCGTATAAGAGTCCTGAGTAATCGGAATGATGAAAGTCTTTTGAGTGTCATTGGGTGCGAAGAGCAACGCGCCCAACGTCAAACCAAAATCGCAACGCTGCGATGCCAGTCCAGTATTGAGTGCGCCGCATACGTTAGACGAGCCAGTGTCGTCAGTTGCGTAGTTGACGCTGACGGGAGTTGAAAGGTCGCCCGTCCGATTGACTGTAACGGTCACGAATCCCGTGCTTTCGTTAACGTTGTAGTTTGCCTGGCTTAGCGTGATCAGGGAGCTATTTGCACTGCTTACAATCGTGAAGCTCTGCCGCACCTCGGGAGCCGGGTTGAAGTTGCTATCACCCGCTTGCGAAGCGGTAATCGTACACAAGCCGGCGCCCGTAATGTGCACTGTGTTGCCACTCACTGTGCATTGACCGCTGGCGGCAAAGCTGACCGGTAAACCTGAAGTCGCCGTTGCGTTGACTGAGAAATCCGGATCGCCGACGTTCTTATTCGCCAATGCGCCAAACGTTATCGTCTGGTTGGCTTTGCCGACTGTCAGCGTGAAACTAGTGTCGGTAGTGGCGCCGCAGTTGTCTGTCACACGGATTGTGATCGTATGCGTGCCTGCCGGAGTAGCATTATTAATGGAGACAATACCAGTTGTTTGATCTACTCCTATGTCGCCTGTATACGTCCCGCTTGATTGCTTGACGATGGAGAAGCCTCCATTGTCCGCAGGCCCGGTTGCCGGATTGATAGTGAGAGACCCATTTAAAGCGACTGACTGATTTTGGTAAGTAAGGGTCGGCGCGGTGTTGGCTGTCACCGCAATATGCACAGTAGCCGAAACGGTCGAACTTCCATCGCTCGCTTGCAAAGTAAAGCTGGCATTAGAGGCCCCACAACTCGCAACGATGTCGGCTTTCACATTGCCGCCAGTGTTGATTATGTTTGAGATGGTTACGCCATTTGTTGGATTAGTGGAAGTGACTGTGATGCTCAGGCTGCCGTTGCCACCGAAGCCACTCACATTGGCGATTTGTGCAGTCCTGGTTGCCGAACCTTGCTGCACGCTCAAATCAGTCGCCGTCACAATCGTCGGCGTGTTGAGTAAGACTGAGACAGTGTCGGAATCAAAGTTCGCGCTTGCCAGATCGAGTTTGCCGTCCCCGTTCAGATCGCCAATCGTGATTGATAACGGGTTGGCGCCCGTGTCGAAGTCCTGTTTGGCCGCAAAGCTTGCGGCGGCCCCCGGCGCGGTGGTGTTGAGCAATACTGCGACCGTGTTGGAGATAGATTTTACAACGGCTAATTCGGGCTTCCCATCTCCGTTTAGATCACCGACTGTGATGGATCGCGGGATACCGCCCGTGTCGAAGTCCTCTTTAGCTGCAAAGCTTGGCGTGGGTGCACCAGGCGCTGTGGTATTGAGCAGGACTGACACGTTGTTGGAATTCACGTTCAGGACAGCGAGATCGAGCTTGCCATCGCCGTTCAGGTCGCTCAACGAGACGCCTACTGGTCTGATGCCCGTTGGGAAATCATGGATGTCGGTAAAGCTGGGAGTAGCAGCCCCCGGCTCCGTAGTGTTGAGCAACACAGCCACGGTGTTGGAGTTAAAACTCACGATGGCTAGATCGAGTTTGCCATCCCCGTTGAGATCTCCAATCGCAACGGATCGCGGGCCGTCGCCAGTCACGAAGTCCTGTTTGACCGCAAAGCTGGAAGTGTTGGCACCTGGAGTGGTGGTGTTAAGGAGCACTGACACGGTCGCAATTAAATTCGCTACGACCAGATCAAGTTTCCCATCGCCGTTGAGGTCGCCAATCGCGACAGATAATGGGTTATCGCCCGTGGGGAAGTCCTGTTTGGCGGCGAAGCTGGGAGTCGCAGCGCCAGGCGCGGTAGCGTTGAGCAGCACTGATACGGTATTGGAATTAATATTAGCGACTGCTATATCGAGCTTTCCGTCCCGATTCAGATCAGCAACAGTTACGAATACTGGGCCAGTCCCTGTAGCGAAGTCTTGTTTGGGGGCAAAAGTAGACGTAACGGATCCGGGAGCGGTGGTGTTCAGCAGCACCGATACGGTGTTCGAAACTGAGTTCGCCACCACGAGATCGAGTTTGCCATCCCTATTGAAATCTCCCACCGAAACGGATCGCGGATTTGAGCCCGTTTGAACATCCTGTTTGACGGGAAAGCCGGGTGTGGCCGGCCCTGGGTCAGTGGTGTTCAGCAGAACTGAGACTGTGTTGGAGTTAAAGTTTTCGACTGCCAGATCAAGCTTGCCATCGCCGTTCAGATCGGCACTCGAGACGAATACCGGGCCATCGCCGGCAGCAAAATCCTGTTTTGGGCCAAAGCTGGGCGTCGCAGCACCTGGAGTGGTGGTGTTTGGCAGCACCGACACACTGTCGGAACCGAAGTTAGTGACGACCAGATCGAATTTGCCATCACCATTCAGGTCACCCGCCGTGACGGTTATGGGGCTGCTACCCGTGGCAAAATCCTGCTTGGCGGCAAAGCTCTGTGTGGTCGCGCCGGGAGTGGTGTTGTTAATAAAAACGGACAGGGTATCGGAAAAAGCATTTGCCACCACGAGATCAAGCTTACCATCCCCATTCAAATCGACGTTTGTGACTGATTGTGGGTGTGAGCCTGTGGCGAAGTCCTGCTTGGCGGCAAAGCTGGGCGTTCCGGCGCCCGGGGCGGTGGTGTTGAGCAGCACTGACACTGTGTCTGAATCGATGGCTGTGACCGCCAGATCAAGTTTGCCATCGCTGTTAAGGTCGCACGCTGTGAGGGATACTGGGCTTGGACCAGTGGCGAACTCTTGGCTGGCGGCAAAACTGGGAATGTTGGCACCCGGGATCGTGGTGTTGAGCAATACCGATACGTTATTTGAAAAAAGATTAACTGTGGCCACATCGAGCTTGCCGTCGCCGTTCAGATCGGCCACGGTTCCGAATATGGGTTCTCCAGCAGTGGCGAAGTCCTGTTTAGCTGCAAAGCCTGGCGTCGCGGCGCCCGGACCTGTGATGTTGATAAGCACTGAAATGGTATTGGCGTTAAAGTTTGCTGTGGCTAAATCAGGTTTCCCATCACCATTCAGATCGCCCACCGCAACAGATATCGGACCGGCGCCCGTGGCGAAGTCCTGTTTAGGGGCAAAGCTTGTCGTGACGGCACCCGGGGCCGTGTTGTTGAGCAGCACCGATACCGTGTTGTCGTTAACGTTCGCCGTAACCAGATCGAGCTTGCCATCACCGTTCAGATCGACTTCCGATACGGCCCGTGGGGTGGCTCCAGTAGCGAAGTCCTGTTTGGGACCAAAGCTGGAAGTAGCAGCAGCCGCGATGCGGCCACCTGTAGGGGTGAGTGCCAAGAGAACTACAATCACCATCCGCACTATAAACAACAGCAGTCGACTCGAGATGAAACGAAGCAAATAATAATTGTTCAGCCGAGACGTACGAGCTGAAGGGTTAAAAGCGAACCACATAAATTCTCCCAAGGCGACGGCAAGTGCGCCAAGCACTTGCGGTTCAAAATCCAGTCGCGGGAGAGATGAACGAAGTCTTTCCTGATTTCTGTTGACGAGATAAAGAAGTCAACGTCAACCTTTCGAATCAGAGTTAGACGACCATCCGCCTCTACCCGTAAAGGCACGACCTTCACGCCGTGACCGGTTACGGTGTTAATACCCTCAAAAGCGACTCGTTATTCCCACAGCGAGCACATACTTACATCCCAACAGAAGTTAGACCGCGAACTCTCATTGCGTTGTTAACAGTTTGCTAGTGTCAGGCTTGACACAACCTCCGTGGAGATAGTGATAGCAAATCAGGAAGAAATCAGATTTGACGGGAATAAAAATCAGGTAGTGTTGGTATTTATTGTAGCTCGCGTAATAGCAAACACGAACGTGGTTGCACACGCGTCCTAAACTCACAAAGTTTGAGGAAGCAGTTTACCGTATCTCAACGCCGCCTATAATTTTGGCGCTGTGGCTGACCCGCAACGACGCAAATGCAAAGGATGTAGTGTAGTGGCAGTCATGAGGTCACGAGTTCGATCCCCTCGGCTCCACCAATCACTTACAACACACTGCATTGCCATTTCAGCTGATTCGCGATGTCAACTTGCTGGCTTCCTGCGTTTCGAGCGCTCTTTCAGCCACGATGTGTAGTTCTTGGGTACGTCCATGGACTTGAGTTCCTTCCACGCGGTAATCGCATCTGCACGCGTGCTTTTCTCCGCTGCGAGAAACTCAGCGACGAAGTTGATGTAACGTCCGTGAGGAATCTTCTCGAATCGTTCAATTTTGTTCAGGACGATGTACTGACGAACAAGGTCGCCGTAGGTAGGGTGATTGCCTTGCGTGACTTGCTCTTCTCGCCAGCGGTTTAGTCGATACCAGACACCAGATTTCTCGCGCACCTTGGGTGAGGCCATTCTGGCTTGCTGAACAATGAAGTCCTTTGTCTCGCGATTACTCGTGTAGTGCTCGATCCGAAGATGCAGGGTCAGGCCACGTTCAAGATCTTTCATTCCCCTCTTGCGCAAAGCACGCTTCGTCGGCAGCTTAATTGCACCGGTCTGCAAGAATGCCAGGATGGCTCGTTCAAGTTCGTCCTTTCTCAGTCTTGCAGTCTCGGGAATGCCAATTCGAGCGCCAAAGTCCCTCAGCTCGTCGACATACCAATAGCCGTTCTCGAAATCACCAACCGTCATTGTGGGAGAGAGAGTACGTGCCATGCGCTCACCACTTAACGTTGCGCCTCATCGTCTCCGCAAATCTATTTTGACGCATCGGTTATCCCTGAAACACGAGCTTTCCAGCTACTGGTTCGTAGTACCCAATAACCGCATCATGGCAACAAGTGCAAACAAGACCAGACTCCTGGCCATCATGTGTGCCCCGGTGCGAGTGGTCATGAACAAAGTCCGGAAAAGAGATGTGCTTGCGAATGGCGCTAATGTCGAGGAAGCAGTCGAAGTAAACCCACTCACGACAATTCATTGACCATGCCTGACCGCGGTACGTTATCGCGACACCGCGATTAATCAACATTTGTTCAAGAGTTGAGAGGTGTTCACAGACCATAAGCATCTGATGATTGGATCTGCTTCACAATCTCATCAACACAAGGGATGTAATCTCCATCTGTCGAGACTTGGATTGTGGGTACATTGAACTTCGGCGCTGCATAACTTTCGGGAGATAGAATTTCACCTGTTTCCCGATAGTGGGCCACACGTTTATCTCCATGATAAAACTCCCGGTTTGGATTTTCTAAGCCTCGTTGGAGATGACGTCTTGCCGCCACTGCATCATCGGCTGAGCATAAAACAATCCATGCGGACGCCAATTCGAGTATCCCAGGCAACCTTGCTTCCCAAACCTCGTGTTGAAATGCTGCCTCTATAACAACAGAAACATTACACGAAAGGTATCGATTCACCAGGCAGAAGAAAAAGTCGGAGACCAGGCCATTGGTGTTGGGTGGAAGTTGGTCGTGTCTGACGCCGTAAGTGTTTACGTAGCCCTCTTTGATCTCATCACGGCTTATTACCGGCATCCACAGGCGTGGGCCAAGTTTCCTGGCAAGAGTTGTTTTTCCGGATCCCGGCCTGCCCGTGACTATGATGCACTTTGGTTTACTGTTCATGTTCCTGGCGATCCAATGTTCCGCTTCAAGTCCCTCCCCGCAGCGTTCTTTGAGCTCACACTTCACGATGCCAGCATTCTAATGATCTCGCGGTTGGGTAGCAGCTGGGCAATTCCCCCGTCCAGATAGTGCTTGGTTATGTGGTGATGTGCTTCGTCATATGACGCTATGCATTCTGTTGCGACCACCACTTCATAATCGCGCTGGTAGGCGTCAACGACAGTAGTGCGGACACACGCATGGGTATTGGTCCCGGCGACGACCAACAGGTCAGGGCGCAGGTTCTTGAGCGTTTCCTCTAAATCGGTTCCGAAGAAAGCACTGTAGCGTTTCTTCACGATAGTAATGTCGGTGGGTCGGTAGTCGAGTTCCGGCAGCAGTTCGCAGCCATCGGTGCCGGCAATTGTGATTTGCAGATTGTGTTTTCGCATATCGAGAAACGCATCGTGGAGATCCGGCGCAAATTCCTGTCGGACCCAGATGATAGGTTGGTTATGCTGCCGGAACGATTCGGTGAGCATATTGATGGACGCGACAAGCTGAGAGCGTTGCTCGGCGAGGCGTGCATGCCGGCGGAAGAAATCATTGAGCATGTCAATGACTAGAAGCGCCATCTTGGGCATAACTACTCCAGGTTGGACCCTAAAGCATCTGTGAGATCCACCTCGAAAACTACTGAATGAACAAAGCCTCTCCGATCGATGCGGCTCGCAAACGATTTGCTTCCCATTGAGGGCTGAGAGTCATGGCTTCGAGCCCCTTGGCCCTCCATTCACATTACGAGCCAAATCGAGGAACCGTCATGCCTTCCCTATGGATGATCCGCGCGAATGTGGATTTCACATTCACCGGTAGTAGGACATTGGCAACTTAGGGAAGGATTAACATCGATCTTTTTGAGGTGGCCGTGAGCGCCGTGGTGCGGTTTCGTACCGGTCAGAATGTATTCAGTGTTGTCGAAGTCAATTACGAGTCCATGCGCAGGATTTCTTTTTATCCTGATATCCTTGTTTCCCCCGCCCGCATCAATGTGCATGGAGGAGTTTTGATTTGCGATTTTGCACGGTGGGCCAAACGGGCCGGAGACTGGTCCTACCTCAAGTTCCGTGTAATCGCATGTAGCACATACATATTTGGGATGTGCCGAACCATCTGACACAAACACCTTCTCATCGAAATCTAGATCAACCGATCCCCCTCCTTTTATAACGATGATGGTGTCTTCCCTTATTGGAGGAGTTCCGGAGGGCCTGGCACTGGGACTCGGACTCGCACCCGGCTGCTGCACTGCATCACTGCGAGGATTTTGGTCCTTATTACAGCTGGTGTTCAAAACGGCCGTGATTACAAATAAAGTAAGCATGGCAATGAAAAGAGCTGTAGGAGTTGTATTTGCGCTAGGTTTTGTCGGTAGCATGTGCATTTCTCCTTCGAATTGGTATTACTCAGTTCCGCTCTCTTGAGATAGCTGCGATTGGAAAACGTTCCCATGTTTGTTCGAGTTGCGCGGCGACCGGGTCAAGCCTCTTTGCTTGTTTCAAATCACGACAAGCGGACCTCGTGGCCGCAACGATTAATACTGAGGAACTCGCAAGTTCTACTAAGGGGTAGAACGAATTCGTATGTAGCACTTCCCGTCGCCCGTATCTGGACAAGTGCAGAGCGAAGCCGGAGTAACCTTCACGTCATCCAGTTTGTTGCCCGCGTTGTAATGTTTCTTAGTTGATGCGTTGAGAGGATATTCGGTGTTGTTGAGCTCAATTTCGATCCCTTTCCCAGCCTTTCCTTTTATGCTGAAATCCTTTGCCCCAGTGCCGGCCTTGATATGTATGTTGGAGGTTTGCTCCTTCAGTTCACAAGGCGTTAGATTGTATTCATCGGCTCCCACCTCAATTCCTACAAACTTACAATTAGAGCATTCGTAGTGATTGGGTTTGTCGTTCACATATTTCGTTTCGTCGAAACCCACTTCAACTGATCCTCCCTTGATGATAATTATTGTCTCCCCTTCCGGCGCCATTTCTGGTGTGGGACCTGGGCCGGGACTTTGCTTATTACAACTGGTGATCAGACCTGTGGCGATAACTAATACGCTGAGCAGGGCAAGGAAAAGAGTTTTAGTCATTCTGGGTTTTGTCGAGGGCATTTGTTTCTCCTTTAGTAGGAATTACCTACTGTCAGTTAGCAGTTGGAGTTGCCGGTGGTAATACATCACATCCGGTCTCGTGAGAAAGCTGCGATAAGAATCTGTCCCCCATGTTTGTTCGAGTCCTTTGAATAATTCCAAGGAGCGATTTGCGTACTCGTGCGCTTTCGCAGTGTCATTACCCGTTTGACTGGCGCGCGCTGCTATCAGGAGCGCAAACCACTCCGAATCTTTCTGCTGAGTGTGTTCAAAACCATCTACCGTTGCTAATGAATTTTCCAAAGCAGTCTTGTGATCGCCACTCTCGAGTAAAGCTTCCGCAAGGGTGAGTTTTGCTCTTGAGAGTAGCCATGGATCTTTGGTTTGTTCCGCTAATGAGACCGCCTCTTTACACAACGGTACGGCTTCCCGCGTTGCACCACTCAGCGCATTTGCATTGCACAGCGTTCGCTTTGCTTCGATGATGCTTTCTCTAAGTTGCACCTCGCTAGCGAGAGCGAGCGCAGTCCTTAGCTTCGCTTTCGCCACGTCAAAACTCCTTTGAGTTAATGCAGCTTTTCCCAAATCCAAATCGAGGTACATCATTAGCTGTTTGTTCTTTAGTGTTGCTGACGTGTCAGAAAGTTCGGCGAGAAGCGGTTGAGTTTCATTATAGCGTCCCAACAGGTTCAACAAGTTGATCCGATTACTCAAGCTATTCGCCACGGCAAGGTGGTTATCTAACTTACTGTTTAATGCATAGCTAGCCTCATAGTGACTCAAAGCGTCGGGGTAGCGCTCTTGTTTGGCAAGGACTGTCCCGATGCCCTCATGTGAAAGTGCTTGGAGCTTTAGATTGCCGTCTTGTTGAGCAATATCCAATTGTTGTTGGAATGCTCGTATTGCTGATTCGTAATTGCCTCGATCTCGATTGAGGCGCCCGAGAAGGATCAGCGCCTGCGCTGTTTCTTGTCGGTAACCCCCGGATTGATAGAAACCGAGTGCCCTCTCTATATAGGAAACAGCTTCATCCAGGTTGCCCCTCGTCTGATCTAAACTGCCAAGAGAAAGCAGTGCGCGCGCCTCGTTCTTGCGACCTTTATTGCGTTGCGCATACTCCAGCGCCTGTTTGAAATACTGTTCGGCGTGGTCAAAATCGCTCTTTAAAAGATACGAGTTACCCAGATCAATCAGTCCACTCGTTGTAAGATTCTCCAAACCATTTGCCTGGGCCAACTGGATGACTTCATTCGCGTACTCTTGTGCAGAGGCTGTGTCACCTGCGGTTCGCAACACACTGCTGAGGAGTAATTTGGATTTGATTTCCTGGTATTGATTGCCGGTTGCACGCGCAATCGTCAACGACTCTTCGAGCTGGCCCTTTGCTTCAGACCCTCTGTCCTGATCGTCATAAAGCGCGCCGTGTTGATACAGAGCTTCCGCCACACCCTCAAAATTGCTGGATGCGCGATGGATTTGGACGGCTTTCTGAAATGCTAATTCAGCTCCAGCGAAATCCTGCCTTCGCCCATAAAGCACTCCCAGGCGCAGGAACGCCGGCGCACATTGCGGATCAAGATCAGTGGCTTTCTTATAGCTATTTATTGCGTTTTCAAGGTCCTCATTCTTTTCATAAGCTCTACCCAGATCAAAATAGGCATAAGCTTTTTCTGCATCGGGCACACGATTAACAATCTCACTGTATTCCTTAATCGCGTTTCCAAAGTTGCGCGAGATGGTGTCTGTGATGCCCTGAAGATACAGCGCGTCCAATGGCGACAGACTCGATCGATCACGGACAAGAGAGCCCGCCAAAATGGTTTCGTCTTTCGCTTTGTCGCCGTAGTCCAACTCGGTCCACGCCTCCGCGAGACGTGCGTGGGCCAACGCAAAGTTATTATCAGCTGCAGTAGCTTGTTGGAGTGCCTGGCTTGCCTTGTAGTAAGTGCCCTCGCGCAGCGCACTCGTTCCCAACTGATACCACCGTTGAGCCTCTGCCGACGGTTGATGTGGGGTTGTTCGCCACATGATCTTCAGTCCCCAACCGAGTGCGCCGATCAAGACCAATGCAAGAATGACGAGTCGGACCGAAAATCGCGGCCGGCGAAGAATGTCAGATAGCGTAGCGAGGGTACTCGCGGCACCATGAGCATGAGTGACCGTGATTCGCTGGGTTGGCGTCTGATCCGGGGCGCGCTCTCGCAAAGCAGAGCCAGCGTGGTCCAGATCCGAGATGAATTCATTTGCAGACTGGAAACGCTGCTCTGGTAGTTTAGCGAGCGCCTTCAGAGAAACCCGATCAAGTTCGTTCGTAATCTTTGGGTTAAAGGCTGAAGGTGGTTGAGGATTAACGTGAATTACCTGAGCCGCAATTTCAACAACGCTGTTGCCCGAGAATGGAGGCCTGCCTGCAATGGATTCATAGAGCACTGCGCCCAAAGAGAATAAATCGCTGCGGGCGTCAACGGGTGCACCAGTCGCCTGCTCGGGTGAGAGATACAGTGGAGTGCCAATGATGGTGCCGCTTTGCGTGTTTGTTGCGAGCAATGTTCTGGCGTCGGAGTCCGCGCCCTGAAGAGTTTCTGCGTTCAGATGTTTTGCGAGGCCGAAGTCCAGCACCTTAACTTGTCGCTCGCTGATGATCACATTCGACGGCTTAATGTCTCTGTGTATGACGCCATGTTCGTGGGCTTCACCAAGGGCACGCGCGACATCTTCTATAATCTCGACCGCGCGTGCGAGCGGCAATTTCGCCTCCTCAATCAAAGAGCTCAACGTCTCGCCATTAATCAATTCCATTACTATGAACGGCCGCCCATCATCGGTTTCACCGTAATCATAGATGGCTGCAATATTTGGATGATTGAGTAACGACGCAGCGCGGGCTTCGCGCAGGAAGCGTGCACGAAGTTGATGATCGTTCGGTTTTGTCAGGGGAAACTTTATTGCCACCCGGCGGCCAAGATGCAGATCTTCGCCGAGGTAAACAGTTCCCATCCCGCCTTCACCGAGCTCTTCGAGAATTCGATAATGTGAGACGATCTGCCCAATCATTGCAATCCGAGTTTCCTCGATCTCGGTGTGCTAAATGAAAAGGTAAAAAACCAGTGTGGTTAGCCGATAGGAGCAGCGGCTTTAATGTCACAGGAGGTCTTGTAGGCGAGGATACTATGCCAATAACGTGGTCTAAACAATGAAAACCCCGTCTACTTATCCAGGAATTACGACGAAACAACAAACCGGGTGCACGCGCTCCACCTTCCGAGGCGGCGAAAGGAACGGGAACCTGCGGCGTAGACTCTACTCGCTGCCGATGTGAAGCGAATGAGAGTCAGTGTTTCACGGCCCAAAGCGATTGCGGTATTCGATAGAGGTTATGAACGCTTTAACCATCTCGGCGTTGATATAGTCGCCGTTGAATTGTTGAAGCTTGGTCAGCCAGAAATCATAGCCGGTAAAGTCCGTGTCCGGAGCGTCGTTTGCATTCCTGCGTAGATAGCCAAAGTACTGCATCAACACGAAAGCGCGATTGAATTCCTGTTGGTTGAACGTCACATTCTCGGCGACGTCGCGCAAAGATCGTACACGTGCCGCAACGTTGCTCGTATCAGGCGCGCCTCCGAACTCGTTGATTGCGGCGTTGCGGTCTGCAGTGGTAGGCGAGACTCGTGTATTCAGGAAGAGCTGGTCCACAAACTGTGCAGGTGTTAACGAGGACGGAAAAGCTGTCGTGAACTGTTCGCGCTGTGCAAACGCAGCGGCGAATGCATTCTTGTTGTCTTCCAACTGCTGTTGCCAATTTCCCTGGTTCACAATTACTCCATTACCAATCTGCTGAGTGTCAGGCAGAAACTCGCTGTAGCGAATAATCGGCACAGGTAGGAAATGCCCTCCTCCAAGGGTTGAAGGTGCAATCAAGTCTCCATAAGCAGCTTTATAGAGACGCTCGACTAGATAGCCAGTTTGTTGAAACTCAATTGAAACGTAAAAGGCAGCCGAAACATTGTTGCGCTTGACCTCGATGCAAGCAGCGTCGGCGCCACAGGAAGTGATTTCGTTTTTCCAGAAGTTAAGACCACTCGGGTCAGGTTCGCGGTTCAGAAAGTCATGATAATGCTGGCAGACGAAGGTCTGCGGGTCATCATTGACGTTAGTCGCAGGTTCAGTCGCATTGTCGGTGATTTGCACTGTGGCAACTGTAGTCGCGCCCAGGTTGACTGATGTTGGATTACTTAGGGTGACAGTGAATGTCTCGGGCCCTTCCACATAAGAGTCGTCGTTAATGAGCACTGCGATATTTTTTGAAGACTCGCCAGGAGCGAAAGATATCGTACCAATCGCAGTGATGTAATCACGGCGTTCAGTGGCAGTGCCGTCCGCGGATGTGTACTTCACTGTTGCCGCGCCTGTTGTATCCCCGCTGCGGTTAACCGTAAGCGCGACAGAGGTGCAGGCTTCAGTCACGTTGAAAGTGGGAGCACTGAATTGAACTAGATTTGTGGCTGGCACTCCCAGGGGAACGCACGAAGAAAACTCAGAAGTATTCCCATTCGGATCGGTAGCAGTTGCGGTGACGACTGATCCAGTGATCGACGCGTTTGGCACCATGAGCGAGAAGCTTCCATTACAGGAGGCGTCAGTGGCTACGGTCGCAAATCCGAGAAACACCTTGCCTTCTCCGTTGCCACTCGGATCGCAGGAGTTACTGGCAAAAACCTCGACACGATACATCGTGTTGGCTGTAGCGTTTAAGGTCCCGGCGATGGTCGTATTGGTTGCATCCGAGGTGGCTGAAGTAAGCACCGGAAAGTTTTGTTTGTTGTTCGCGCCGGTATCTCCATCGCACGCATCGTTGGCAGTTCGGCCATCGGCACCCAAATCAATTCCCAAACCCGAATTTGAAAAGATTGAATTACCGGAAAGCGCATTTCCAGTACTGGCAGTTGACACGCCGATTCCCGGTCCCTGACTGAAAGCAATTACGTTTCCCGCACCGGGTGCTGTTCCTCCAATATGGTTGTTGATAGAGCTCTCAATAAAAACGTTGGCATAACCGTTACCATTACCCAGGGCAGTAGTTCCTGTAACATCGATGCCGATCGAGTTGCCCTGGACCGTGTTGTTGTCGGCGCTAAACGCAATCCAAACTCCGCCGTTGCCATTGCCTGCGATCACGTTGCGAGCCGGATTTGTAGTTCCACCAATGGTGTTGTTGTCGCCTCCATTGATCAGAATTCCGGAAGCTCCGTTGCCCAGCGCCGCAGTGCCAGACTGATTGGTGCCGACGAAATTTCCTTGTACCTGAGTCATGTCAGACAAAATAATCATGCCCGCGCCGCCGTTGCCGGAGATCACATTGCGAGCGCCTGTCGCCGTCCCCCCGATCGTATTGTTTGAGCCTCCAAGAATAATGATTCCGCCAGCGACGTTTTGAAGCTTGACTGTACCCGACACGTCGAGCCCGATGATATTTCCCTGCACCATCGTGCCAGAAGAGGCACTGATTTGAATGCCGTAGGCGTTGCCTCCGCTGTTTCCGGATAACACGTTGCCGGCACCTGCTACTGTTCCCCCGATGGTGTTGTTGTTAGAACTCGAAATAGACACGCCTCCCACACTATTCCCCGTATTGCCCAACGCGGTCGTCCCGGACGCACTGACGCCAATAAAGTTGCCTTGGACAACGTTTCCGGTTGAAAGGTTTGCAATTTGAACCCCGTCGCCAATGTTTCCGGAAATAACGTTGCGCGCTCCGTTTGTCGTTCCTCCGATCGTGCAGCCCGAAACTAAGTCGAGCCGAATTCCGGCGTTTGCATTGCCAATCGCAATCGTGCCCGTGACATCGGTGCCGATGAAATTGTTCTGGATAGTCGCAGCGGAACCAAGGACATTGATCCCGACACCGCCATTACCGGAAATCACATTCCGTGCGGCTGCAGTGGTGCCACCAATGGTTATGCCACTAGTGTTTATTCGAATGCCCCCTCCGCTATTACCGCTTGCGGCAGTACCAGCGGCGTTGGTGCCAATGTAACAACCCTGCACACTATTGCCGCCGAATGAATTGAAGTTGATCCCGAAATTTGTAAAGCGGTTAATTATGAGACCCTTCAATGTGACGTTAGCTGCGTTTACATTTATGCCTGTAACGTTGGCACCGGCGTTCGCGCCGTTGAGTTCGATCAAAGGCACACCGGCGAAACCCGTTTGCGTAGTACCGTCAATCGTGACTGCCTTTGCAATGGTAAAGCCACCGGCCGCGGTTACGTTTATTGTCTGAACCCCAGCACCCGCGATGTTGAATGAAATGGTGTCGCCACCCGCGCCCGCATTTACCGCGTTGATCGCTTCGCGCAAAGTACAGTCGGTTCCATTACACACGCCGTCGTCATGATCGTCAGTGGTGTTAACAGTAAAGGTCGCTGCCAGCGCGGTAGGTTCAATTAAGTTCCGCAGGCTTTGCGGCGAGAGTTGCCACAACGTGAAAACAGAGGCCACAACGATCAAAGACCAGAACGGGGCAGGAATTCGGTAATGACGTCGGAACATGTTTATGTCCTTTCCTCGAAGCAATTGAAATTTGGAATCCTGGAGGATTGGCGCACGGGAGCGCTGAGGTTGGAGCCGAAGCCGCGACGACCTGAGAAATTATTGAGTTGATCGAGGACGTTCAATCGCAGCTAACCTGAAAGGAGTTGTTAAGCACTGAAGCAGCCAGGTTCATCATGGCTCATTATAGGAAAGAAGAGTTAAAAGAATTAAAAATTCTCAAAACTACACTGGCGCCGTAATCATTCTTGTTTGAAGGGAAAGATAAAGAGCAGCAGCGATGGATGTGCGCGACCGCGACAGGCCTGCAAGCGTTGTCAGGTCGCGCGTTGTTTCGCTTGAAAGTCAGCGATAAGTTGGCCCTCAACTACTGCCGCTTGCCCGTCCACTTACCTGAATCAGCGCCTCCGAGTTTCAAAGTGCCTTTCATGGTGCCGTCTTTCTCAATGGTCCCGGTATAGGTGATGGTCAGCTCCTGACCTTCTGACTCAACCTTCAGAGTGAAGTCGATGGTGTTTCCTTTGATGTTGCCGGTGAGTGGCGCTTCGCCAAATCTGCCTTTGTATTGGCCCGTGAGTTTTTCGCCTTCCTGTTTGAAAGTGAAGGTAGGCGTTCCCGTACCGTTCGGTGTTTCTATCTGAAAGGCCCATGCGCCGGTGACGTCTGTTTTGTCTCCTGACGGTGCGGCAGCCGCGGGCGCACTTGGCGCCGCCGCGGCGTCGCCGGCTCTTTTCGCGGTGAAGTCGCCCTGGGCAAAGCCTCCATAGTCTGCGGTACCTTTCATCGCGCCGCCATCTAACACGCCGTTTAGAGTGATCGGTAGATCGTTGTCCTGAAACTTTGTAGTCCACTTGAGGATTACGTCTTTACCTTTGAGTGTTCCTTCAAGAGGAAATTCGCCTCGTTGGCTCTTAACAACGCCACTCAGCTTTTCACCGTCTTGTTTTAGACTGAATTGAGTATTAAATGTGCCCTGCGGAGAATTCAGTGTTACATCCCATGTTCCAGCTGCAGCACCTGACTGGGCCAACACAGGGACAGCAAAAAGGATCAGAATAAGAATCAGCACGGTGGAACGGTTCATGACAACCTCCTAAATTCAAGCGGCGAATTGGGTGGAGAAAGAAACGAAGCAATGCTTTCTATACTTGTTTGGCAAAGAGCGACGGAAGATTAACCATAAACACGTTAAGGTACCAAGCAGAAAGTGCTGGGACCGCAGGCGTCCTCGCCTGCATGCGGTGACCACTAATGTTGCTGACAAGCAATCAGCAGGCGAGGACGCCTGCGCTCCCAGCACTTACGCTCAGCAAACGGGGAATCGGGAGGAAACCAGGCGATGGGCAAAACTATTCCGGAAGGTTGGCATAGCGTTACGCCTCGACTAATAGTTCGTGATGTCGCGCGCGAAGTAACGTTTTTGAAGGAAGCATTCAATGCCACTGGTGACTTGATTGCTGATAGGCCATGCCAAATGAAGATCGGCGATTCGATTGTTATGGTAAGTGGTGTCGAAGTTCGCGAACTGATGCCCGCATTTTTGTATCTGTACGTTGATGACACCGATGCGGCCTACGAGCGTGCAATTAAAGCCGGTGCAGAGTCGTTAGAAGATCCGCGCGATACGCCTTATGGTGATCGTAGAGCAATGGTTCGTGATCCCGGTGGAAACATTTGGCAAATAGCGACCCATAACCGGGAAGTATTTGAAGCGTTCATGAAGCAAAGGATGTCTGACGGGGAGAACTAGAAGCCTGTCTCCTATCATTCACCCCAAGCTTCAGCTTGGGGTTAGTGGCAACTCGGAAAAGTAGTTAACCGTTTCAACGGTTTAGAATAGGAGCACGAATCTTCCGGAAACTGTTAAAACGGTTCCAAGAATTAATGGGAACTATGGTCCCCAGGCTAAAGCCAGGGGAGAATGAGAAGTTGGATCTTACAGGAGCCTTTAAAGCTTATCGGACATATACCGCACGACCCACTCCGCAACGCAGCAAGGCTTATCACTTCCAGCGCGTTCGACGATGACATTCCAGGTCGCTTGTGTGCCGCCTTCGATCCCTTCCAATGCTGCCAACGTAAAGCTGCCGCGTAAGCGTGCACCCGCAGGTACCGGCGAGACAAAGCGAACACGATTCAACCCGTAGTTGATGCCCATGCGGACACCGCCTATCGACATGGTCATCTTTGCGAGTTCGCTCAACAACGACAGCGTCAAGAACCCATGTGCGATTGTGGTCTGAAACGGTGATTCACGCGCCGCGCGTTCAGAATCGAGATGGATCCACTGCCGATCTTCCGTGGCTTCGGCGAATTGGTTAATACGCTCCTGCGGAACTTCAAGCCAATCACTAACGCCAACTTCTTTGCCCACGTAATTCGCTAGTTCCGCGACGTTAGCGATTTGCTTTTGCAAGCCACTACTCCTTCCAAATGGCTCCCAGTCCAGCATCCCAGAGTCGTTTGTTGAAGGCGGGAATATCTTTGTCGGCGATTTCGTTACCTCGCGCTTTCAACGTTGTCCATTGGCCATTCAATTCCTTCATGCGATCAAGGGAAGGTTGATTGACTCGAGGGATATCACTCTCTGTCTGATTGATGAGGAACAGATAGTTGGCAGTGAACTTGTTCGGGAAGTTCTCGACATCATCGTAGGCCTTTGACTTACGCTGCACCATATCCTCGTCCCAGGCTTTCATCTTCTTTACGAGTGTTTCGCCGTCCTTTTTGATCGCGGCGTATTTATCACCAGTTGGGAGTGAACTGAGTAGCGATTCCAGCTGTTGCTGTTTCTGATAGAGGCTATTGATCATCTTGTGCATGGTGATCAATTCGGTCTCCATGCTCAACATCGTCTGGTGATATTCAGTGTACGTCGCAGGCGTTGTTGGGTAGAGCGGATTAGGAAGTATCTCGGCGTCAGTTGCGACGGTTTGGCCCAACATTTTCAATGTCAGGCTATATTTTCCCGGAGGAGCCTTGTGTGACAGGAAGCTCCCTTCGATACGAACACCTGGAACGCCGGGCATCGTTGTATATCGCATGTCCCAAACAAATCTGTTGAGACCTTTTGCTTTCGATAACACCGGGTCTGGCCGTGGGCCATTTTCAGAACGCACACTTTTTTCATCCGCCTTCGACGAGTAGGTGCGCACGATGGTTCCCGCCGAGTCTTTGATCTCCAGCGAAATCTCGTCAGTCTTTTTAAGCTCGGGCAGTTGGTAGTAGATAACGACGCCCGTTGCCGGATTGACACCGCGGAATCCGTTCGCACCTGTAAACTCCGGATTTGATGAATCCAACTCACTGGATCCATTTACGAGGTAAGCACTATCAGGCTTAAAGATCGCGAACGAAGGCGAGTCCTTCTTGTACTGTCGAATAACACTCAGATCATCCAGTATCCAATAAGCCCGTCCCGAAGTGGCTGCTATCAGATTGCCCTTGTACACACGCAGATCGGTTATCGGGGTGATGGGGAGGTTCAACTGAAACGGCGACCAGTCTGCCCCACCATTCCATGAAACAAAAAGTCCGAGTTCAGTACCCGCAAACAATAGATCCTTACGCACGTTATCTTCGCGCACGACTCTGGTAAAAGCGTCGGCAGGCAAACCGTTGGTAATCTTTGTCCAGCTGTTTCCGTAATCAGTGGTTTTGTAGAGACCAGGAGTGTGGTCGTTGAACTTATAACGAGTCGTTGCGATGTAAGCAGTTGCTTTATCAAACGGCGATACTTCGATCGCATTGATCAGGCATTCCTGTAGACCCTGTGGAGTTACGTTTTTCCAATTGGCGCCGCCATCGCGAGTCAGAGAAACATATCCATCGTCACTGCCTGTCCAAATCACACCCTTTTCGAGAGGCGACTCCATTATGTAAGTCAACGTGCCATAGTTTTCGGCTCCTACTTCTTCGTTGGTGTATGGGCCGCCGCCTTTGCCTTGTTTCTCCTTTTCATTACGCGTGAGATCAGGTGAGGCTTCTTTCCACGTCTTACCCATGTCGCTCGTCTTCAGCAGGTATTGTGAACCGTGGTAGAAAGTGGTTGGTTCCCATTTGCTCCAAATGATTGGTGAGTTCCAGTTGAAACGATACTTAATGTCTTTCGCATCCATCGCAAGATACTGAATGGGCGCTGCCATTACATTAGTGCTAGCCTGTGCTTTAACGTCGAGGACCTCAATCGTCCCTTGATAACTGTCGCCCATCACATACTTTGGATCATCGGGATCGAATGCCAGAAAAGCACTTTCACCGCCCGCGGAAGATGTCCAACTTGCCGGACCAATGCCACCACTGCCTAACTCACGACTCGCAATCGTCACCGAGGTGTTGTCCTGTTGTCCTCCGTAAATCCGATAAGGAAACTGATTGTCTACGTTGATGCGATAGAACTGCGCAGTCGGCATGTTGCTCTGAACGCTCCAGCTTTTTCCGCCGTTGAAGCTTATTGCCGAACCGCCGTCGTTGGAGATGATGAAATTGCTGGAGTCGTTGGGGTTGATCCAGAGATCGTGAAAGTCGCCATGCGTTCCCGATAGCGTTTCCCAGGTTTTGCCGCCATCGGCCGAACGCATTGCAGACGCACTCATTACATAGATGGTGTTTTCATTCTTCGGATCGATAAACAGTTCAATGTAGTACCAGGCACGCTGCAAAAGGCGATGATCATTCGTCACCCGAGTCCACTTCTTGCCGCTGTTGGTTGAGACAAACAGTCCGCCGGTTTCTTTATCGGAATCACCCTCGATCAATGCGTATACTTTTTCAGGATTCGATCGGCTCACCGCGATCGCCATCTTACCCATCTCTTCAGGCAGACCCTCTTTTAGTTTTTCCCACGTATCACCACCATTGGTCGATTTATATAGTCCGCTGCCGGGACCGCCGCTAATAACTTTCCACGGCAGCCTGCCATGTTCCCACATCGCCGCGTAAAGGATTCGCGGGTTCGTCATATCCATGGATAACTCAGCCGCTCCAGTCTTATCGTCGACAAACAAGACGTTCTTCCAGGTCACGCCGCCGTCAGTCGATTTGAAGACTCCTCTTTGCTGCGTGTGGCTATACAAAGCTCCCTGCGCAGCGACTAAGACTATGTTGGGATCTTTAGGATCGATCACGATGCGCGAGATGTGTTGAGTAAGCTCCAGGCCGATCCTTTTCCATGTCTTACCTGCGTCGGTTGATTTGTAGACACCATCTCCGCCGTGAGTCATAACACCACGTACAGCGTGCTCACCCATCCCAACGTAGACGACGTTTGGATCGCTTTCGGCAACGGCCACCGCTCCAACGGAGCCGGTCTTGAAGTAGCCATCAGAAATATTTCTCCAGCCGATCCCCATGTCGTCTGTTTTCCAGAGACCGCCACCGGTTGTTCCCATGTAATAGGTTTTCGGATCTCCGACGACGCCACAGGCAGCGACGGCGCGGCCACCGCGAAATGGTCCGATTGAGCGCCACTTCACTGCTTTGAACATCGTGTTGTAGTCGTCGGTGGCAGTGGTTGTCTGTGAAGTTTGCGCGCAGACAGTGGACACAAATAAGCACAAGGCAAGCAGGGGAAGTAGACTTTTCGGCATTTGGAGAGTCCTCATCGGAGAAGATTTGCGGCAGATAATACACTAAGGGCTTCTGATGTCCGATATGCTTTAGCTTCTCGAGAAAGTAATTTTGGAAGACTCAAGCCGACAAGCTAAAGCATATCGGACATCAGGAAACCTTGACACACTTTCCGCCACCGTGTTACCTGAGCACCACTTTGCCCCGTTACCTCGTCATCGCCACCTTGTTGTTGCTCGTAACTTCCACGACGTTAAGCGTTGAGGAAACAACTCGCATCGGATTCTCACGCGCTAACATCGCCAGGCTCAAGCCACTCGAATCAAAGTTGGTAGATACCGTTTGTCCTGAGAACTGTCGCCGCGAACACCGTATTTTCACTTTGAAACCGCACATGGCTGGATCAGTTCGCAATTATGAGCTGGCTCAATATGTAGCAAAGCAATGGCGCGAGTATGGACTCGAAGATGTTGAACTCATCGAGCACCCTGTTTACCTTCCCTGGCCCGTTCGCTATGAAGCGACACTGGTCGACTCAAAAGAAAAGCTTTCACTCAAAGAAGAAGGCATACCGCAAGACAAGGATTCGTATTCCGACGATGTCGGGATCTCGTACTGCGCTTATTCTGCTGACGTCGATGTGACTGCGCCCGTTGTTTATGTCAACAGTGGAAATCCTGAGGATTACGATCTGCTCGCACAACGCGGCGTAGACGTGCGCGGCAAGATCGCTCTTGCGCGTTATTCAGTGCCCTACAGTTATCGCGGCTTTAAAGCGCAGACTGCTCAGAAGCGCGGTGTGGCTGCGTTAATTCTTTATTCTGACCCTGCGGACGACGGATTCAAGAAAGGCAAAGTTTATCCACAGGGTCCGTGGGGTCCGGAGAGTCATCTGCAAAGAGGCGGCATTGTTTACGACTTCAATCTGCCGGGCGATCCACGTACGCCCGGCTGGGCTTCAGTTCCGGGCGGTCGTTTTCTTCCAGCGGAAACTGCAGTCTCGATGCCGACGGTTGCAGCGGCACCAATGTCTTACAAAGATGCTCGACGTCTTCTCGAAAAAATGACTGGTCCGGCAGTGCCGAAGGAATGGCAGGGAGGATTGCCTTTCACGTACCATCTTGGCCCAACCTCCGACAAACTTCATCTCGTCATCGAGAACGATAAGAAAGTGCGATCGATCTGGAACGTGATCGGCCGTTTGCGTGGATCGGAACGACCGGATGAATGGGTTGTGCTCGGCAATCATCGCGACGCATGGGTTTATGGCGGCGTTGATCCAAGCAGCGGCAGTGCAACGTTGATGGAAACTGCGCGTGCGTTCGGTGAGCTAAAGCGTAGCGGCTGGAAACCAAAACGAACACTCATTTTTGCGTCGTGGGATGCGGAGGAGTTTACGCTGACAGGAAGCACTGAGTGGGGCGAACTCGAAGCCGATCGATTGAAGGCGGGCGCGCTTGCTTACCTGAATGTTGACAGCTCGTCTTCTGGAAATTCGTTTACTGCCGCGGCAGTTCCCGCGTTGGCAGGATTTCTGCGAGATGTCGCACGCGACGTTCCCGATCCACGCGGTGGTTCGATCTACGATGCCTGGTCTCGCCAGACCAAAACCTTGAAAGAGCCGACGGTCACTACACGACTTGGATCGGGTTCAGACTACACGGTGTTTCTCAATTTTCTCGGAGTGCCGGTCGCCGACCTTACGTTTGATGGTCCTTATGGGGTCTATCACTCAGTCTACGATAGTTTCAACTGGGTCGATCGCGTAGGCGATCCCGGCTACCGCTACCATGCGGCGATGGCGCGTTACTGGGCCGTCGCTGGTTTAGAACTCGCTGAGTGTGATTACGTTCCTCTCGACTATGCAGCCTATGCGCAGGAGGTTGGGAAATACATTGACGAGACGGAACAGCTTGCCCGCAAACTAAACGTGGAAGTGGATCTAATGCCGGCGCGCAACGCGACAAAGGAGTGGGAGAAAAACGGCCGGGCAGCACTTGAAGCTGCTCGCAAAGCTGTCAATGCAGGAAACTCGGCAGATGCAGAACGTGTGCACGGCCAGCTTATGAAAGTTGAGCGAGAGTTGTTGGATGAAGATGGACTGGCTGGTCGTCCGTGGTTCAAACATCTTATCTACGCCCCGCGTCCTACTTATAAAGCCATAGTATTGCCGGCACTGACCGAAGCAATTGAAGCCCGTGATCAGGCGCGGGCGAAAGTTGAAGTTGAGCGATTAACTCGCGCCTTGAATAGAGCGGCTACTGCACTTGGGTCGGGCAATTGAGACCCTTATGCTGGGAGCGCAGGCGTCCTCGCCTGCTGATTGCCTATCATTAACGCGGGTGGTAAGCGGCAGGCGGGGACGCCTGCGCTCCCAGCATTCAATTCAACTCGACTACTACTTCATACAAAAACTGTAGCGCGAATCCTACATTCTCCAGTGAAACCCTCTCATCATCTCCGTGTGAGCGATTGAGTTCATTGTCATCCAGTTTGAAAGGTTCGAAGCCGTAAGCCGTAATACCCAACGGCCGGAACTTCGCGCTGTCTGTTGAACTCGTCAGCATCGTCGGGATTACAGGAACACCAGGATCACGTCGCGCCGCCACTTTACGGATAGCGTTCATCAATGCAGTCTCTGCTTCTGATCCCGTCGGAGTTGAGCCTTCGAGTACTTCTATATCAAGTTCCGGATCGTTAAGCACACGACGCAGCTTGGCGATAAAGTCGTCCGGTGTTTCGCCGGGCAAAAGCCGGGCATCAATTTGCGCCGATGCAGTCCCAGGGATCACATTAACTTTATCGCTACCTTTGAGTCCCGTGATCGTGAACGTGTTTCGAACTTCAGCATTGAGTGTGCTATCCGCGAGAAGTTTCTTTCGCAACGCAGGGTTGTGAAGTGATGTCTCGAGATCCGCGTAAGCCCTTCTAAGGACCAGATCACTCTGACGTGCAGCCCTCATGCGATAGCCCTGGGCTACGGCGGGTAAGACCTGGATCGGTGTTTCCCAACGTCTCAAGCGTTCGAGCGCACTGAGCAAGCGTTCGACAGACGAGTTGGGCGACGGAATCGAACCGTGGCCTGCGGGGCCTTTCGCAGTCATCCTCAACCACAGCGCCGCCTTTTCCATGACGTCGACGCCATATTGTTCGAGCTTTCCATTTTTTACATACGGGACATCGCCTTCGTTCAGCAGAAACTCCGCGCCACGGATCAGATCAGGGTGGTCCTTGATGATTGAAAGTGCGCCCGTGCCGCCCGCTTCTTCATCGGCAACAGCGAGCAGGATGACGTCACGTTTGAGCGGGACCTTGAGTCGCTTTAGCAGACGAAGCAGGGTTACATGAACCGCACACGTACCCTTCATATCTGTTGCGCCACGACCGTAAACAAAGCCATCGCGAATCTCGCCGCTGAATGGCGGCACAGTCCAATGTTCTGGTTCCGCCATTACGACGTCTGTGTGACTGAGGAGAATCAAAGGTCGACGAGTACCATCACCTTTGAGTCGCGCATAGAGATTCGCGCGGCCGGGAGCGAATTCGAGTAGACGAGTCTCAATGCCATCTGACTCAAGAAGTTTTTGGAGATGGAGTGCAACGGCGCGTTCATTGCCGGGAGGATTGGTTGTGTCGATGCGAATGAGTTGCTGGAGTAGTTGTACAGCCTCGGTCCGTTCTTTGGCCCAATCGATGTCCGTCGCTCGTGCGGGTGATGTAAAGAGAAGGAAAACTACGAGTAGTGTTAAAGGGCGAATGAACATAGGCCTCTCTTCTTAAAAACTCTATGCGTAGGCGCAGAGAAATACTCAGATTACCTGGCCAGTGTCAAATCATTCGCTCGACACAGAAAACATGGTGGATTCATAATGCCGCAACTTCATGCCAACTGAGTCCAAGATAATGTCGATGTCGGAAGCCGTTCGCCGGTTTGTGCATGATGGCGACTCCATAGTCATCGAGGGCTTCACACATCTCATCTGTTTTGCTGCTGCGCACGAGATTATTCGACAGCGGCGTCGTGCACTTACAATCTGCCGACTTACTCCCGACCTCATCTACGATCAACTGATCGGTGCCGGTTGCGTAAGTAAACTAATCTTTAGTTGGGCCGGTAATCCCGGTGCCGGCCCACTCTACGCTTTCCGCAGAGCCGTCGAACAAGGCATTCCAACTCCAATCGAACTCGAAGAGTATTCTCACTTCGGGATGGTGGCACGCCTGACTGCCGGCGCGGCCAAGCTTCCTTTCTACCCGCTTAGAGATTACATGGGCAGCGATCTGCCTCGCGTCAACCCCCTGATCAAAACGGTGGTGTGTCCTTTCACAGGCGAAGAGTTGGCTGCGGTACCCGCATTGAACCCTCACGTGGCGATCATCCACGCGCAAAGAGCGGATGAAAATGGCAACGCGCAAATCTGGGGTTTACTTGGTGTGCAGAAGGAGGCGGCGTTCGCGTCGAAGCACGTGATCGTGGTGGTTGAGGAAATAGTTTCAGAGAGCGTCATTCGTTCGGATCCAAACCGAACTTTGATTCCAGGGCTGATCGTTGACGCAGTGGTGCACGAACCATTCGGCTGTCACCCTTCTTACGCGCAAGGGTTTTACGATCGTGACAACGATTTCTACGTAAGTTGGAGAGAGATTTCGCAGAATGAGCAGCAGTTCAATTCTTATCTCAACGAGTGGGTGTTTGGGGTTCGGGATCGAGCCGAGTACATCGCGCGCCTCGGAGATGCCTTATCACGGTTGAGAGCAAAGCCGGCTTTCTGTGAAGCGGTTAACTATGGTTATTGAAGTCCCAACCTTTACAGCAAACGAGTTGATGGTTTGCGAAGCCGCACGACAACTGCGCGACGGGGAAGTTGTCTTCGTAGGAATTGGGCTTCCGAATCTCGCCTGTAATCTTGCGCGGCGATTACACGCGCCAAAGCTGGTCCTGGTCTATGAATCGGG
>Ga0163162_10001077_pt1 | contig 25415 bp, 17 predicted proteins | sample S55metaG_FD_115310 | JGI IMG/M metagenome (GOLD analysis project Ga0163162, IMG submission 115310) | Switchgrass rhizosphere microbial communities from Kellogg Biological Station, Michigan, USA - S5-5 metaG | ecosystem: Host-associated > Plants > Roots > Rhizosphere > Soil | place: USA... | reverse complement strand
GAGCCGGCCCGCGCCAGCTCTGAAGCGTCGGCGCAGCCGGAAAAAACGAAGCACGCTCCCGTCGAGCACATTTCTGAACAGCATGAAGCACGCCTCTCGGTTCAGGCGGCCATTGAGGCCGAGGGAAAAACTGCTGCGCAAGTATTTCTGCCGGACCAGCCCCAACCGCACGCGCCTAAATCATTCGCGATGCCGGAACAGCTAGGCAAAGTGGCTGGGACGGAACATCGTGCACCTGCTCCTGCGGCACCTCACGTCCGTCGTCTGGCCCGAGAAGTCGGCGTAGACATTTACGACGTGAAAGGCTCGGGCCCGGGCGGTCGCATCAGTGAAGACGATGTAAAAGCTCACGCCAAGGCGCTGCTCTCTTCCGTCGCCGCGGGCCAATCGGGGCAGGGGCGCCAATTTGCGCAACCTCAGCTTCCCGATTTCACCAAGTTTGGGAAAGTCGAACGGGTTTCCATGCGCGGCGTACGCCGCAAGACGGCGCAACACCTGTGGGAAGCCTGGACCACCATCCCGCACGTCACCCAGCAGGACAAAGCCGACATCACGGAACTGGAACACTTGCGTGCCCGTTTCGCGCCCAAAGCAGAGGAAGCTGGCGGAAAGATGACGGTGACGGCCATCGCATTGAAAGTCTGTGCCTCGGCGCTGAAAGTCTTTCCGCAATTCAACGCCAGCATCGACATGTCAACGGAAGAGATCGTCTATAAGCAGTACATCAACATCGGTGTTGCCGTCGATACCGACCGCGGCCTGCTGGTCCCGGTACTGCACGACGTGGACAAGAAAAACATCGTCGAGTTGGCAGCCGAGCTAACCCAACTTTCGAAGAAAGCCAAAGACAAAAAAATTTCGCCGGCCGAGATGGAAGGTGGGACGTTCACCATCACGAATCTTGGCGGCATCGGCGGCACCGGATTTTCACCGATCGTGAATTTTCCCGAAGTCGCGATTCTCGGGCTTTCGCGTTCCAGCATGGAGCCGGTCTGGATGAACGGAAAATTCGAGCCTCGACAAGTACTGCCGCTTTCGCTCTCTTATGATCATCGCCTGATCGATGGAGCCGACGCAGCCCGGTTCCTGCGCTGGATCGCGGAGGCGTTCGAACAACCATTCCTGCTGTCGGTGCAGGGGTAGAATCTGAAAAACCTTCAACCACAAAGGACACGATGCACGAAGGAATTCCCCGAATTTTCCTTCGTGTACCTTTGTGTTTGAAGCCTTTCTCTTCGAAATGACTGAAACTTCAAATTTGCACATCGCAGTAGTGGGTGGCGGACCGGGTGGTTACGCCGCGGCGTTTCTGGCCGCCGATCTGGGACTGAAAGTCACGCTCATCGATCCCGAAGCCAATCCGGGCGGAGTCTGTCTCTATCGCGGCTGTATTCCGTCGAAGGCCTTGCTGCACGTCGCCAAGCTGATCGACGAGTCGCGTCACGCCAAAGCCTGGGGAATCGAGTACGCCGATCCCAAGATCGATCTCGCCCGACTGCGCGCGTGGAAAGAAGGCGTGGTCAAGAAACTCACCGGCGGCCTGGGCCTGCTTTCGAAGCAGCATAAGGTTGAATACATTCAAGGCCGCGCAGCTTTTGAGAATTCGAACACGCTGCGAGTCTCAAAGTCGGCCGGGGGCGAAGAAAGTTTCACCTTCGATCGCATCATCCTCGCGACCGGCTCGCGTCCCGCGATTATTCCCGCGTTCAAACTCGACACTCCGCGAGTGATGGATTCCACCTCCGCTCTGGATTTGAGCGAAGTCCCGGCTACTCTGTTGGTGATTGGCGGTGGGTACATCGGACTGGAGTTAGGCACCGTGTATGCAGCCCTGGGCTCGAAGGTTTCCGTTGTCGAGATGCTGCCTGGTTTGTTGCCAGGCGCTGACCGTGATCTCGTTCTTCCCCTGCATAAGCGCATCGAGAAAAACTTTGCGTCGATCATGCTGAATACGACAGTGGCCGGAGTGAAAGACGAAGGCAACGGCATCCGCGTAACCTTCGACGGTCCCGAGGTAAAGGAACGCGAAAAGGTTTTCGACAAAGTTCTGGTCTCGGTTGGACGTAAACCGAATTCTGAAATCCCCGGTCTGGATAAAACGCAGGTACAAGTTGGTCCCCGCGGATTCATTCAGGTGAACAAGCAGTTGCAGACCAACGATCCTGCGATTTATGCCATTGGCGACGTGGTTGGCGAACCTATGCTGGCCCACAAGGCCTCGCACGAGGGACGCACCGCGGTCGAAGCCATTGCAGGACACAAAGTCGCGTTCGAGCCGGCTGCCATTCCCGCCGTCGTTTTCACCGATCCCGAGATTGCATGGTGCGGTCTGACGGAAACTCAGGCGCAAAAAGAAAACCGAGAGATCAAAGTCGCGAAATTTCCTTGGGCGGCTTCAGGACGCGCCATGACCGTCGATCGGACCGAAGGCATGACTAAGCTCATCCTCGATCCGCAGACTGAACGGGTGCTGGGCGTTGGCATCGTTGGCGCGGGAGCGGGAGAACTCATTGCCGAAGGCGTGCTGGCAGTGGAGATGGCCGCTCTGGCCAAAGACATCGCCATGACCATTCATCCGCATCCAACGCTGTCGGAAACAGTGATGCAGGCGGCGGAAGTCTTCTTCGGCACCAGCACGGACCTGTACCGGCCGAAGAAGGCCTGAGCTTGCTTTACGTAGCGCAGGCGAGACGCCGGCGCTACAAGTTCGCTCCCGCATTACACTAGACACGGCATGTTTTCTCTCCAGAAACGAACGCGCTGGCTCCTTCTTTTCCTGGCAATTGCTTCGCCAGCGCTGGCTTATCAACTATTGGCCGGCGAACCGAATAAGACGGGAACAGCCACCCCGGCGGCCGATCCCCTCGGCCGCGACACTCCGAGCGGCACTCTCTACGGATTTCTACAGGCCGCCCAGGCGGGGAACTATTCCACTGCAGCGCAGTATCTCCAAATGTCCTCAGGCCGGCGTCAGACCCAGGGCGAAGATCTTGCTACGAAGCTGAAGGTCGTGATCGATCGCGCTTTCACCGGCGACTTGCGGCGCATCAGCAACCAACCCGATGGAACGCCCCAGGAAGGCGTACCCCTGGACCGGCAGCGGGTAGGCACCCTGACCGCTGGAGATGTCGAGGCCGATCTCACTCTCGTCCGCGTTCCCGATGGAAACAATCGCATCTGGCTGATTTCTTCCGACACGCTTGCGCGCCTTCCCGATCTTTACGATCAGGCTGCGGTGCATCAGGTGGAAACTCGTCTTCCTCGCGCTCTGGTGAGCAACTCATTCTTGGGACTGCCACTGTGGCAGTGGCTGGCCATCCTGGTTGCGGTTCCCATCGCCGCAGGTCTGGGATGGCTCGTGGTCCAAGTTCTTCGCCTGCCGTGGTATTTGTGGGCACGCTATCGCAAACATGAAGTGGCTGCGGCGTGGAATTCCTTTGTTCGATCGCTCTGGCTGGTGCTCGGCGTTCTCGCCCATGGCGTCCTGGTTTCCTACCTTCGCATTCCGGTGCTGCAACGCCACCGCTACCAGCAGGTGGCAGGGGTGGTGGCAGTCATCGGCTTCAACTGGTTGCTGTGGCGGATCCTTCGCGCCGTCCTGAACAACGTAAGACAGCGCGCCGTCCTGGCCGGACGGATGGGCACAGGGTCGCTCATGATTCTGGGCGAGCGCATGCTCAAAGCAGCCATCGTCATCCTGGCTATTTTTTCCGTCATGGGAACGCTCGGTTTCAACCTCAGCGCTCCTCTCGCCGGACTGGGCATCGGCGGTATCGCCATCGCGTTCGCCGCACAAAAGACGCTGGAGAATCTTTTCGGTGGCGTTTCGATCCTGGGCGACGAAGTGATTCGCATCGGTGACACCTGCCGTTTCGGCGATCGTGTCGGAACGGTAGAGGACATCAGTCTGCGTTCTACTCGTATCCGCACTCCTGATCGCACGGAACTCTCCATCCCGAACGGCTCATTGGCCACGATGAACGTCGAGAACCTGAGCCGTCGCGACAAGTTACTGTTCACCACCAAGCTCGGATTGCGTTGCGAGACTTCTTCCGACCAGATGCGCTATGTTCTCGTGCAGGTCCGCCGCTTGCTCTACGAACATCCCAAAGTTCAGACCCAGGGAGCCCGGAGCCGATTCGTCGCTTTCGATGCGAGCGCGCTGACCATGGAGATATTTTGTTATGTTCTGACTCGCGATGACAGCGAATTCCTGGCCATTCGGGAGGACCTGCTGCTTCGCATCATGGACATCGTGAATGCGGCTGGAACCGGCTTTGCCTTCCCGTCGCAGACTGTCTACCTCGGGCGCGATTCGGGCATCGACAAGCAGAAAGCGGAATCAGCAGCTCAGGAAGTACAGAAGTGGCGCGACGAACACCAGTTACCATTTCCCGACTTCGCTCCAACAGACATTTCCGAGATCAGCAATTCGCTGCCTTATCCTCAACCCGGTTCGGCGGTCGGAAGAAAGCCGCAGACGTCTTAGCCGGACCAATATGCCGTCAGTCCTGATGTGGTGGAGACAATCCATGCGATCAGCAGTTCATCTTGCTCTGTTCACGGCCTTGGTTACGGTCTTTGTATCGCCAGCACACTCCTCGGAGATCGCTATGCAGAGTTCTAAAGTCAGTGCAGCGCCGGCCGCGGAGGTTACTCCGTCATGGGTGAAAGATTCTGTCGCCAAGATGAAAAGGGAACTGCTGGCCAAGTACGGCGACTCGCAAAGCGAACGGGTACAACGAGGATTGCAGCAGGTCGCCGAGTTCTGGCGCGCTGAAGATGGCGATGCCGCCGCGTTCGAAGATTTTGTCCGGACCAACTTCGCCGGAGATCAGGCCACGCTGGATACGATGTTCAATCGCCTGGAAAGTCTTTTGGAACAACTGGGCGGGCACATGCACAAGATCAACCGCGAATTCCGTCAGCAATCGGACCTCGATCTCGGCTCGGTGCTGCCGTTCGACGAAATTATCGCCGGCTACGATCCTTCCGCTCACGTAATCGATGATTTCTTCCAGAATAAACTCGCCTTTGTGGTGCTCCTGAATTTTCCTCTCACCACCCTGGACCAGCGTCTTAAAGATGGACCATCGTGGTCCCGCCGCCAATGGGCGGAGGCGCGTCTCGCAGAAGGTTTCTCCAAGCGCATTCCGGCGGATGTGAACCTGGGCATCGCGCAAGCCGGAGCACAAGCCGAACAATACATTTCGGAATACAACATCTGGACGTATCACCTGGTCGATGCGCAGGGACAGCGCGTTTTTCCTCCGAAGATGCGCTTGCTGAGCCACTGGAATCTGCGCGATGAAATCAAGGCAGACTATGCCGACTCGTCGAATGGTCTCGCGAAGCAACGCACGATTCAGCAAGTCATGGAGCGGATCGTTACGCAGACTATTCCGGCCGTTGTGGTCAATAATCCAGCTGTCGATTGGAACCCGTTTACGAATGAAGTGGCTACGGCGGCGGCGAAGGATTCCGACACCGCGTCTTCGGCGCCTGCGAAGCCGAGCAACGCGCGCGAACCCGACGCGCGCTATGCGATGCTGCAAAAGACATTCTTCGCTTCGAAAAAGGCCGATCCCTATTCTCCGACGGCACCCACGCTGATCGCCCGCCGCTTCGATGACGATCGCGAGATTCCCGAAGCGCGGGTCCGGGCCATGCTGGAGCAGGTGTTGACGTCGCCGCTGGTTCCGCAGGTGGCGAAGCTGATCGAATCGCGTCTCAAGCGTCCTCTCGAGCCGTTTGACGTCTGGTACAGCGGCTTCCGTCCAGGCAGTCAGTACACCGAGGCCCAACTGCATGAGATGGTCGCGAAAAAATATCCCACCGCGCAGGCATATCAGAAGGACATTCCCAATCTCTTGATGAAACTCGGATTCTCTCCCGAGCGCGCGCAGTACGTGGCCAACAATATTGTGGTCGATCCGGCGCGCGGCTCCGGCCATGCCATGGGCGCGGAGATGCGGGACGAGAAGGCCCATCTGAGAACTCGCGTTGAAAAGGGCGGCATGAACTACAAGGGTTTCAATATAGCCGTCCACGAAATGGGACACAACGTCGAGCAGACCTTCTCTCTCAACGACATCGACCATACTCTGCTCAAAGGCGTCCCCAACACGGCATTCACCGAAGCGCTGGCATTCGTCTTTCAGGGACATGATCTGGAACTGCTCGGCCTGCCCGCTCCCGACGCCAGGAGCCTCGGGGAAAAGACACTGAATGATTTCTGGGGCACGTACGAAATTGCCGGCGTCGCGCTGGTAGATATGGCAGTCTGGCACTGGATGTACGAACATCCTCAGGCGACGCCAAAAGAACTCAACGATGCCACACTGCAGATCGCGAAAGATGTCTGGAACAACTACTACGCTCCGGTCTTTCACAAGAAAGATGTAGTACTGCTCGGCGTTTACTCGCACATGATCGATTCGTTTTTATACCTTCCCGACTATCCCATCGGCCACCTGATCGCTTTTCAGATTGAAGAGCAAATAAAGAAAGCAGGATCGATCGGCCCCGAGTTCGAACGCATGGCAAAGATGGGAGACGTCACACCCGATCTGTGGATGGAGCACGCCACCGGCAAGCCAGTCGGCCCGGAAGCCCTACTGGCAGCGACACAAGCCGCATTGAACGCGGTCGAACGTCGCTAAGTAGCGCTGGCGTCCCGCCGGCCCGATAGGCGGGCGGAACGCCCGCCAGACAACCTGCTCCTACCACGTACCTCGTCTCTGCACGATGGTCCAGAGACCTTGGACAGGGCAAACGACTGCGAACCGTGGAAATACTCCCCTCTTCCGGCGATAACGAAATACTGAACAAGCCAAAAGTTCTCCAAGTCATAGCAACATCGCCGATTTCGAGGAAATGGCTCTCCGGCGATGGCAACGGGCCTTTTTCACCGGCTGTCTATTTCTGGAGGTGGTCTCAAAACCGGCATGCTCAATGCCAATCCCGCACCCGCGAATTACCTCCGTAACTTGATGCTCCGAACCGCCCTACCTACCATTAAACGCTATGAGTTACCAAGCGCTCTTATTCTGTCCGGATGAAAAAACGGCTCGCGTTGTCACCCAGGTTTTAACCGAACTCGAATTTTCGGTCGAGCCCTGCAATGAGCCTTTCGCGGCAGTCAAAAAACTGATGGTCCAGCACTTTGACGCCCTCGTGGTGGACTGCGACAACGAGCAGAATGCTGCTCTCCTGTTCAAGAGCGCGCGCAACTCCGGTTCGAACCAAGCATCGCTCGCGGTCGCCGTAGTGGAAGGGCAGACCGGCGTGGCCAAAGCTTTTCGTCTGGGCGCGAATCTGGTACTCACCAAACCCATTCATGTCGAGCAGTCAAAAGGTACGCTGCGGGTCGCGCGTGGCCTGCTGCGCAAGGGACAGACGGCCAAGGCTGCTGTAGCCGGCGCGCCGAACGCAACTGCAACTTCGCTTCCGCAACAATCTACTCATGCGCCTTTTCTGCCGCAGCAATCTTTCGCGCCGTCGCCGTCCGCCAGCGCTTCAGGTTTCGAACTCGATGCAGAACCATCGCCGCAGCCTGATGTCGTGGACGCCGCTCTTCTTGAGTACATGCCCGATTCGCCGCATGCGGAAAACTTGCCGGCGGTTGCGGCTGAGTCCGACCCCTCGAAGCAATATCCGTGGCAGCCGCGTAAACCGATGGCAGAGCCGATGGCATCGGCTTTGCGCCGGGCCGCGGAGGCAGCAGGAAAATCCGAGTTTGATGCGGTCGCCCCACGTCCTGCGGTCTCGGTTCAGAACGCCGCTCCGCAAATCGGTGTAGCGATGGGAAAAACAGGTGCTGCTGCAGCCCCTGCCCGCGCGAAGGAAATTCCAGCGCCCGACGCCAAGGATCTTGGTTTGGAACCAACCGCTAGCGCGATAGTGATGCCTTCCATAACTGCGACGCCGAAGCTCGAAGCCCTCAGCGAAATCAAGGAGATCGAAAGCTCTGCGAGCGCGCATTTTGACGCGGACTCAGTCTCAGCCGCAGGCGAGGACGCTAATTTCAAGTCCCTTGGCGGCGAACAGCAAGCTTCGGACGCGGGTGGCAGCAAGAAGACACTGCTGATCGCGGTAGTTGTGGTCGGACTGGCCGCCGCAGCTTACTTCGGTTGGACCAAAATGCAGTCCGCTCATCAATCGCCGGCCGTGCAGCAATCTTCGGCTCCCGCAAACTCGGGAACCGCTTTGCTTCCCGCTCAGCCTGCAGTTCCAGATACCCAATCCGCGACAGCCGAGGTAGTGCCTCAACAGTCGCAAACAGAATTGAGCGGGACAACCGCAGGTCCAGTTTCATCCAAGCCTTCCGCCGCGGTGGTCGCGGAGATGCCCGGCACAAAAACTTCAGTTCCGGCCAAAGCGGCGCCTGCCGGCGATGACGTTACGGTAGTCAAGGGCGCGGAAGCAGCGACGGCAGAAACTTCCCACGCCCTGGTCGTGCAGAACGGATCCTCCACACAAGCCAAGGTTCAGCCCGAAGCACAGGAACCTGAGCAGGCGCCGGATGCATCCAGCATCGCGACGGGCACGGGCAGCAGTGCACTGTCCGGCATTGTGAATACCAATGCGATCAATGCACAGAAAGCCGCCCAGCAGATCGTGAGAATTTCGCAGGGCGTATCAGAGGGAATGATCGTGAAGAGAGTTCAGCCGACTTATCCCGCGCAAGCCCGGCAGATGCATCTGGAAGGAACAGTTGAACTCCAGGCCAACATTTCTGAATCGGGAAGCATTACCGGTGTTAAACAACTCAGCGGCAGCCCGATTCTGGGCCGCGCAGCCATCGACGCTGTGCGGCAGTGGAAGTACAAACCGTATTATCTGAATGGTCAGCCGGTTGAGATTCAAACCGGGATCACGGTGAACTTCAAACTTCCGTAAAGCTTATTCACACTAAGATTTCGAACGGCGCAAGGCTTCTTATGCTTGCGCCGTTTGTATTTGCGCCCCGCCAAACCGCCTTCACCGACCGAGTTATAATAAAGAGATACCTACTCGCCGAAATTCACTTCTGTGGGGGGGAATTGATTTTATGGACTTCAAGCTAGTCAGTGACTACAAACCACGCGGTGATCAGGGCACGGCCATCGAGGCCCTGGTGCGGGGAGTTTTCGATCGCGAGCAACACCAGGTCCTGCTCGGCGTCACCGGATCGGGCAAGACCTACACCATGGCGAAAGTCATCGAGCAGGCCAACCGGCCTTCGATCGTGATGGCGCACAACAAGACCCTGGCCGCTCAGCTCTATCACGAGTTCAAGAGCTTCTTTCCGCATAACGCGGTCGAATATTTCGTTTCGTACTACGACTATTACCAGCCAGAAGCTTACGTGCCCGCCGCCGACCTCTATATCGAGAAAGAAGCCACTATCAATGACGAACTGGACAAGCTTCGTCTGTCGGCCACGCGCTCGCTGTTCGAGCGGCGTGACTGTCTGATCGTGGCTTCGGTGAGTTGCATCTACGGCTTGGGATCGCCGGAAGCGTACTACGGGATGCTGCTTTTCCTGGAGAAAGGCCAGAAGATCAAGCGCGAGGACATTACCCGCAAGCTGGTCGAAATCCTCTACGAACGAACCGACGGAGATTTCCGGCGTGGAACTTTTCGAGTCCGTGGTGATGTCATCGAAATTTTCCCCACCTACGACGACATGGCGTATCGAATCGAGTTGTGGGGAGACGAAATCGAATCGCTATCGCAAATCGATCCGCTGTTCGGCACGGTAAAACAAAAGTATGTGCGTCTGCCCATCTATCCCAAGACGCATTACGTCATGAAGCCGGAGACGCGCTCGAAGGCAGTTGAGTCGATCCGTGCGGAACTCTTATGGTGGGAAGCCGAGCAGGAAAAGCAGGGCCACCTCGTGGAAGCGCAGCGCGTCCACCAGCGCACCATGTACGACCTGGAGATGATCAAGGCCATGGGCTACTGCCATGGCATCGAAAACTATTCTCGCCACTTTACCGGACGGTTGCCGGGCGAGCCGCCACCGACGCTGCTCGATTATTTCCCGCGCGACTACCTGATGTTCATCGACGAATCGCACCAGACAGTTCCGCAGCTCCACGGCATGTATCACGGCGATCGTTCCCGTAAGGAAACGCTGGTGGAATACGGTTTCCGGCTGCCCTCTGCGCTGGACAATCGCCCGCTGACGTTTGACGAATTCGAACATCGGATGAACCAGATCATCTACGTTTCTGCCACACCCGGACCATATGAGCTGACAAAATCAGCAGGCGTCGTGGTTGAGCAGATTATTCGTCCCACAGGTTTGATCGATCCGCCAGTTGAAATCCGTCCGGTAAAAGGCCAGATCGACGACTTGCTGCACGAAATTCGCGGACGCGTCTCCCGCGGCGAGCGCGTGCTGGTGACAACGCTTACCAAGCGTATGTCCGAAGACCTGGCTGAGTACTACAGCGAAGTCGGCGTGAAATGCCGCTACATGCACTCTGAGATCGAAACTCTGGAGCGGGTAAAAATTCTGCGCGATCTGCGCAAAGGCGAGTTCGATGTGCTGATCGGCATTAACTTGCTGCGCGAAGGCCTCGACCTTCCCGAAGTCTCGCTGGTGGCAATTCTCGACGCAGACAAGGAAGGCTTCCTGCGTTCCGCCGGATCGCTAATTCAAACCATCGGACGCTGCGCCCGCAACCTCAACGGCCGGGCGCTTCTATACGCCGATCGCATGACCGATTCAATGAAAAAAGCTCTCAGCGAAACCGATCGCCGGCGGGCCATCCAGGTAACCTACAACGAAGCCAACGGGATCACGCCGGAATCCATCATCCGACCGCTCGATATGTCTCTTGCCCGTATCATCGAAGCCGACTATGCCGACCTCACCGACGTCGAAACCGAAGGCCTGCCCGACTTCAAATCCCAGGAAGAACTGGATGCATACATTGCGAAGCTCGAGAGCGACATGCGCGAGGCAGCCAAACGCTTTGAATTCGAGAAAGCGGCCAAGCTCAGGGATACGATCAAAGAATTAAGAACGAAGGAATTCTTGTTCGCGTAGAACCGAAGATTAGTGGAACGCGGGTCTCGAAGCGCTGCATCTGCAGCCCTGTCTTACTGGCCACCCCTTAACTTTAAGTGTCGTGGCCAATTAACAACCTGATCGGCCCGCTTCCTAGCGTTTTGTCAACAACTCGTTCAAGATCCTCTCACTAAGTCCGCACGCGCGGGCCTGGTCCGCAACGCGATTGCAGAGGTCTTCTAATTCGATGGTGTTCAAGTTTCGAATAGACTCTCGTTCGTCGGAACCCGAGCTGTGTTTGTCGGATTTGTTACTCATAAACAAAGAATACAGTAACTAACCGGCCGAGAGTTGACAATTCAGGCTGGATTCTGGTAGCACCTTAAAAGGTGCTTCGCTGGAGGGACTCGTGTTGGACATCACCAAAGACATTCAATCTCTCACTACCTTTCGCCGGCGATCTGGCGATTTCATGAAACAAATCAAGAAGAGCAAGCGGCCAGTCGTGCTCACCGTGAATGGCAAGGCGGCGGCGGTGGTTCAGGATGCCGAGGCCTACCAGCGCTTGTTGGATGTAGCCGCGAGCGCCGAGGCCAGGGAAGGCATCCGTCAAGGGTTGGAGGATGCAAGGAAGGGAAAGATTCGGCCAGTACAAGAGTTCTTCGAGGAATTCGAAGGCAATAGTGGCCTACCTCGTTAGGATCGCATCCCGTGCCGAACGCGATCTGGTATCTCTGTATCGAGAAATCGATGCCCCGGATTCCGCCGCGGCCCGGCAGTGGTATCGAGGTCTCAAACAAGCGATTCTAAGCTTGGGTGAGAAGCCCAATCGTTGTCCGGTGACGCCGGAAAACAAGAAGCTCAGGCACTTTTTGCACGGCAAAAAACCACATTTCTATCGCGTCATTTATCGGGTCGACACTCGAAGACGACTAGTCGATGTGCTGCATATCAGGCACGGTGCCAGGCGGAGATTCCATGGTTCCGACGTGGCATGACGATCAAAACGGAGGAACCACTTTCTCCAGCCGCTGGCGCGGACTGATCTCGAACTACGGCGCAGTCCGCTCAAGCCCCAGCGCGGGCAGCCCGAACCCTGATTCTGGCGTCGTTTTCCGCCTGCTGCTCGACGGCGTTCAGCTCTTTTTCGATCGATGAGAATCGTTGCAGGATTTCGTGCATGCGCAAGGCCATGTTCCGGATGGTTTCGATCTGTGAACGGTCGGCCGGTGGAAGCGATTCCGGTTCCAGCAGCAGCAACTCTGAATTCCCCAGGACTGACGTAAGCGCATTGTTCAACGTATGTCGCACGTCCAGCATGTAGCGGCCCAGCGTCGCCTGACGCTCCAGTGTCTTTATGGACTGCTCTGCGCGTTGGGCCCGCGCCAGAGTCTCGCTGTGCCGCAATATTTCCGCGGACACCAGCACCAGCGCATCCTGCCAGCCTTCCAGTTGGAGCAGAACGCTGATTCCCGGCTTCAGTTGGCGGCCTTCTTGAACCGATTGCTTCTCATCACACACGAACAGCACCGGATTACCGGCGGGTTCGAGGGATTGAAAAACTGCGAAAAGAATTTCAGGGCGCACCGCGCTCACGATGGCCATGTCGAAACCTTCGGCATCCAGATCGCGGCACAGGTCGCCACTCATCAGGGTAAATGCCGGCACATTTCGTTCGTTTTGCCAACGGTCCATCACGACGCGCGAGAAATCTGCGTCATCTGAAATTATGAGTACCGTGGCCTGATCCAAGTTCCGCTCTCCATTCCCTGATTTCAGCAAGGATATTTTCTTGAAAGATTCGACTCGCTCGCCTACTGATCTTTCTCGCCGCGCTCGTCAGAACCGTCGTGGTCCCAGTCGGGTGCAGCGGTAACTTCAAATTCAGCAGCGTCTGAAGTTGACGACGCAAATTGAATACCGGCTGCTGCCGCCTTGGCGCGCTCTACAGGAGGCTGAGGCGTGGCCACAGGTGGCTGTGGCGCTGCCCCTGTTTTCCTGCTGCTGCGGGCCAGAGCCGCATCAACGACATTGCGCAGATCGACCAGCATTCGCAGAGGACTGCCGGAGGAATACTCCGCATGGAACATTACTTTCCAGGATTGGCAAATCATTCGCAAACGGCTCACAGGTTCATCCGCTGAAAATTGAGCTGAGCGGCAATCGAGAGTGCTGACGCCGCGTGCTTCCAATTCACGCAGGCCATCCAGAATGGTGTTCAAGTCCTCGTGCATCAGCCGGAAGAAGACTCGCCGCATCAGGAAGCTCAAGCGCGTAAATGCCACCATCGCGATGGCCTCAAAATAATCATCGCCTGCGGAGACTTTCAGCTTTCTGCCTTTTTCGAGAATGCCGCTGGTGAGCAACTCGTTCAGACTGTGACATCTGTTGGCAGATTGAATAAAGTCATCAATTGATTCAAGCCATGAAGGCAATTTCAGATCGACATCTCCCAGTACCGGTTCAAGAGTCTGGGACACATAGCTCAGGTCCACGTCGGTGTCTTCAAGGCGCGAGGGCGCACAGTGAGAGAAGAACTGGACCAGCAGGAAATCAATCTTGTCGCGGTCGGAGTCAATCCTCGTCTCGCGGTTGAGGTGGTGTTCCAGCAGAGTCTGCAAAGCTTCTTCGCTGGTCAGACTTGTAGTCTGAAGGAATTGACGCAGTTGATGGACCTGTATTTTCTGGTCCATTTCGAGAAACCACTGCCGGGCTTGCTCGACCGACTCCTGCGGCGGGTCTTCAACGCCGGATTCCAGGTCGGGGCAAGAGGGCAATTCGATGACGAACTCGCGCCCCAGCGCACTGTACAACGGATGGAGCAGGCGCGCTTCACGCCACTCCGCGGCCAAATCTAGTTTTTTCGGTTTGAAGGTCATGGTTTCACGATCCAGTTGGAAACTTCCTGGGTAAAGCGGGCAGCTACGGCGGTGCGCCCGCTGGTGTATTGCAGGGCGACCACCGAAGCTTCAGCGTTGAGAGAACCGTCGGAATTTTTCAGGGTAAGACGGTCAGCAAATTCCAGCGGCAAAGTCGAGGAAAACAATACTTCACGATGGGTACCGAATTCGATCACCGTTTCTTCGCTGCAGTCACTTTTTTCCTCGATGACGCGAGTCAGGCGCACAGGAATGCGAACCGGGCTGGCCTCGGGAAAGAACTTTGCCAGCTTCGCTGTGCAACTCTCCTGCCGGAGCCGTGCTCGGCCGGTGGCCTGTGTGGACACTGCTTTACCTCGGTTTTCCAGGGTCGACGCGGCCTGGGTCCCCGGGCCTGCCGGTTAGCATGGCAAGGGCACCCGGACCGCATCGCCAGATAGGGATGCACTCACGCAACCAAAGTCGGAGCTGTCAGAAATCTCGGTAAGTTACTGATTACAGGGAGAGATGCCCAACGAGGGAAGGGACGTATGTGTCACAGAATCAGCCATTTGTCTCAGATTGAAACGCTGTCTCACTGGGAGGGTTGCGTAGCGCCGGCGTCCCGCCGGCTGTCCGGCGGGCGTCCCGTCCGCCCCTCGGGCCGGCCGGAGGCCGGCGCTACCACTACTGCAGCGCCTGGAGCGGTGCCGACACTTCCCGGCCGCCGATGTTGTAACGCTTGAGCTTGCGATACAGCGTTGCCCGGCTGATGCCCAGCATTTTACCGGCGAGCGCTTTGTCGCCCTTCACCTGTTCGAAGACTCGTTCTATGGTGGCGCGCTCGATGTCCTCAAGATCCGTAGTCGAGAGCCCGGAGGACGACACTGAGTCATGCCCCAGGTCGGCGGGAATGCCTGAGGTGATGGAGGGTGGCAGGTCGTTGAAATCGATGGTGCGCCGGTCGCCCAAAGCAACTGCGCGCTCGATGCAATTCTCCAGTTCACGAACGTTTCCCGGCCAGTCGTACTGAAGCAGGGATTTCATGGCCGCGGTCGTGATCTGAATCGATCCGCCGCGAGCGTAGCGCTCCAGGAACCAGTGCGCGAGCATGGGGATATCGGAGCGACGTTCCCGCAGAGAGGGCAGGTGTACCGTTACAACGTTCAGCCGGAAGTAGAGGTCTTTGCGAAAGGTTCCATTCCGATATTCCGCTTCGAGATCGCGATTCGTGGCGGCAATGACACGCACATCGACCTTAAATTTCTGATTGCTGCCCACCGGGCGAACTTCCTTCTCCTGAAGGACGCGCAGCAGCTTGGCCTGCATTTCCTGTGGCAGTTCGCCGATTTCGTCCAGGAAGATGGTCCCGCCATTGGCCGACTGAAACAGTCCGGTCCGGGCTTTCACCGCACCTGTGAAGGCGCCTTTCTCGTAGCCGAACAACTCACTCTCGATCAAGGTGGGCACCAGCGATCCGCAATCAACGGCGACGAACGGCCGCTTCGCAAATGGCCCACGGAAGTGGATAGCGCGCGCCACCAATTCCTTGCCCGTACCGCTTTCTCCGGTGATCAGGACTGGTGTGTGCGTATCTTTCAGGCGCGAGACCATGCGCAGCACATCCTGGATCTTTGCGGACGCGCCTACGATTCCATGCAACTCCGTCTCGGTATCGACGCGTTCGCGCAGGAATTCGTTCTCTTCCACCAGGCGCACTTTTTCCGCCATGCGCCGAAGAAACATACGCAGCTCTTCGAGCGGAGAGAACGGCTTGCTGATGTAGTCGTAAGCCCCCAGCTTCATGGCCTGGACGGCGGTTTCCACCGATCCATGACCAGTCATGACCGCGACTTCGGCACGCGGCAGCATCTTCTTCACCTTTTCAAGAAATGTGAGGCCCGACATGTTGGGCATCACCATGTCGGTGAGGATGATGTGCGCTGGTTGTTCTTCGAGCAGAGCCAATGCGGACTCGCCGCCATCGGCTTCCATGCAAATGAACCCCAGGGCCTCGCCCACGGTCATGCAAAGCTGGCGAATGCTCTGCTCGTCGTCAACGATCAGCAGGCGGATTTTTGAGTCTTCATTCACAGTGCCTTCCCCATGGTCTTCTCGACCACCGCAATGAACGGCTGGACGAGAAACGGTTTTTCGACGCAGGGAGCGCCGGTTTCGCGTAGCGTGGCCACGGTTTCTTCATTGGCAATATCGCCCGTGATGAATACGATCCGGGACGCGAGTTCGGGGCGGTAGTGTGCCACCCAGGCATGCACGTCGGCTCCGTTTACACCTCCGGTCGTGCGCATGTCAGAGACGACGCCGAGAAAATCTCCCGACTCCAACAGCCGCAGGCCATCTGCGCCGGACTCGCTGCAAACCACGGAATAGCCGTTGCGCTCCAGCGTGGCTCGGACGTATGCCATAACGGCGGGCTCATCCTCGATGAGCAACACCGGTAAAGTTTCGGGTTTGCTGACAGGTTGTGTAGTCATCGTTGTATCACTCCGGCAGCGGCCCCAACTGAGGCCGTCTCTGGGGTTGCGGGCAGGCGAACCACGAACGTTGCGCCCTGTCCCTCGGTGTTGTTTTGGCAAAGAATCTCACCGCCGTGCTCGCGCACAATGCCGTAGCAAATGCTCAAGCCCAGGCCAGTCCCTTTGCCCACTTCCTTAGTAGTGAAGAATGGATCGAAAATCCGATCCGGATGCGTGATTCCTGGCCCGTTGTCGCGAAACAGAATCTCAACCGAATTGCCGGTGCGCTTGGTAGTGATTTCGATCCGTGCGGCACGCCCGGTTTCGCTTACCGCGTCATAAGCATTGTTGAGGATGTTCAGGAAGACCTGTTGTAACTGGTGCGAGTCGCCGATCACGCTGGGGAGATCCTGGTTCAGATGTTCGATGACTTCCACACCGTGACTCTGGAAATCGTAGGAACGGAGCTGCACCGTCCGCCGCAAGATCGGATTCAGTTGCAGCGCTTTTCTCTGCGGCGGCATCTGACGCGCAAAGCTCAACAGGTTCTGGACAATCTGTTTCGTCCGTTGCGCCTCCTGCAGAATCACTCGCATATCTTTGCGGGCGCTCTCCGGCAGTTCCGGATTTTCCATCAACAGATCGGCGAAGCCCAGAATCGCCGTGAGCGGATTGTTGACCTCGTGCGCGACGCCGGAAACCAACTGACCGACGGCCGCCATTTTTTCTGCGTGCATCAGTTTCGATTGCAGGCTGGCGGCGTCGGTGACATCTGTCATTACGACCACCAAGCTGCTGACATGCGCCTGCTCGTCCCGCATGGGACTCAAGTTCACGGAAAAGTGTCCGATCCTGCCATCTCCGCGCAGGATCTGCAGTTCGAGATTGTCCACCTGACGGCCGGCGAGCGTCGCACTCAAGGCCTCGGTGAGAATAGTGCGTCGGGGCGGAGCAACCAGGTCTTCAAGCGGCCGTCCTAACAATTGTTTCTGTTCGTAGCCCATGTCCTGCCAACGCCGGTTGGCATAGCTGATGAGGCCTGCGGTATCCGCGACTAGGATCAGGCTTTGCGTGTTGTTGAGAATCTTTCCGGAGAAATCCCGCTCCCTCTGCAATTCCGCCTGGAAGGTTTTGAGCCCGCTGATGTCGAGCATCAGGCCACGGAACTGCAACACCCGTCCCTGAGGGTCTCTCACCGCGAAAGCATTGATTAGCACATAAACCGCGGAGCCGTCTCGTCGGCGCAGTGTCTCTTCGTGGTTCCGCACCACGCCGTGCTCTTCCATTTCGCGGGCTAGTTCCTGATGACGCTCCGCCGAAAAATAAACCTGGCTGCGAACGTCGGCTTGTAACAGCTCTTCCCGGTTGCGATAGCCCAGCATGCGTACCAGGGCATCGTTGACTTCGATAAAGCGGCCGTCCGGCGTGGAGAAGAAAAGCCCTTCCTGAATGTTGTCGAACAATTCCCGGTATCGCTGTTCCACTTCGAGCCGATCGCTGATGTCCTTCAGCACATGAATCGTCTGCATGCCCTCGTTATTGGCGCCATGCACGCGGGAAGTTGAAACCAGATAGGTGCGTTCCAGCACGGGATGAACGTACTCCTCATCCCCGTCAGTCGTGGTACGGCAGAAGGGGCAAGAGCGTAGAGGCGGAGCAGCGCCCATAGCCAGCAAGGCAGACATATTGACGCCAATCAGAGCGTGGGGCTCGACCCCGATGAAGTCGGCCAGCGACCTGTTTACCCGCAAGACGTTGCCGGCTTCGTCGTGGGCGACAATGAAATCGCTGATGGCGTCGAAAATCTCGACCCAGTGCCGATTCGCCTGGTCCATGCGCGTAAACAGGCGGGCATTTTCGAGGGCCACCGCGGCATGTCCGGCGATGGCCTGAAGGACTTGCGTATCTTCGTCGGTCGGAAGCGCTTCGCGATCTCCCAGATACAGGACGCCTACCAGCTCTCCCGCCGTACCCAGCAGCCGCACCAGTGTGGCGTTGGTGGCGCCGAGTTCAGAGGCGAGCGGAGGACTGAATAGCTCGGCCGCCGTGGAAGAAATGATCGCGCCCTCGTGCCGGCCCAGAGAATCTTCGATAGCGTGGCTCAGTCGTCTTAACAACGAGCGGTCTTGACTCTCTGCTTGCCCGGTAGCCTGCAGGACCAGAGTTTCCATACCGCTTTCCTGCTTGACTACGAGCCCGGCCTGTTGCGCTCCCAGAATGTTGGCCGCTCGACCCACAAAATTTCGGGCAAAGTCGGGAAGCCTTAAATGGCCGTTGAGTTCTAAGGCCAGTCCCATCAGCGATTCGGCCCGCAGGCGGTGCTGTTCGGAAAGATGCAGATTGCGGGTTACTTCCAGCGCGACGGCAACCTGGGCTGCCAAAGCGCGGGCGCGACGGATCTCCTCTTCGGAAATTCCGGACTGATCCAGCCGATCCAGCACTCCGAACATCCCCAAGACTTCGCCCTCGGTATCAAGTAGAGGGACAGTCAGTAATTGCCGCACATCGAACTTGCCCAGGATGTCCAAATTCGCGCCCGAGACCTTGCTGGGCTCGTCCGACCAAAAGACTTCCTTGTTGAGCAGGGCCTGGCTGGCCGGTCCGGAGGGAAGCTGGAACTCTACCTTTTTCGGCTGGCCATTCTCTGAGCCCCAACGCACATGGAAGACGCCGTTTTCAAGCAATCCTATAAATCCGCGTCCAAAGCCCAGAAAATCCGCTGCCCGTAATGCAAACTGCTGCAGGAACTCGTCGAGATGACTGATGGAGCGGAGTTCGGCCGAAATGTCCAGCAACTGGTGAAGTTCGTACGCTCGGGCGCGAGCAGTGCTGTAAAGTTCAGCGTTTGCGATGGCGACCGCTGCGAATCCGGTGACCACCGAAATTAGAGACTTCTCTTCCGCGCTGAACGGCCCCTCTTTTCGCGGGTAGATCAACACCGCACCTTGAGTCTGAGAAGTTCGAAAGGGCGCGGTAATTAGCGTCCCAGGAGGGACTAACTCTCCTAAAGCGTGGGTTGCCGGATCGATTGCGACGCTGAGTGGCTCGCCGGCAGCTATTGCCCGGCTTGCCAGATCAGCCGCGAACTGCAATCCCCGCCGGTCGTGGCGGGCCCGCACTGAAGCTGCCATCTGCGGGGACTCGGCGGCTACCGTACTCAGGCCGAATCCTGTTCCTTCCCGGAGCATGATGCAGACCAGCCTGGTGCGTAAGAGCACCCGAAGGCGGTCGGCCACAGCCTCAACTACGGCTGTAGATTCCGAAGTGGAACGCAGGGCTTGCGCGACTTCGGCCAGAATCTTGGTTCTCCTATGTTCTTCGCGAGAAACCTGAGAGAGGCGGCTGGCTTCGAGGAGACTGCCTAGCTGTTGGGCGAGAATCGTGGCTTTAGTGGCAAGGTCGGGATTAAAAAAATCCGAATCAGAACAATGCAGAAAGACTGCCGCCCCGATCGCTTCGTTGCTTACCACCAGTGGGGCGGCCATGATGGAACGCGCGCCGTACTCAGTGGCCATCAGATAGCGCCGCGGATCCAATTGATTCTCGTAGACGGTTTTCCGCAGGCCGATGGCTTCGGCGGCGATCGCGACCGAGCTTTGGCTGGCTTTCACACTCGTCCCCCGGAATCGGTCTGCCATCAGGCCGTCCGCTTCCGTTCCTACGAGTTCATCGGGGGAAACTCGTTCCCAGTAATAGGCGCCATCTACTTGAAAGAATTCGCGCGTGGTCTGGCAAAACAAGCGAATCAAAGCCTGCGGCGGGGTACCTTGGGCGGCTGCACCCGAAAATCGGAGGAGGAGACGTTGGAAGGCGTCGTCCGAGCGCGGGTTGCTGCGCTGAGTCGCGTATGCGTCTTCAGCCGACGTAGTCAGAGCTTCACCATCCAACCCTTCTCAAAATGTACAAGTAGTTTATATACAGCAAATTAGACTGGATTCTCAATTTGAGTCAAGCGAATAAGCGGACGGGTGCCGAGATGGTGAAATCCCGTTTTTGGGCCATCTGAACCGTCTCAAACTGAGAGATTAGCGGTCGAATGAGACAATTCTCATGCTCGATTTGGACCTCCCTCCGCCGTGGCCGCGTTGTTAAGTCTAATAAATGCCTAAGCTTGCACTTTAGTTTCGTTTGATTTCCTGTCTCTATCCAAGCTGGCATCGGCATTGCACTTGTGGTCGTGGGGGACTGCGGTCAACCAGGAGAGAGACTGTGCGCCTGACGACACTGAAAATATGGTTTGTGGCTGCGGTTTTGGGAGGCGCGAGCGTTTCAATGATCGCGAATCCGGTGCTGACCCGTGCCCAGGAAGAAGTGAAGACCGACGATCTGGCGCGCAAACCCAAGACTCGAGTTGCACCCGTTTATCCCGCAGTGGCTCGTCGCATGAATATTGAGGGTACGGTCAAGTTGGCCGTCGTGGTGGCTCCGAACGGTACGGTCAGAAGCTCGAAACCGGTAGGCGGGCATCCGCTTCTCGTGAACGCTGCTATGGATGCCATGAAGCAATGGAAATTCGAAGCGGCCCAGACCGAGAGCAGCGGAATCGTGGAATTCAAGTTCCAGCCACAGAGGTAAGCAGAAGGGCCCGAGCCGCGTCCTGACACGCGGCAGTAAGAGAGTGGAGGAATCGCATGACGATCGGCAAAAAACTTTACATGAGTTTCGGAGCGGTGCTGGTCATGGTCGTGGTGTTGTTTGCCGTGAACCTGGCCGCCGTATATCGCGAGCACAGCGCCAAGGCCTCCGCGTCACAGGCGCTGCAACTTGCCGACGCCACGGACAAAATCAGATTTCAGATGATGCAGAACCGCCTCTATCTGACCAATTATTTGCTCAGTGGAGACAGCCGCGAAGCCGATCACGTGACGGATGGCGTCCACACTTTGCTTGACCGGATGCAGAACACCATGACTCTGGCCAGCTCAGAACAGCAACGAACAGCCCTGGCCAAGGTGCAGCAGACCGAACAAAGCTGGGCCCGTGATTTTGCCGATCCGCTCATGCAGAAACGAAAAGAAGTGGATCAAGGGAACTCCACCGTAGCAGAATTGCAGATTTTTTACCTGCAGAAAGACGCCGGCTCATGGGTGAAGAACTCCACTGAATATCTCGACCTGGCGGACCAGGAAAGCAAACGCGTCCTGGAAGAACGACGACAGAGTGATGACTCTGCCAGCAACTGGACGATCGGAATCGCGCTGCTGGGTACGCTGGCTGCGCTGGTTCTCGGCAGCGTCATTGCTTTCCGCACGGCAAGATCAATTACTGAACCTCTCAGCGACCTGATAAAAGTCACCAAACAAATTGGTACAGCGGGCGATCTGGATCACGAAATCGACATCAAGCGGGAAGACGAAATCGGCGAACTGGGCCGGACTTTCAACAGCATGGTTGGCTACCTGAGAGAAATGGCGTCGGTTTCGGAAGCCATAGCCGGTGGCAACCTCTCAGTTGATGTCAAACCGCGATCCAAAGATGACACGTTGGGAAATGCTTTCGTTCGCATGGTCGATGGCCTGAGAAACCTGGTACGCAATGTGCGAGACGCAGCTTCACAGGTGGCAAGTGCTTCGAGCCAGGTGGCGGGGGCTTCTGATGATTCCGCCAAAGTCAGCCTGCAAACCGCTTCCGCCATCGATGAAGTCACCAGCACCATGCACGAAATGAGTGTCAACGTGCAGAACATGGTGAAGAACACGCAGACGCAGGCTTCAAGCGTAAGCGAGACTTCTGCCTCCATTGATGAGATGGTCGCCTCCATTCAACGCGTCGCAGACACTGCCAAGGTCCTGCTCGACATCTCGAACCGGTCGCGGGAAGAAGTGCACAGCGGTATCAACACCATGGAAAAGGCTACGGACGGGCTGAATAAGATCAACATCACCATCCGTTCTTCCGGCGAAATTATCGACGTGCTGGGACAGCGCGCTGACGACATCGGCAAGATCATCGAAGTCATCGACGATCTCGCGGAACAAACCAACCTGCTCGCTCTCAACGCTGCCATCGAAGCGGCGCGCGCCGGCGAGCATGGCTTGGGATTCGCGGTCGTAGCCGATGAAGTCCGCAAGCTGGCGGAAAAATCCGCACAGTCCACCAAGGAAATTTCCGAACTGATCCAGAGCATTCAGAAAGAAGCTCGTAAAGCGGTCGAGAACATGGACCGCAGCACCGGCATCGTCAACGATGGTCTCGGCCTGGGCCAGGAACTCAACGCTGCCCTGCGAAAGATTTCGAACGTTGTGACCGAGGTCTATAAGTTTGCGCAGGAAATCGGCGCGGCCACCAACGAGCAGTCCCATGGCTCTTCGCAGATTGCCCGGGCCACGACTCGCCTGAACGAAATTACTCACGAGATCAACTCCGCAGTCGAGGAGCAGGCTTCCGGCGCCCAGGCTGTGGTCAAAGCCATGGAGCGCATGCGCGAACTGGTGCAGCAGACGACGTCGGGTTCGACTGAACTCGCGGCCTCGGCGGAGCAGATGTCGAAGATGTCCCGCGAACTGCTCGATGCGATGCACCGTTTTGCCTTGGAGCAAGCGGCTGAACGGGCTCCTTCGCATTATGACGAACCTGTGTCCGCCCACTCTCGGCGGGCCGCTGCAGGCGCGCGCGTTTAACAACGGAGTCCAGCATGAGTCCTGAACTGCACATTGTCGGATTCCAGGTCGGCCGTGAAACCTACGGTGTTCCCATCACCTCTCTGCACGAGATCGTGCGAGTGCCTGAGATTACGGCTGTTCCAGATGCTCCCGAATACATGGAAGGCGTAATCAATCTCCGCGGCAAAATTGTTTCGGTGATCGATCTCCGTAAACGTTTTGGTGAGACCAGGAGGGAACTGAATCGTCGCAACCGCATTCTGGTTGTCGAACATTCCGGACGCCTTTGCGGGTTGATTGTCGATTCTGCTTCGGAAGTTCTCAAAATTCCTGCGGCCGAGATAGAGCCTTCTCCGTCAACCTTGCAGGACGGCGGACTTAACTGCGTGACCGGTCTGGGCAAATACAAAGGCCGTCTGATCGTACTGCTCGATATGGCCAAGCTGCTGGATAGTGGCGCGGTCCGCAAAGAGTCACCTGAACATACAAACGGTGATTCGCGCGGTGCGGCCGCCGCCAAGTAGTCGTCGAAAGGAACGACCGGAAAGCACGACGAACTGAAAATCATGGGAACTCTTGGCACATCGAGCGCGCCTGCGCAGTTTACCGAAGCTGAGTTGAAGCTTCTGCAGGTGCTCGTTTACCAGGAGTGCGGCATGCACTTCGATGAACGGCGCACGCATTTTCTTCGGGACCGTTTGCAGCGGCGATTAAAGGAATGTCATCTCGATTCCTTCTACAGCTACTACCGCTTGCTGATCAGCAAGGAAGGCAAACAGGAACTGGCAAGGCTGCTGGAGAATCTGACGGTCAACGAGACCAGCTTCTTCCGCAATAAAGCCCAGCTGGATTTATTTCACAAACACATTCTCGATGAACTGATTCGCCGCAAGCAGGCCAGGAAGGACTACTCGATACGCATCTGGAGCGCAGGGTGTTCCACTGGCCAGGAGCCATACACCCTCGCCATGTTGATCGCCGACAGCCTGGCTTATTTCTACCTGCGAAATCCGCAGGCGGCGATTACGCCTTCTCCGAAGCCATTGATTCCTCCACCGTGGAAAGTGGAGATCATCGCCAGCGACATCAGCTACTCCGTTCTACGCACCGCGCAGGAAGGTATTTACTCCGAAACTCAGATGACCGGTGTGGACTACAGCTACCGCTTGCGCTACTTCGACAAAATCGGTGAGCGCTACGCGGTCAAGAAGGCGCTGAAAGAAGTTGTCCATTTCGACTTCCACAATTTGAAAACGGAATACCTGCCGCAGCGCAATGACGTGATCTTCTGCCGGAACGTGATGATGTATTTCGACGAACCTGAGCAGAAACGGCTGCTGGAAAAGTTTGCTCGATGTCTCAACCTGCAGGGATACCTATTCGTCGGCCATGCCGAAAGCCTGATGGCCCTGACCGACAAGTTCACCATGGTCCATCGCAACAGCGGCACCGCGTACCAGAAAGTTGAGGTGATCGCATGACTCAACTTCCTGATGAGCGCGCCGCGGAAATGCGTGAACTCTTCTTCGAGACCGCACAGGAGCTTCTGCAATCCCTGAACGACGAGGCCTTGAAGCTGGAGAAGCATCCGGCGGACGAGGAACTGGTGCGCAGCATTCGCCGCATCGTGCACACGTTGAAAGGCGACGCGGCGGCTTGCGGGTTTCGCGAATTAAGCAACGCGGCCCACGAATTGGAAGACGCTCTGGCGCTGGAATCGGCGGCCTCCCACGGCAGCCTTGCGGAAATCGCTTTTACTGCTGCCGACACCTTCAATGCGATGCTGACCGCCTATCGCCGCAAAGGCAAGATGCCCTCTTCCGCGCCGCTGGCGAAGATGGTTCGCGAGCTGACCCAGCCGCCCAAAGGGAAAAAGGTTGCGAAGAAAAAGGCCAGCAGCAATGAGAAGGAGAAAGGGAAAGACGCTGCCACGCCTGTCTCCTGGACCGAGTACGAGAAACTGGCAATCCAGAATGCCGTTACGCGGGGCAAGAACGTTTACCACATCACAGCTGGAATCGATCCGCACTGTGCCATGCCGATCGCGGCCCGGCAACTTGTTTTGAACGGACTGGCTCCGTCCGCCGAAGTTTTGGGCGTGCGTCCCGAGGCGGGCGCAGCCACGAGTACTCAGCGCCTGGAACTGTTGGTGGCCAGCGACAAATCAGCCGATCAGCTATCCGGTCTGTGCCGGATACCAACGGTGATTTCAGGCGTTGGCGTGGAACTGGTCAAGGCTGCAGAGACCAAGGTCAAGCAATCCACTCCTGCTGAAGCGCCCGGGAACTTCACTTCGTCGTCACCTTCATCTTTGGCTCAGGCCGCAACTCCGACGGAATCCGTTGACGAACATGTGATCGCCGGCAGACATAATCATCCGGTGCTTGCAGAAAATATTTTGCGTGTCGATGCCGAACGCATCGATAGCGTGCTCAATCTGGTCGGCGAACTGATCATCGGCCGGTCCATGCTG
>Ga0163162_10001073_pt1 | contig 25447 bp, 19 predicted proteins | sample S55metaG_FD_115310 | JGI IMG/M metagenome (GOLD analysis project Ga0163162, IMG submission 115310) | Switchgrass rhizosphere microbial communities from Kellogg Biological Station, Michigan, USA - S5-5 metaG | ecosystem: Host-associated > Plants > Roots > Rhizosphere > Soil | place: USA... | reverse complement strand
TTGTAGACGGTTATCAGTTTGCTCAGCTGAATACCGAAGCAAGGGATTGGGGATACGTATCTAGAAATCCAACCAACAGAAGTGTCAACGATGATTATGCCACCAGAGTTGCTAAAGGAGCTAATAAAAGAGATTTAAGGTTAAACTATATTCAGCCCTATTTAAATAATCAGCCAGGTTTAACCAATACCGACTGGTTGGATGAGATTTTTCGAACGGCGCCTATCAGCAGTTACAATGTTGCCGTTTCAGGTGGAAACGATAGATCTAAATACTATTTTTCTGGCAATTATTTTAATCAGGAAGGGATTGTGGTAGAAACCGGACTGAAACGTTACAGCATGTCGTTTAAGTTTGATTCCAAACTTTCTAAATCATTTGATGTGGGTTTGAGCATTAATCCGAGCTACAACAGTCAGAATTTTTTCCAGAACGATGCCAGCAGGAGTAGCGATGCTATTGGTGCCGCACTGATTATGTATCCTTTTTTCCCTGCAAGAAACAACGATGGTTCTTTAGCCATAAGTCAGCAGATTATAGCGAATACGCCAGAAGATGGAGCGCTTGGAGAAAATCCTGTTGCCATAATGGAAAAAACGAAATACAATAAAAACCTTTTCCGCACCTTTGGTAATGCCTACCTTAATTTTAAACCCATGGCAGGGCTTACCTTTAAAACGCTTTTGGGTGGAGATTATAGCAATAATTTTATCGACTTCTTTACCCCAACTGACGTTGGTGAATACCGTGCGGCAGCACCAAAACCTGCCCGGGCAAGTGAAACAAAGGGCTCGGTAATGAACTATCTTTGGGAGAATACGCTCACTTTCGAAAAGACCTTTGGAAAACATGATATTAATATCCTGGCCGGAACTACTTTTCAGAAAGAATCTGGTAACAGTACGCTGGTTTCGGGTACCGGAATTCCTGATAATAATATAGACAATATCGCTGGCGCATCTTCATTTTCTGTGGTTCCGCAAAGGTACATCTGGACACAGCTTTCTTACCTGACCCGGTTGCAGTATGCTTATGCAAACAAATACCTGTTTTCGGCAGCCATTAGAAGAGATGGTTCTTCAAGGTTTGGCCAGGATGCCAAATGGGGTAATTTCCCATCAGTAACCGGCGGATGGATATTGAGCAGGGAAGATTTTTTTCCAAAGGTGAACTGGATTGATTTATTGAAGTTTAGGGCTACTTACGGCAAAGCAGGGAATAATCAGATTGGTAACTACAGCTCTTATGCACTTGCAAATCCCATCAGTTATGTAAGCGGATCAACACTTCTTCCTGGTTTTGCTGCCGTTAACCCGGCAAACAGTGCGCTTTCTTGGGAGACCAAAACCTCTTATAATTTTGGAATGGACTTAGGGCTTTTAAAGGTATTAAATATCTCTGCCAACTATTATTCGATGGTAACTTCAGATCTTTTATTACAGGTTCCGGTGCCCTCGCAATCAGGTTATGATAGTGCATTGCAAAATGTGGGCAGGGCCAGCAACAAAGGCCTGGAGCTCGAACTCTCTGGCACCAATATTAAACTTGGTCCCTTAAGCTGGAATTTCGGTGCCAATATCGCTACCAATAAAAATAAAGTATTGGAGCTTGGACCAGGGCAGAACCAGATTGTTACCGGTACCAATAGTGCATTCAGAACCAAAGTGGGTGGCCCCATTGCCGAGCTTTATGGCTATAATGTAACCGGTGTATATAAAAACCAGGCTGAGATAGACAATAGTCCGCATGTTGCCGGAACCCTGCTGGGCGATTATATTGTGCAGGATGTAAACGGCGATGGAAAAATAACGCCCGACGACCGGATGGGCTTTGGTACCTATGCCCCAAAAATTACGTATGGTTTCAACAGTAGTTTTGCTTATAAAAGCTTTGAACTGAGTTTCTCCATCAACGGAATATGGGGAAGGAAAATTTATGATAATGGATTGGTAAACATGGAATCTGGAGAAGGTTTCTCTATGGCCGATAATTATTATTACGAGAACAGGTACCATCCTGTTAACAACCCAAATGGTTTTCTGGCACAACCCAATACCAATTACTCGGCCAACAGGCTAAATACCAATGCCTCTAATATTTTCTTCCAAAAGGCCGATTATATCCGCCTGCGTAATGTTCAGCTTACTTATAATCTGTCTTCAAAATTATTGTCTAAACTAAAAGTATCCAGGGCAAGTGTATATGTAACCGGGAATAACCTGCTCACCGTAACTAATTTTCGGGGATTTAATCCTGATGCCACCAGCGATAACGTACTGACCTCAGGCTATTCTAATTCCAACTATCCCGTGGCCAGGTCTTTTGTGGCAGGTTTCAATTTAACCTTTTAATGTATCATAAAATATTATTCAAATGAAAAATATAATCAATAAATTACTTTTTATGGGAGGGCTTTTCTTTCTTTTTTCCATCGCTTCCTGTACGAAAGAACTCAATCAACAGCCCATCACTTCTAAATCACTGGCTAATTTTATCACGACAGAAACCGAAGTTGAAGAGTATGTGAATGCGGTTTACGGCACTTTACAATTAAATGGTTTATATGGTCTCTATCTCCCAGCGATCGGAGAAATTCCTTCAGATAACACATTCGATGAAGTACCTGCAAACGACAGCGGTATGTATGGCCAGCTCGATCAGTTTACCACCGTTGCCTCTAATGGCATGCTTTCAGATTTATGGAAAAATTCCTACCAGGGCATTCAGCGTGCCAATACTGTGCTAAATAGGATAGATGGCATTTCTTATGCCAGTGCTTCCACAAAGCAGGCCAGAAAAGGAGAAATGCATTTCATACGCGCCCTGCTTTATTTTAATATGGTTCGTGTGTTTGGCGATGTGCCATTAGTGACTATAGAAACCACCAATCCTAATACATTTTTTGGTCAGGGACGTACAAGTAAAGATGTTGTATATACACAGATCATTTCAGATCTGAGCAACGCCATACAAGAATTGCCTGCAAGTACCACTACCCCAGGAAAGGCTGTTAAAACTGCTGCTCAATCATTAATGGGGAAAGTATATTTAACCCTGGGCAAGTTTGCAGAAAGTAAAACCGTACTTAATGATGTAGTTGCCTCCGGGAAACATACACTACTTTCCGAACCGGCAGATGTTTTTGCATTGAATAACAAAAACAACAACGAAATTATTTTTGCTGTGCAGTTTGCATCTGGCCTAAATGGAAATAGTGAAGGCAGTTCAGCTTATCAGCAATTCAGTCCGTCGGGTACCATTAGTGGTGCCAAAGGCCATAATCTGCCAACCAAAAGTTTTTATCAGTTGTACAGTGCTACCGATAAACGCAAAACAGCGTATGTTGGTTTAACAAGTGCAGGAACACCTTTTTCTACGAAACTGAAGGCTTCTACAACAACACCGGCAGATGGGGGTAGCAATTTTGTGGTATTGCGTTATGCGGATGTATTATTGATGCTGGCGGAAGATGAAAATGAATTGGGGAATGCTGAAACGGCAAAAACTTACCTGAATTTAGTGCGGAGGAGAGCTGGCTTGGCCGATGCCGCACAGCAAGGTCAGGTATATGTTAGGGATGCAATTACGCTGGAGAGAAGATTGGAGCTGATAGGGGAAGGCCATCGTTGGTTTGATCTGTTGAGAACTGGTGCCGCTCTTTCAGTAATGAATGCCTGGTTTGCCTCGCAAAATATAACCACCAGAATTACAGATCACGACCTGCTGCAACCTATTCCGCAAGACCAGATTGATACAGATCCCGCAATTAAACAAAATCCATAAATACCATCAAATTTTAATAAAAACGAAATGAAAAGAATTATTCTGCAGTTATCCATAGCATTTATTGCTTGTAGCAGCTTTGCGCAATCAACACCAGAAGTGAGCTTAAAAGAAGTATTTAATCCTAAAAGCCAAAGGGTATTGGTTACCGCCCATCGTGGCGATTGGCGCAATACACCTGAAAATTCAATCCAGGCCCTTAAAAACTGTATTGCTATGGGTGTAGACATTATGGAACTGGATCTGAAGAAAACAAAAGATGGGCATCTGGTGATCATGCACGATCAAACCATTGATAGAACCACAACAGGAAAAGGTGACGTTTCTGATTATACCCTGTCTGAAATAAAAACATTTTTCCTACGCTCAGGTTCCGGGCATCCAACTAAACACCATGTACCAACCTTTAAAGAAATACTGGACATTGCGAAAGATAAGATCATTATTGATGTAGATAAGGGATACGATTATTATCCGCAGGTAATTAAGGAACTGCGCGAAAAGGGAATGATCGGCCAGGCCATTGTGAATGTAAAGGGAAGTACACCACTATCCCAAATAGAGCAGGAGGTAGGTAAAATTGAGGAAGACATTACCATCATGCCAATAGTGGATATGAAAAGAGCTGATGCTTCACAAATTATCGCAAGTTATAAACCTCATCAAAAAACCATTATCCAGGCCAACTTCAATACCGATACCTTGTCGGTATTGAAAAATATTTCCAGCCTGAGAACAAATTATGGTTTATGGATCAATAGTTTATGGCCAGAACAGAATGGTGGGCATGATGATGACCTGGCGGTTGAAGAAAATAAAAAAGATGAAAGCTGGGGCTGGCTGATTAACCATAAAGCCAACCTGATTCAGACAGACAGGCCAAAAGAACTTATTGAATATTTAAGAGCGAAAAAACTTCATAAATAGCATATTTGGTTGGATTTTGATTAAGTATAGTTAAGGATTGTATAGAGGCTGTATCATAAATTGTAATTCAATTGGATTTGTCACGTCAAGCTCAGCCTGTACTGAGCTTGACGAAGTATCGAAACGCCTTGTAAGATATCTAAAACAGGTTCTTAGACTAAGCTACCATTGATAGGATCCATTAGTACGGTCGTCATTCCCGCGCAGGCGGGAATCTTAAAGCACTTGCATTATGATTCCCAATCGAGTTGGGAATGACGATCTCGCGCAGCCTACCATTTGCCAAAACGATCTGTCTTTTATATTGATTTTGATGAAATAATTATCCTTCAAGATGACAGTTAAATATTTATGATACAGCCTCTTGTTTAATACAGTTCAGTTCGAAATCAATGTTTTTTGCACAGAACAATTTAATACCAATTTTTTGCGAGCAGCCAATAGATTGGATTTATTTGATGAGATGGAGTCAATAGTTTGAGGTTTTTCCAGACTGGCTATTAAAATTAATGGCTTTCCTTTATCTTTGCCACCAACTTAATATTCCCTTTTCGTGATCAATGTAAATAATATATCCGTTTCATTTGGCGGAACTACCCTTTTTAGCGATGTAACCTTTTCGATAAACGAGAACGATAAAATTGCGCTAATGGGTAAAAATGGTGCAGGCAAGTCGACCATACTAAAAATTATTGCTGATGTAGCTAAACCTACTTCTGGTAGCGTAACAGGTCCGAAAGAAGCTGTAATTGCCTATTTGCCACAACATTTGCTTACTCAAGATCAGGTTACTGTTTTTGAGGAAACTATGAAAGCCTTTGCCGAGGTAAACCAGATGCAAAAAGAGCTTGATGAACTGAACGAGCAGCTTACTATCCGTACCGATTACGAAAGCGATGATTACATGAAGCTTATTGAGCGTGTATCGGAACTGAGTGAGAAATTTTATTCGATTGAAGAAATCAATTATGATGCAGAAGTAGAAAAAGTGTTAAAAGGTTTGGGTTTCGAACGCAAAGACTTTACCCGTCAAACTTCAGAGTTTTCGGGTGGATGGCGTATGCGCATTGAGTTGGCCAAGATTTTATTAAAGAAACCCGATCTGATTTTACTGGATGAGCCTACTAACCACATGGATATCGAAAGTATTCAATGGTTGGAAGATTTCCTGATCAATTCCGCAAAAGCCGTAATGGTCATCTCACACGACCGTACATTTGTTGATAATATTACCAACCGTACCATCGAGGTAACCATGGGCAGGATTTACGATTATAAGGCCAAATATACCCATTACCTGCAGCTGCGTGGCGACCGTCGTATCCACCAATTAAAGGCTTACGAAGAACAGCAACGTTTTATTGCCGATAACCAGGAATTTATTGATCGTTTTAGGGGAACTTATTCTAAAACCTTACAAGTGCAATCACGCGTAAAAATGCTAGAGAAGCTCGAAGTAATCGAAATTGATGAAGTGGATACATCGGCATTAAGGTTAAAGTTTCCGCCCTCACCACGTTCAGGTCAGTATCCGGTAATGGTAGAAGAACTGACCAAAACTTATGGCGATCATGTTGTTTTCGAAAAAGCATCTATGGTCATCGAGCGGGGAGAAAAAGTGGCATTCGTTGGTAAAAACGGCGAAGGTAAATCGACGATGATTAAAGCCATTATGGGTGAGATCGATTTTGAAGGTAGTTTAAAGGTTGGTCATAATGCTAAAATCGGATACTTTGCGCAAAATCAGGCTGCTTTACTTGATGAGAATCTAACGGTATTTGAAACCATTGATCAGATTCCGTTAAGTGACGGCTCCGTAAAAATCAAAGACCTTTTAGGTGCTTTTATGTTTAGTGGGGATGATACTACTAAAAAAGTTAAAGTACTTTCTGGCGGCGAGAAAACGCGTTTAGCTATGATTAAACTATTGTTAGAGCCTGTAAACGTATTGATCCTGGATGAGCCTACCAACCATTTGGATATGAAAACCAAAGACATTATTAAGGATGCATTAAAAGATTTTGATGGTACTTTGATTTTGGTATCTCACGATCGTGATTTCTTAGATGGATTGGTACAAAAAGTATTTGAATTTGGTAATAAACGGGTTCGTGAGCACTTTGAAGATATAAAAGGATTCTTAGCCTATAAAAAAATGAATAGTTTGAAGGAAATCGAGCAAAGCTAAATAGGGGTTTCTTAATACTGAAATTTGAAAGCAGTTCTGAAAAGAACTGCTTTTTTTTAAAGCTAGCACCGCGAGTGGTTTCGAAGCATCATCATTTCGACCGCAGTGGAGAAATCTTTTAAGATAGTCCAAAGATCTCTCCATTTCCCTGCGCTACAGTCGAGAGCACGACCATTCTATCGGAATCTGTCAATGGTAGAGGTTTGAATTTTTCTAAAGAACTAGCGCAGCGATTTCCTTCTCGGAGGTTTCTACACGTCTAACATCTGTTTGGGCAGCTGCAAAAGTATCCATGGTTAAATTAGGCGCTTTCCCCATAACCAAAGCATGATGGTTCGTATTACCTTTTAGTTTTAGTGTACTGCTGCCAAGAATTTCCGTATACAATCCCTCACTACTGGTGTTGATATCTGCAAAGGCGTTGTCCTTGAGGATGATCTGGAGAAATTTGGTGGAGAGCTTCGCTTCTGTTTTTACTACTGCATTTTCACTTGCCTCAATACGGTAAATGTCATTTACAAAAATAACAAGTTTGCACTTTTCTTTATTAGGGTTGTTAATATATAGTACCTCGCCTTGTTGGGTAACTTTCGCATTTCCTATATTGTCATCTGCATAAGATATGCCAACAGTTGGTCGTTGAACTATCATCACTTCTGCATTGCCTGTGATGACTAACTTTCTAAAATTTGCAATCTTATCAATTGCAGTTTTTATTTTTTCTGCAGCCCTTAAATTGGTTGGTTGAATAGCCGTTAAAGTTATTAGGGCAGATACCATGATTAGCGTTTTAATTGATGTTTTCATTGTCTGTTTTTATTAAACTAAATGTTAATTTTTAAGTGAAGGTGTTTTATTAATCTGAATTAGTTTGCACCAATATCGTTATGTTGCATGCCTAACCAAGCTGGTGCCAAATTGAAAATGTGCCTTTAATGGCTTTTAAAATGTTTTTTTTTGCATCATGCTTGTGCAAACCTGTTCATTTCCGAACAGTATATGTACGCCTGCGGACAGTTTTAGAGGTAATGGTGATTAAAGAATTTAGGTTAACAGGCCATAACCAAATGTTAATTAAACCCCTTGGATGGCAATACGACTGTGGTTGTCAGCAATAAGGCATGTTAACCTTTTAGGCGGATAATTTAAGGGTTTCCAATAGGCGTTTTGATTATTATGGATAGGATAATAATTAAGTAAGACTTTTTAAAAAGTAAAAGCGCTAGCATCGCGCTGGCGCTCTTATTATCATTAACTAAACTAAATCGACGACTGCATTTGGCAGTTGCTTCATTCGTTAAACAAATATCTCTTTCATTAAAAATTAAAACGAAGACATCTCTTAAATACGGAAAATATCCTGTTAAATAAGTGTTAGCGAAATTAAATTTTGTTTGTAGTTTTAATTCTACTTTTTATCGAAATTTTGTTCTTTTTTTAATCTATTCCTGATGATATTGAGCATGAGTATTCATATATTTGGTTATTCATTATAAACTAAGCCTAGAAAAAATAAATAGACTAACAACTATAATGGAATTATACACCCCTGACCAAACAGATAGAGATATTTTAACACTATTACAAAAAGATGCCAGGCTAACCTACAAAGAACTTGCTGCCATACTGCATATTTCAAAATCTCCCATTCAGGAACGTGTAAAACGCTTAGAACGTTTAGGATTTATTTCTGCTGTAGTGGCATTAATTGACCCAAATAAATTCGATAATTGTATGATCTGCTATTTGCAGGTTCAGCTTACTAACCATTCTGTACACAATTTTAAGTTATTTCAGCAGGAGGTAAGCAAATTCCAGGAAGTATTGGAATGCTACCATACAACAGGAGGATTTGATTTTATGTTAAAGGTTGTTGCTAAAAATATGATCGCCTACAATGATTTTCTAATCAACAAATTTGGTCAGCTAGAAAATATTGGTACACTCAACAGCTCGCTAGTCATTACGCAGGCAAAACGCGAAACTGCGTTGCCTGTTTAAGACTTAAAATAATGTCTTTACGTTGATGATCCCGCTACCTGCTTTTACTTCATGCATTTGGTTTTCAAGTAGTGTTGGCTATCAGTTGCAGCGTTATAAACAGATTTGTTACGGATAAAATCCTGTTGAATAACTATTTTAGTTGGACATTGGGTAACGGTTTATATCAATAAAATCATATCGCTTGGTACAGGCATGCCGAATGCAACAAAGTTTTTTATAACTGAAGTCAAATTAACATCATATTATGTCGAGTGGAAACAATGCAGCAGATACTAGTGGAGCCTTAACAGATGCCGGAATAAGCGCAGATAAGAAGACATTTTTACAATTACTTACCGAAGATTGGTGGGCAGTTATATTGGGGACAATTATTATCGCTACCGTACTTTATTTATCAAGCAATGGAACTGTAATCAGTTTACCAACATTTAAATGGGCAAGCAGTGAAGATCTTTTAGCCAAGATATTATCGGCAGCTAACTTATTGCTGATTGCTGAAATAGGCTTGATTTTTCTGGCCTTAGCTTCAGTAGCTATAGGTTTGTCAGGGGGTAATGTTGCACGGTTTGCCGGTGGCTTTGCCCTTATTTATTTGTTAGCCATCGTATCCTTTATTATTGGGGGCAATAAAAGCGTGTCCTATTTTGGGTTGGAGTATGTGGTATTTGCATTGCTTATTGGTATCGCGTTAGGTAATCTAATCCAATTGCCTTCTTGGCTAAAAGAAGCGGTACGATCAGAGTTTTATATTAAAACAGGTTTGGTAATATTGGGGACAACTATTTTATCGGCAGATTTAATCAAGGCTGGCTTACCTGGTATAATACAAGCAGTTATTGTTGTTACAGTAGTTTGGTTTTTTTCAATGTGGTTAAGCCGAAAGTTAAAAGTTGATGATGAATTTGGTGTGATATTAGCTTCGGCAGTATCCATTTGCGGGGTTTCTGCTGCTATTGTTGCTGCAGGAGCCATAAATGGCGATAAACGTAAATTATCTTATGTAACTACTTTAGTGTTGATTATGGCTATCCCGATGATGATCATTTTGCCCTGGGCGGTAAAGTATTTTCATATACCCGAAGTAATTGGAGGCGCATGGCTGGGTGGTACTTTGGATACGACAGCAACCGTAACTGCTGCTGGAGATTTGGTTGGGCCCATAGCTGTTAAAGCAGGTGTTATTGCTAAGTTTTCGCAAAATGTTTTTATTGGTGTTGCTGCTTTTTTTATTGCAATATGGTGGGCCTATAAAAAACCTAAAGGTAACGATGGTGTAACGCTTAAAGCAGAACGGCCGGGATTGAAAATTGTGTGGGAGCGATTTCCGAAATTTGTATTGGGGTTTGTTGCGGCATCTTTGGTATTTTCTTTTCTATTATCTCCTGCTACTGCAAAAAGTGTGGGGTCAACCTTAAATGGTCTACGCACTGTTTGGTTCGCTATCGCGTTTATTTCCATTGGGATGGAAGCTAAATTTTCGTCATTGGTAAAACTTGAGGGAGGTAAACCCGCCTTTACTTTCGTTACAGCACAAATATTCAATATATTTTGGACGCTTTTATGGTCGTATATTTTATTTGGCGGATCTCTATTTCCTATACCTGATTTTAAATAAGGAAATTGAGTTTTAGAAAATCCTTCAATAAGTACATTTAAATAATAGATATGAAAATTACTAAATCCAGCTATAGAGCTTTTTTTATTTGCCTGATTTATACCATCTTTTGTGGTTATATTTCAGATAAGCAGGTTTATCCGCGTTTAGGCATCGTGTCTGGTTTAGCGCAGGATAGTTTAGCTTATGCTTCAGGTTTTAAAATGATTGGAGAATCGGTTCCAAAGCTGCTTTCACCTACATTAACAGATGAGCAGTTTAAGGCTAATCTGAAAAAGATCAACGCAGCCAAATGTAAAGTGTTGAGCTGTAATCTTTTCTTTCCTTCGAGTATGAAAATTGCTGGACCAGACGTAGATGAGGTGAAAGTGTTAGCTTATACCGAAACTGTTCTTTCAAGAGCTAGACTGGCAGGGGTCAAATTTATCGTGTTGGGCAGCTCTGGTGCGAGGAGCATTCCGGTAGATTATAATGTTGTTAAGGCAAAATCTGATTTTGTTGGTCTATGTAAAAAACTGGCCCAAATTGCAGGGAAATATAAGGTTATCATTTTGCTAGAAAACCTCGAAACTACTGAAACGAACTTTATCACCTCTTTAAAGTCAGCAGCAGAGATGGTAAGGGAGGTTAATCACCCGAACTTCAGACTTAATGCTGATATATTTCACATGATGCGTGAAGGGGAGGATCCGGATGAAATTATTGAGGCCGGTAAATGGATTGCATTTTCAGAAATTGCCGAAAAACAAAACAGATCATTGCCAGGTGTAATGGGCGATGATTTTAAACCTTATTTACGGGCGTTACACAAAATAAATTATAAGGGTTTCATTTTTATAGAAGGCAGTATCAAAAACGCTGCTATTGAAATGCCGCTTGCTTTCGAATATCTTTCTGCTCAGATTGCAGAAGTATATTCAGAAAAGAAAACAAATTAATGGTGCGTCATCTCTTATAGATATAGCCCTGGCATTATTTCGATAACGATAGCAGCGATTGCATATTTAAATTTTTTGCAGCTTTATCAATGTTTGGTAAACGCATTTTAGCCACATTTGCTTCAACGGCTAAAGATGGGTTTTCGTTTCTGGTAAGTGCAGCTATGTCCCTTACTGTGCTTGAGAACATTTTAAGTGTTAGCATGAATTGACGGTCGATATACCAGATTTTTTGAGGATTGGTTTTTGGATTAATGTATTCATTGTTTAAGCGCTCACTTTGGTCGAACTGGATGCTGTCTAAAAGAACCAGTTTCGCTGTAATTTGATTCAATACTGAATCTGAAAGATTTAAGCCCTCGATACCTGTTAACCTATTGTTTTTGATATGATAATCTAAACCATTAAAATTAATGATGCTTGGGTTACTTCTATTGATGATGTATTCTGCCTTTGGAAAATTGTTGTTTGAACGGTTTTTATTAAGTGCAATGCGCTGATCAGCTAGTCGCTCAAGTATCTCATTACCGTTTACTTTTTCGATTTGCCCAGTAATATTTGATTGTATTGTTGTTTGCTTCTTCTGAGCAAGAACGATCGATGAGCCAGATAATGAGGTGATTAGAAAAAATGCAAAAGAGAGTGGTTTGATAATTTTCATGCCGCAAAAGTACGGATTTATTCCATAAATTAATTTCTTTGTATGCTTAATATGACGTTTTTGATGTCTTTTTTAATTTTCTAGTTGATAAAAATCAATTTTTTATTAACAGTTACTTAATATTTAAGATATATACATCGTTAAGTAGCTTAACAATTTGAAATTTTTGAGTTAAAATTTCTCGTCAATTAGATGCAAATCATACTTTTTTTGCTTTGGAAATCGTTCGATATTTTTCCTTTTTGCAATATTTGTAATGATGATCGAACTCGACTTTTTCTTCAATTTGACTAATGGCGATATGATGCATCTTCAGCTTAAACAGTTTAAGGTAACTGAACCCTGGACTGTGCTCCTGCATGATCAGGAACTGGGAAAGATAATAAAAGAAAGGGAGGGGTGGAAACAGCTATCAGGCAATGTATTACCCGAAAAACTTATACATGGCATGGGCGTATTTATCGATGAACAGCAGCATCAGTATTTACCGGATGAAATCAAATTGAGGTGGCCAGCGCTTATTGAAGAAATTATCGTAAACTCAGATGCTGAATATATGGTAATCTGCAAACCTTTTGTAGATTTCAGATCGTTCGAAAAAATGTTTGAAGAGTTTGTGCCAGGTATGATAAAAGAAGAATGGGCAATCAATTTTAAAGTTTATAGTCACAATTTTGACGACGATTTTGTAAAGCAACTCCGCCGTAAGAATGAAAAGTCCAATTATCACCCTATTCAGAAATGGTAATTATCAATTAGTTGGTATATATGTTTAAAGGTAATTTTTATCTCTAATAAATTAAATGTTAAGCATGGATCGTTAGCTCAGCTTTTGTAGTTTTAGGTACTGTATTTAGTGCATTTAAAGAAATACTGATGTTTAAAGTATAAAAACCTTCTTCGTCAATTCCTGCAGTCATTTCTGCATTTTGATGGTATGCATATTTTAACCGGTTACTGATATTGTCCATTCCTGAGCCAAAGCCTACCTTGCTTTTGATCAATCTAGGTAAATTACGGCTTTCGATACGTAGCTTGCCATCAAAAGTGTAAACAGCTATGGTAGCCTTATTTTCTACATCATTAAGGTTGCCATGTTTAAACATGTTTTCCAAAATGGTCAGCAAAACCAATGGAATGAGCTTAATTTCGTCCAGGTCAGGTCCGCTGGCCAGTTCAATATAAATTGCACCTTGTGTAATGTGGTGCAACGCAATCAGGTTTTCGCATTGCGAAATTTCTTCACTCAGATTTACAAAGCCCTCATTATGTTGCGTATTGGCGGCAAAACGCATCATATCAGAAAGGTAGAGCATTACTTTGGCATCGTCCGGAGAATGTGCACTTAGTTTTTGGTGTACAAATTCAAATGTATTAAAAAGCAGGTGAGGATTGATCTGGGCTTTCATAAAAGCATTTTTAGACATGGCAAGCTCCTTTTCCATTTTTTCCTTATCCAGGAGCATTTGAAAACGCTGTTTCTCAATCCGGGATTTTTCGGTTTTTTCTTTAATAAACCGTTTTAAGAAATAATAGCCTGTAGAAAAAAGCAGGAAAAATGAGCCTCTATAAAGCACCTTTGCTATTCTGATTCTAAGATTTGGTAGTTCTCCAGGTAAAATATTGGTGTAGGTATTTAGCAAAATGTCTACACCAGTAACCGTAACTAAATAAATTAAGATAGTTGATATCACAACCAAAGGAACTTTCCATATTGCTCCGTTATGAAATGCTGTTGCTTTTTCCAGCAGTAAAGCATAGGTATAAAATAAGGTGATATTAATGGTGTAATGAATAGCATAGTTACCAAAAGTACCGAACATACCTACCCAGTAAACCACCACCACGGTTTCCCAAAATATAAATACAGACCACGCAATGATATGTATCCGGTACATATGCAGCCAGTTTTGCAACATTCTCGTGCTCCGTTTTAATCTATTCATAAAGACTTATTTACTATCTGTGTAACAACTACTGTTACAGGGTACTATCGCCGCTAGTTTTCGAAAAAAAAATAATTATGAAAACTCAAAAACTAGCTAAAAGAACACTATTTGTATTTAAAAAAAAACTGAGTAGAGAGATTGATATCCCAACAACGGTGTCTGATCCAACTACTGTAACAGTTTCTACGAGTACAGGTGTCATTTTATAATTAAATGTTTTACGGTAGCCGTTACTTTTTACGGCTACTGATGATTAACTTCTCGGAAATAAAACTTTTAAATTCCTGGTGATAAATATCTCCAACAGTAAAGCTGATGTGGTTATTCATGGTGATCCTGTTACCATCTATGTATAAAATTTTGTCGATGGCTACAATATAACCACGATGTAATTGTATAAAACCTTTTTTAATACTTAACTGTTCCCGAACGTCTTTCAAACTCAAATAAGCAATAATTACTTTATTTACCGTATGTAATTTAATGTAATTATGAAAGCTTTCAAAGGCAATAATATCTTCATATTTAACCATTACTGCACGGTGTTCCTCTTCCTTATTTTTAACCAGGAAATAATCTTCATTGGCACCACCCGTCATTTCATGCCCAAAAAGCCGGGTAATGGTGGTGGCAAATTTAGCATAGCTATATGGTTTAAGCAAATAAGCATCTCCTGCCGCTTCAAAAGCATCAAAAGCATATTGCTCATGTGAAGTGGTAAAAATGAGTTTCCTGGTTCTAAACCGGATGGCTTTGGCCAGTTCGAGCCCGGATATTTGGGGCATTTCTACATCCATAAAAATTACATCAACCGTTTCTGAGCTGGCCAGTTCTCTTAAGGCGGTAATTGGATCAGTAAATTGCTGTACTAGCCGCATATTTGGTGTATCTTCTATATATTTTTGTAGCCCGGCTAAGGAACTATATTAGTCGTCTATGGCTATGCACTTAATCATCTTCAAATATCTGGTTCTCTTATAACGAAATTACGCCTTTTTGTAACGAAAAGGGTACTATCTGTAAGCAATAATTTAAGTTTCCCCCCTTTTTTATTAATTTAATATAAAATATATGTCAATTGATTTTAATTGATGCGGGTTATAGCTACAATCCATAAATATTCTAGAATAAGGGTATAAACGACTTTTAATTGATTTGCTAATCAATATAATAAGTTTAATCAAATTAAGAGCGTATGCCCATCTGTTTTGTTACCAGAATATACAAACTCCTACACCGCTGTAATGAGTAGTGTCTATGTAAATTTTCATTTTTTAGTAACTTCTTGCTGTGCGTATACTGTTTATGTTGGCTAAACGTCATATGTAATTCATTTAAGCCAAACTTGGTTTTATTAACGATATTTTTGTAAATACAGATTTATCCTTTAATTTATGGCTGATCACTTATTGAAAAATATACCTTATTCCGTTCTCGATCTTGCAACCGTTTTAGATGGTTTTACTGCCGCAGATACCTTTAAAACCAGTCTTGATTTAGCTAAACAGTCTGAAACTTTAGGTTATACACGTTACTGGTTTGCAGAACACCATAATATGGCGGGTGTAGCCAGTTCCGCACCGGCAGTACTTATTGGTTATATTGCTGGCAATACCACTAGCATACGCGTAGGCTCTGGCGGCATTATGCTGCCCAATCATGCTCCTTTAATTGTGGCAGAGCAATTTGGAACATTGGCTTCGCTTTATCCTAACCGCATTGATCTGGGATTGGGCAGGGCACCTGGAACCGATCAGGTTACGGCAATGGCCATCCGTGGCGAAAACTTTAATGCCGCTCATAGTTTTCCAAGGGATATTGAGAAACTACAACAATTTTTCTCTGCCAGTAATAACCGTGCAAGTGTGAGGGCAATGCCAGGAGAGGGCTTGGATATACCGATCTGGATTTTAGGTTCAAGTACCGATAGCGCACGTTTAGCTGCAGAAAAAGGACTCCCTTATGCTTTTGCCAGTCATTTTGCTCCAACCTATTTCGAGCAGGCAGTTTCCATTTATAAAAATAACTTTAAACCATCTCAATTTTTGCGCGAGCCCTATGTAATGGCTTGTGTAAATGTAGTTGCTGCAGATACCGATGAAGAAGCAGAACGTTTATCGGGTTCGGTAAAACGTATGTTTTTAGGTGTGATCACAGGCAAAAGAGAATTACTCAAACCACCAGTTGATGATATTAACGTTTATTGGGATCGGATGGAAAAAGAAGCAGTAGAGCAGATGTTATACTATTCTTTTATTGGTAGTGCCAAAACCATTAAAGAAAATTTGACAGCTTTTGTTGCAAAATATGGCGTAAACGAGGTAATGAGTACTTCGCATATTTACGATCATCAGGCAAAATTGCGTTCAAATGAAATTTTTGCTGGTTTGTTTAAAGATTAACGCAACGCTGTCCGTCGTGTTAAGCGGAGCGTCACTTCGGATTGATAATATTACGTTACAAACTCAAATTAATAACGAGTCAAAGACGCTATTCCATTCAATAATCCGTAGCGCCTTATAGAACGCTACGGACAGGATAGGCAGCCGGGGCTAAGTGGCTATGCACCATTTCATATCAGATGTTGCAGTGCGCACTAACTTTTGTTCCTAAACCCGATTAGAGTGAAATAGCCCGTAGCGCAGCGAGGACTATAAGCGGAAGCGGGGCTGCATACCGCCAAGAACCACAGGGCATTCATTTCCTAATTCTATAAATTCATTCATTTCGGTCGGTGAAACAACAATTGATAGGACAATTATCATATAAAAGATACTGCTAGGCATATCGATTGACATTATTTTCCATTGCCATCTTCCATTTTACCTCACACATCTAAATCTTCTCTCATCTTTTTTTTCTGTTTAAGATTTGTTAATAATAAGGGAATATTGAGCTGGTAGCTTTGCTGCCAGAAAAGCAGCATCCCTTGAGCGAAAATTTACTTTCATCTTTACAAAACGGAAGCCATCAGGCCATGGAAAAAATCTACCAGTTTTATTGGGAAGATATTTTTGATGTTGCGCTGAAAAAAACAGGTGATGAAGCCATTGCTCAGGATATTACCCAGGAAATTTTCATTTCGCTTTGGGAGAACCGTAAAACGATTAACCTCTCCGGAAGCCTCGGTGCTTACTTATATGGTGCTGTAAAATATAAAGTAATTAATTATTTCAGGTCGGGCGGTATTAAAGAACAGCACCAAACTGCACTTACAGCCTTAATGGATGAGCAGCATACTGCCGCAGCTGATGATAAATTAATTTTAAAAGAGCTTCACTTAGCGGTAGATACCGCCATTGCACTATTGCCCGAAAAAATGCAATTGGTATTCTCCATGAGCCGAAAACAGGAGAAATCGATCAAAGAAATTGCTGCCGAACTCGGCGTTTCTGTGCAGACGGTAAAAAATCAGATCTCAGCAGCACTAAAAATTCTTAAAAAAAGTCTTTCCTATATCCTGTTAATTGCTGTATTGATCGGCTTAACATAAAGTTAATCTATAGATAACATCTTTGGTTAGTACCTCTTTGCGTTTGAACTGACATGTATTAAATGACAGAAGAACAGGCAAAGGAACTGCTGCAGAAATATCTCGATCAGCAGGCTAGTCCGCAAGAGCAGAAAAAAGTTGAAGCGTGGTACGCCACACTTCAGGCAAAAGATGTGGTGTTATCCGGCGATCGGAAAGCAGCAATAGGCGCGCAAATGTTTGCTCACCTCCAGGTTGCTATGCACGAGAAGCCAGAATCTGGAAAAGTATTCAAATTGCAATCTTTTATCAGGATTGCCGCCGCCGTATTACTTGTCATTGCCATAGGAATAAGCGTTTGGAAACTCAATACCAACGTGGTTGCTGAAAATCAGGTAACCGTAGTTACCGGAAGTAAGCAACAGAAGCGAATTACTTTATCAGATGGTTCGGTGGTTTTGTTGGGTCCGTCAGCAAAACTCTGCTATCCTAAAGCCTTTGCTTCAAACAGCCGCCATATTGCACTTAAAGAAGGGGAAGCTTTTTTTGATATTGCTCATCAGGAAAAAAGGCCATTTACAGTACATACAAGCGCTGGGGTAGATATTAAAGTTTTAGGAACCTCTTTCAAAGTTAAATCTTATCAGGCGAGTAAACAGCTTGAGGTTGCCGTTATTACCGGTAAAGTTGCGGTAAGCAATTTGAAAGGTAACCTGGGTACGCTGGTTAAAGATGAATTTCTAACTTACGATAAAAATGCTGGTTGTGCCGCCATCAGTAAAATCAAAGCGCTTGCTTTTATCGAATTCACTTTTGATGGTGCAAGTCTCGACCAAGTGATTGCCAAACTCCAATATGTTTACAGCATTAAAATCTTGCTGAGCGATAGCAGTTTGGGGAAACTTAAAACTACTGCCTCTTTCAGTAGCAGACAATCGCCCGGGGAGATTCTGGATATCATCTGCAGTCTGCATCGCCTTAAATTCAATGCATCAAAAAATCATAAAACATTTAACATATACAGATGAGATAGGGATATGGTATAGAACTATGTACGGCTACCGGTCAGACTGGGTGCCGCAATCTTTCTTTCTGGCAACAAAAGCCAGTATAATTAAAGCTTTACAAAATAAAATCAAACAAATTAAGCAATGAAAACAACCTCCGCTAAGAGGACACCAGCTCTTTTAAAAATCATGAAATACTCATGTTTAACATTTACAATCCTCTGCATTTTTTGCAGCTCAATTCTCGCTTCGGCAGGTATGGCGCAAAAATTAGAGAAAACTACAGTTAGCCTCACTATAAATAAAGGCCGGAAGATGACCGAGATCATCAAAGAAATTGAATCCCGTACGGGGCTTAGTTTTGTATATGATCCAGATCAGCTGCAACAAAAAAATATGTTTGTAAGCGGCGATTTTACCACCGAGCCTGTAAGATCACTTTTAGACAGACTTGGTTTGCAGGTTTTAGAAAAGGGTGGTTACGTGATTTTAAACAATGCCGTAATGAATAAACCAGACCGTATTATCACAGGCGTTGTAAGAGATACCACAGGCTTAGCACTTCCAGGTGTTTCGGTAAAAGTATTGGGTACACAAAGTGGTACTATCACTGATGGAAACGGTGCTTATCGCATTGCAGTTGGCGCTGATGCCGTACTGTCATTCTCAATGATCGGTTATCAGACCAGGGAAGCAAAAGTTGGCGAAGACCAGGTAATTAACATGGTTTTGAAAGAAGAACGCTCTACACTTGCGGACGTGGTTGTTGTGGGTTACGGTACACAGAAAAAAGAAACCTTAACCGGTGCAATTAGTATTGTTAGCCTGGATAAACTTTCTTCACGTTCATTAAACAGTGTTGGTGAGGTACTGGCCGGAAAATCACCGGGTGTGATCGTAACCAATGAAGGTGGCGATCCAACCTCTGCACCACGTATCAATATCCGCGGTGCGGGTGGTATTAATGGAGAAAATGTACTTTATGTAATTGATGGATCTATATTTTCGGGTACGCCACAGCTTAACCCTAACGATATCGAATCAATATCGGTTCTAAAAGATGCATCTGCTGCCATTTATGGTGCGAGGGCTTCGGGCGGTGTAGTATTAATTACCACCAAAAAAGGTAAAAGCGGAAAAATGCAGATCAGTTTTGATGCTAAAGTGGGCCAGCAAAGCGCCTGGAAAAAACTAGAACCCCTAGATGCACAACAACGCGCACAGGTTGCGGCAACTGCAGCTAAAAATGGAGGTACCAATCTATTACCAGCTTTTGATCCGGCAAAGTACCCTGACGGACAGATTACCCGTACCAACTGGATGGATGAGGTTTTTAGAAATGGATTAATACAGGATTATAACGCAGCGATAAACGGCGGTAGCGAAAAATCTAACTACTACCTCAGTTTTAATTACCGTAACGCAGAAGGTATTGTGTTAAATACCAAAACCCAACGTTACAACTTTAGGATCAATACAGAGCATGAGGTAACCAATTGGCTAAAAGTAGGTGAAAACCTTTCTTATAGCAGTACCAATGGAAATGGTGCCAATACCAGCAGCGATTATACAGGTGCTTTACTTTCTGCCATTTATTATCCAACCAATGGAACACCTTATAATGCAGATGGCAGTTTTGCAGGTTTGCCCGGACCATATGCAGGAGATTATGGAGATATTGTAAACCCTGTTGCTGATTTAATGCGTATTGATATCAATAACCCGGTAAATGTTTTGGTGATCAATCCTTATGCTAACCTTAAATTAGCCAAAGGTTTAACTTTCAGGTCAAATTTAAGCGTTACCAAATCAGATGCTGCCTTTAAGAGCTTTACGCCTAAAAGGTTAGAAGTAGGAAAACCTGTTGCTAGTAATAGTTTGGTAGAAAGAAGTGATAAAGCAACAGACTTTTTAGCAGAACAGGTTTTAAATTATAAAATATCTTTTGCACAGCACCAGTTAGAGTTTACCGGTGGTTATACTTTTCAGAAAACCAAAAGCAGTGGCTTGTATGCATCGGCTACAGGTTTTGATGATGAATCGAAACAATACAGGTATTTGGCCAATGCAACAACACCGCAACCTTCTTCCAGTTATTTCGATGCTAAAGCACTTTCTTCGCTGTTTTTCAGGGCAAATTATAACTATGGCGAAAAGTACCTTTTATCATTGATAGGTCGTCGTGATGGTTCATCATTGTTGGCCAAAGAAAACCGCTTCAGAAATTACGGTTCTGTTTCTGCAGGTTGGGTAGTGAGTAAGGAAGATTTCCTGAAAGATATGCGCTGGTTAAATGAGTTTAAATTAAGAGCCAGTTATGGTATTTTAGGAAACCTGGGTAGTCTTTCATCATCTGCAGTTAATCCGTTGTTAAATGCTACGCAGAGTTATTTCGGACAATCGCCAACTTTACAGAACGGTTATATACAGACTGTTTTGGCCAATAAAAACTTAACCTGGGCCGAATCTAAACAAACCAACATTGGACTTGACTTAACAGTTTTAAACCGGTTGAGTTTAGTGGCTGATTATTTTATTAAAGAAACCGATAAAATGATCTTAAACAGAACATTGCCGGGAACAGCTGGTCTGAACATCCAAACCATTAATGCCGGTGTAGTAAAAGATAAAGGTATTGAGTTAGGGCTAACTTACAACAGCGATAAAAATGCAGCCTTTACTTATTCTGTAAATGCTACTTTAACTAAGGTTAACAATAAGATAGAGGAGCTTATCCCTGGTATAGAAAACCAAACTGTACCTACTAATTTCAGGAATGAGCTTGCTCCTTTAACCAATACGGTAGGGCAGCCACTGTATAGCTACTATGTATTGAAAACTGATGGTATTTTCCAGAGCCAGGCAGAAGCCGATAATTATAAAAATGCTAAAGGGCAAAAAATCCAGCCGAATGCAAAAGCAGGTGATTTTAAGTTTGTAGATATCAACGGTGATGGATCAATTGATAGCAAAGACCGTTATTTTGCAGGCAGTGCTTACCCTGATTTCTCTTACGGATTAAGTTTTAATGCAAGTTATAAAAACTTCGATTTCAATATTTTTGCACAAGGTGTACAGGGCAATAAGTTATTTAACGCGGTAAAACGCACAACGTATAGTGCAGGTGGCCCCTCATACAACAAATTGGTTGGTATTTTAGATGCCTGGTCGCCAGAGAATCCAGGTGGCAAAGTGCCAATTATTTCAACCAGCGATGCCAATGGAAACTTTGCAGCTTCTGATTTTTATGTAGAAGACGGCTCTTACCTGCGTATCCGCAACGTAACCTTGGGTTACAGTTTGCCAAAATCGATCGCTAGTAAATTAAAAACAGGCGGTGTAAGAATTTATGCTACGGCAAATAATCTTTTCACCATTACTAAATATTCAGGTTTTGACCCCGAAATCGGAATGGACAACAACGGAGTGGATGTTGGTCGTTATCCTCAAGCCAGAAGTTTTATCCTTGGTTTAAGCGTAAATTTATAATCACAACAACAATGAAAAAGAATTTAAAATATATGGCATTTGCCGCCCTTGCTGTTTTCTCTTCATGCACAAAACAGCTTGATATTACACCAGAAGGTTCTCCGTCTGCACAGAACTTCTGGAAAACTAAAGAAGATGCATTGAAAGCCGAAGGTGGAATGTACGAACTCTATAATGCGGAAGATTTTTACGGTCGCGGAATGTTTTGGTTTATCAATGCCAGTGATGATATGGTTACCGGTCGTAATAAGCCAGAGGCCGATAACATTAAAAACTTTAACCGCACTTATGTTGGCGGTGGTTATACCGAAACACAGTGGAGTATGCGTTATGCCATTATCAAACGTGCCAACGATATCATCAACAATGTGCCTAACATCAGTATGGATGAAAGTTTAAAGAAACAGATTATTGGCGATGCTTATTTTAATGCAGGTTTAGTTTATTTCCAGTTGGCTGCAAATTATGGAAATGATAAAGCAGGTGTACCAATTGTTAAGCCCGAAACAGATGCATCTCAGCCCATCCCACGCGCTAGCAATGTAAATGAAAACTATGATTATATTATTTCGCTTCTTTTAAAAGCTGCAGATAACCTTCCATTGTTTTCGGCAATGAAACCTGCTGATTATGGTAAAGCACATAAAACGGCTGCATGGGCTTACCTATCTAAGGTATACTTATTCAAAAAAGATTATGCCAATGCCGCTAAATATGCAGATATGGTTATTAATTCAGGTCAGCATGATTTAATCAATACGGGTTTTGCTGATGTTTTTAAAGCTTCAAACAACTGGTCTAAAGAATATATCTGGTCGGTAGTTTGTACACCAAGCGGTGGCGGAACAGGCTGGGGAAGCAAGCTCCCGGGCGTAATGTTGACTAACAAAGCCTGGGGTATTTATAACGGATGGGGTTATTATCTGCCAACCAAAGAACTTTACGATTCTTACGAAGCTGGCGATCAGCGCAGGGAGGCAACCATTTTGAAACCTGGCGATAAATTTATGTTTTTCGGAGCAGAACGTAGCTTTACCAAAGACGGTGGCGCAACTTCAAACTACCAGTTTAAAAAATATATGGAGCCATTTTCTTATGCAAACCCGATTCCATCGCATGTTAACCCTAATGGCGATAATGGAACTACTGATTTAAATGTGCCCTTAATGCGTTATGCCGAAGTACTGCTGATCAAAGCAGAAGCAGCCATTAACCTGAGCGGCGCAGGAGCGGGTGATGCCGAACTGAACAAAATCAGGCTTCGGGCAGGTTTAGGTGCTAAAACAGGAATGACTATGAGTGACCTTAAACGCGAACGGCGTAATGAGCTTGCCGGAGAATGGGCAGACCGTCACCGCGATTTAGTAAGATGGGGCGATGCGCAAGCTACATATGCTAAACCATTGCATGATTACGATGGAAGTGTAATTTGGCCGGCAAGAACTTTTAATCCACAGGTACACGATGTTTGGGCGGTACCACAGAGAGAAATCGATAATAGCGCAGGTGTAATCAAACAAAATCCAGGATGGTAAAAAGAATAGGAATAAACTTTGCAGTGCTGGCCTTTGTGCTGGGGCTGCAAAGTGCCTCTGCCCAGGTAAAGTTAAACGCCAACCGTGGACATAGCCACAATGATTATAAGCAGGAAATTCCGCTTCTAACAGCATATTATGCAGAAATGGGATCTATTGAGGCAGATGTGTTTTTAAAAGATGGTGAATTATATGTTGCACATGAAGCTGCAGAAATTAAGCCGGGTTTTACGCTTAAAAAAATCTATCTCGATCCGCTAGCCCGGTTTTTTAAAGCAAAAGGGAATCATCCTTATGCCAATGCGGCCCTAAAACTGCAGCTGGTGGTTGATGTAAAAGAAGATTATCAGCATGTGCTTCCGGTATTGTTAAAAGAGCTTGAAGGTTATGGTGATGTATTCGATGCAAAAAAGAATGCCAATGCGATTAAAGTGGTAATTAGTGGTGATATGCCTTCCCCTGCTGATTTTAAAAATTATGATGAGCAATTATCTTTTGATGGAAGGCCGACAACCACTTATACCGATGCACAATTGGCCAGGGTGGCGATGATTAGCGATGATTTGAAAAATCATACCGTATGGAACGGGAAAGGCAACCCGACCAAAACGGATGAAGCCAGGATGAGAGCGGTTATCACACAGGCACATCAAAAGGGCAAACCTTTCCGCTTCTGGGCTTCACAGGATAGTCCGAATACCTGGATTGTACTCGAAAGGCTTGGCGTAGATTGGATGAATACGGATAAACCAACCAAACTGAGAGATTTTTATCTTCATCAGGATAAATTGATTTATACGAATCCAAAACCATATACGCCTTATACACCAACGTACAAAACCGATGGACAGAACAAGGCGCCCAAAAAAATCATTTTGTTAATCGGCGATGGGATGGGACTGGCTGCCATCCACGCTGGGTTGATTGCCAATCATGGCGATCTGAACATGGCCAGGTTCCACTACATTGGCTTTTCTGAAACCGCTGCTGCTGATGCCGGAAACACTGATTCGGCCGCGGGTGGTAGTGCGATGGCAATTGGTTATAAAACCAATAACCGTTACATTGGAATGGGACCTGATGACCAGAATAAAACCAATTTGGTTGATAGTTTATCCATCTTTGGGATCAAAAGTGGTATCATTACTGCAGGCGATCTGACAGATGCTACACCAGCGGTATTTTACGCCCATCAGCTTGATCGTTCTTACAACGGCGCAATTGCGAATGATCTGTTAAGCAGCAAGGCCGAAGTTTTAGTCGGTTCTAACCGCAAAGCTTTCGAGCAGAATAAAAACAGCAGGCTTTTGGCTGATCTAAAAACTAAAGGTTTTCAGGTAACCAATAGCTTAACTGATTTTGAAAAGCAGCATGATGGTAAACAATTGGTTTTGTTGGATGATTCGGCTACCAGGTCTGTGATAAAAGGCCGGGGAGATATGCTTAAAAAATCATTATCACATACCATGCAGATTTTATCGAAAAACAAACCGGGTTTCTTTATCATGGCCGAGGGCGCACAGATCGATTACGGTGGACATACCAACGATCTTCCTTATCTGATTACCGAATTGCACGATTTCGACCGTACCATTGCTGAAGCATTGCGCTTTGCTGATCAGGATGGAGAAACATTGGTTATTGTAACTGCTGATCATGAAACAGGTGGATTAACTCTTTTAGATGGTGCTGCTGAAAAAGGAATGGTAAGAGGCGAATTTAGCACCAACGATCATACCGGGATCATGGTTCCGGTTTTCGCCTATGGTCCAGGTGCGCAAAATTTCAGCGGTGTTTATCCTAATAACCAGATTTTTCATAAAATCATCAAGGCTTATCGTTTAGCGAAGGCTAAATAAAAAGAATAAATCAAATCCCA
>Ga0163162_10001072_pt1 | contig 25452 bp, 28 predicted proteins | sample S55metaG_FD_115310 | JGI IMG/M metagenome (GOLD analysis project Ga0163162, IMG submission 115310) | Switchgrass rhizosphere microbial communities from Kellogg Biological Station, Michigan, USA - S5-5 metaG | ecosystem: Host-associated > Plants > Roots > Rhizosphere > Soil | place: USA... | reverse complement strand
TTCCAATCGGAACAATGGCGGAACAAGGGATACCAATATTTTTATTGCGGATTGGGTGGAGTAGTTGATTGAAAATTATTTGGCGCGGATATCCGTGGTTGATCGGTTGATCAGTTGACTAGTTGATCGGTACATATCCTGATCAACTAGTCAACTGATCAACCGATCAACTGATCAACTGATCAACTGATCAACCGATCAACAACAGATTATTCCTTACATTTATCCATAAATCTGTTCGATATGTTCGACACACTTCTTCACCTCCATAGTTTTTTACGTTGGGTTGTTTTGATTTTCCTGATCATAACCCTCGTTCAATCTTTCGCGGCAAAAAATGATCCGAAGGCTGGCAACAATTTGCAAAAAACCAGCCTGATATTACTGATTGCCACACACGTTACTTTTTTGATTGGACTTTACCTGTATTTTTTTGGCGACCTGGGTTTCAAATTGCTGCTGAATTCCAGTTTTGGAGAAGTGATGAAGAACAAGGGAGCGCGCTTTTGGGCAGTGGAACACATCACGGGTATGATTATCGCAGTCGCACTGATAACGGTGGCCAGGCGAAAAGTGAAAGCACTTTCTTTCGGCGCTTCCGCATGGCTTTACATTATTGCGCTAGTGCTTATTTTGGCAACTGTTCCCTGGCCGTTTAGAGACGTTATCGCAAGGCCGTTGATTTAACGATCAACCCTTCATTAACCGGATAAATTCCTTCATTTCATCCATCGTTCCCATGCTTACCCTGCCGAATTTGCCGGTCGGGTTATTCATGGATCGAACGATCACTTTCTTCTTCAACATCTCTTCGGCGAAATCGCCCTGGAAATTACCCATTTCAAAAAACATGAAATTGGTATAAGACGGGGTGACTTTGTATTTCAGTTTCGTGAGTTCGTCGTAAGTATATTGCCGGGCCGCCGCATTTTTTTGTTTGCACATCTGGCGATGCGCTTCATCCTTCAAACTGGCCAGGGCAGCGGCTTGCGACAATACCGTAACACCCACTTCGGTTTCATCGAAAACCTGGTCGTGTAATTTTTTAATCAATGCGGGATGTCCCATTGTAAATCCGACGCGCATGCCTGCCATGCCGTGAATTTTGGAGAAGGTGCGCATCACCAGGATATTTTGGTTGTCATGGATCAAACTGAGCATTGACACATTATCCGGCGCATCCAGGAAGTCGATATAAGCCTCATCAATCAACACGGTTGCTTTCTTTGATGCTTCCACACAAAAGTCTCTCAATTGATTGGGATGAACGATGGTTGCCGTGGGATTGGCCGGGTTGCAAACGTATACCAATTGGGTCTCTGGTGTTATGGCGCTAAGCATCGCCGGCAGGTCGTGCACTCTATCTGCCGTCAGTGGCACTTCAATTACTTTGGTGCCCAGCCTTTTTGCGGTGCCGGGTAAAATGAAGAAGGTTGGAAATCCGGTCACCAAACTACCCTTGTTGTAATAATGCGCAAGCAGGTCCAGCGCCATGCCTGATCCGGGTGTGATCAATAAATTTTCCTCAGAAATTTTATAATAATCGGCGAGCTCTTTTTTGAAATCACGAACCGACGCCACATTAAAAGGATATCGATTGGCGACACCGAGGTGGGCTATGATTGCGTCCTTCGCTTTGGGAGAAATCCCGTATGGATTTTCGTTCGAACCGAGGTTGATGAGACCATTTTCGGCGCCAAAACTCCGCGGCAGTCGTTCTTCATTGCCCAGGGAGTGAAGGTTGAGGCTAAGTCCGAAAGCAGCCAGGGTGCCCTGTTTGAGCCAGTCACGCCGGGTAGTTGTGGGGGTGAACATATGGTTTGGTTTTGGTGTGTAAAAGTTAGGTTTTTTAGTTGATATGTTGATCGGTTGATCAGTTTTCCTGGTCAACAGATCAACTGTTCAACTCAATTATTTCGCAATCATGCATTTCAGTACCATCGATCACAAATCGAATCAGCGTTCTCACTTTATGCCAGCCCTGCCTGCCTGCGGCGCCGGGGTTCATATGCAAACAGTGGAATTTTTCATCGTATATCACTTTCAGAATATGTGAATGACCGCAAATAAAAAGTTGGGTGGGTGCAGAAGCCAGTTCTTTTTTTACGGCTGGTGCATACCGGCCAGGATAGCCACCGATATGTGTCATGAGCACATTCACTTCTTCTGTTTTCCATCGCAAGGTTTCAGGCAGGAGGTTTCGCAAATCCGGACCATCAATATTTCCAAACACGGCCTTAAGCGGTTTAAAATTTTTTAGTTTTTCGAAAATCAACAGTTCACCAAAGTCGCCGGCGTGCCATATTTCATCGCATGCGGCAAAATGGGTGAACACTGCATCATCAAGAAAACCGTGGGTGTCAGATATCAGGCCGATGCGTGTCAAGAGGTATGTTGCAGTTTTTATGAAAATGTTTCACGCAAATAAGCAAAGTTTCGCCAAGTCTTTGTTATACTTTGCGTCCTTGCGTGAAACCAGGTTATTCCGCCCAACTCATGGTGTAATTCGCATTCTCGATATCCAAGGCCTCAATGGTTAATTGCAGGGGATGAAAAGTGTCTACCATCACCGCCAATTCCTTGGTTTCTTTGGCGCCAATGCTTTTTTTCACGGCCCCGGGGTGAGGACCATGGGGAATGCCGCCCGGATGTAAAGTGATCATGCCACGGGTAACATTCTTGCGACTCATAAAATCGCCATCAACATAATAAATCAATTCATCGCTGTCGATATTGCTGTGGTTGTAAGGCGCCGGAATGGCCTGCGGATGGTAGTCGAATAGTCGTGGCACAAAGGAACACACCACGAAATTATGCGCTTCGAAAGTTTGGTGCACGGGCGGGGGCTGGTGCACGCGACCGGTAATGGGTTCGAAATCGTGAATGGAAAAGGCGAACGGGTAACAGTATCCGTCCCAACCCACAATGTCAAACGGATGATGACCATAGTGGATGCCATACATCCTCGCTTTTTTCTTGGTGCGGATCAGGAAATCTCCTTTTTGATCGACCGTCACCAATTCCTGCGGTCCGCGAATGTCACGCTCACAATAGGGTGAATGTTCGAGCAGCTGACCGTAAGGGCTAAGGTATTTTTTTGGAAAACGAATCGGACTGAAAGATTCAACAATGAACAGCCTGTTGTGACTGTCAGTGAAGTGAATCTGGTAAATGGTTCCCCTCGGCACTAACAGGTAATCGCCATAGGAAAAAGGCAGGATACCGTACATGGTATGGAGCACGCCGCTGCCTTCGTGGATAAAAATCAGTTCGTCGGCATCGGCGTTCTTATAGAAATAATTCTTCATGCTTTCCTGCGGCGCGGCCAGCACCACATGGCAATCGTTGTTCACGAGCACAGGCTTTCGGCTTTGGAGGTAGTCGGCGGTTTCCGCCACTTTAAAGCCGTCGAAGCTTCGATGCTTGAGCATTTTTTCTTCGGCTATCCTTGGCGCCCAGTCGATGGGCTCGTCGGTATAAATGATTTCGGTAGGCGGGTGGCAATGGTAAAGTAGGGAGTAATCGTTGGAAAATCCTTCGGTGCTGAATAGTTGTTCGGCATAAAGCTCGCCATCCGGTTTCCGGAATTGTGTGTGGCGCTTGTGGGGAATGGATCCTAACTGATGGTAATATGGCATGTTGTAAAGTTAAGGTTTTGAGTATTTGGGTAGTGGGGTATTAAGGTATTGGGGTATTGGGGTATTGGGGTATTGAGTTACGGAAGTGTCAGGGTGTTGTGTTATTGAATTTTCCTTAATACCTTAATACCCCAATACCCCATTACCTTAATACCTCAATATCTCAGTATCCCAGTACTTATTTTTTTCGTAGATTAGAAATCCTAAATACCAACTGCCATATGATTAAAATTCATGACTTAAAAGTAGGCGACGTTGTAGTAGCCAATTACGAAGGCAAAGGATGGGAGGGGGAAGTGGTGCAACTCGACCACGACGACAAGCAGATTTGCGTTGACACCGGTGTACAGCAATTCTGGTTCGACCAGGCCGATTTGAATTCTGTTCCTATTACCGACCGGATCCTTCGGGATTACAACTTCGAAAGCCATGAAAATGGTGACGGTTCGGTAAAATACATGAAAGGACCCTTCCGGATTCAGATCGCCAAGGCCGGCGATTTCACCAACATGGAAATTTGGTACAGGGAAGATATCCGCAACCTCCATGGCGCAATTCCCTTCCATGAGCTCCAAAATCACTACTTACAAATGACTAAGGTTCCCCTTACAAAGGACTAAAAATCAAGGAAAAACATATAATTTGCAGTTCTGGTTGAAGATTTCCACAAAAAATGGGATTTTTTCCCCATTTTTTTCCTACTTAGCTGTAATTCACCTATCTTTGCGCTCCCAAAATCAGTATGGCCAAACAAGCACTCATTAAACAGGATGGAACGATTCTAGAAGCCTTATCGAACGCGATGTTCAGGGTTAAATTGGAAAATGGGCACGAAATCCTGGCTACCATTTCTGGAAAAATGAGAATGCACTATATAAGGATTTTGCCGGGTGACAAAGTGGGAGTTGAAATGAGCCCATATGATTTATCAAGGGGTCGGATCATCTTCAGGTACAAATGATCTTCAAAAGCGGGCGAATTCGATGACACAGTAAAAAGACATTGTGTCGTCATCAAATGAGCCCATATGATTTATCAAGGGGTCGGATCATTTTCAGGTACAAATAGAGAACAAAGGTTTTAATTATAGCCGCGAGGCGGAAAAATTACAGTCATGAAAGTTAGAGCATCCATCAAGAAAAGAAGTGCAGATTGCAAAATCGTGCGCAGGAAAGGCAGATTGTATGTGATTAACAAAAAGAATCCCCGCTTTAAGCAGCGCCAGGGATAATCACCATTTGCTGAAATACTATTAAAAAATTAATACAGAACTATGGCACGTATTGCCGGTATAGATTTACCAAAGAATAAGAGAGGTGAGATTGGTCTGACCTATATCTATGGTATTGGACGCTCTACAGCGCGCTACATCCTCGACAAGTCTGGAATCACTTACGACAAGAAAGTGAACCAGTGGAATGACGACGAATTGAACGCCATTCGTAACACCATTACGAATGAGTTTAAGGTAGAAGGTCAGCTTCGCTCTGAAGTTCAAATGAGCATCAAGCGTTTGCTGGATATCGCCTGCTACCGCGGTCTTCGTCACCGTAAGGGCTTGCCCGTTCGTGGACAACGCACCCGCACTAATAGTCGTACCAGGAAAGGTAAGCGTAAGACTGTTGCCGGTAAGAAGAAAGCAGCGAAGAAATAAATGACCGGACAGGCGCCGGATCCCTGTTTCAATTTGAACCAGGAGTAGGGCCATCCAGTTGATCTCTTAATAATTTAGACTACCTCGTTTAATCGATTATGGCAAAAGCACAACAGCCCAGCGCAAAAGCTGCGGCCAAGAAAAGAGTAGTGAAAGTTGACTCCTATGGAGATGCACATATCACTGCCAGTTTTAACAACATCATCATCAGTCTCACCAACAAAACCGGCCAGGTAATTTCCTGGAGCAGTGCTGGTAAGATGGGTTTCAAGGGTTCTAAAAAGAACACGCCCTATGCCGCACAGATGGCCGCTACCGATGCAGCCCGTGTTGCTTATGATGCCGGTATGAAGAAGTGTGATGTGTTCGTGAAAGGCCCCGGTGCCGGTCGCGAAAGTTCCATCCGCGCAATCGCAAACAACGGTATTGAAGTGGTGATGATCAAAGACGTTACGCCTTTGCCGCACAATGGTTGTCGTCCGCCGAAGAAGAGAAGGGTATAACAATATAGTTGATCAGTTGATCAGGAAATACACCGATCAACCGATCAACCGATCAACCGATCAACGAGTTTAAATATTAACATCAAACATGGGCCCACGATTCAGTTTTATGATTTTTTCATAATCGTGAGCCAAAACTAAAAAATCAAGTAAGACTATGGCACGTTACACAGGTCCAAAGACCAAGATCTCCAGAATTTTCGGTGAACCCATTCTGGGCAACGGAAAATATCTAAACAAAAACAGCAATCCTCCGGGTCAGCACGGTGCACAGCGCAAACGCAAAACCCTCGGAGAATACGCTCTTCAGCTTCGCGAAAAACAGAAAGCGAAATACACTTATGGTGTATTGGAGAAACAATTCCGCAACACTTTTGAAGAAGCATCACGCCGCAAAGGTGTAACCGGTGAAAACCTCATCAAATTGCTGGAAGCAAGGCTCGATAACGCAGTGTACCGCATGGGCATTGCACCTTCCCGCCCTGCCGCCCGTCAGTTGGTGACGCACAAACACATTACCGTGAACGGCGACGTGGTAAATATTCCTTCTTATTCTTTGAAACCCGGTGACAACATCGGACTGAAAGAAAAGAGCAAAGGAAATACCGGTATCACCGCCCAGAGTCGCGGAAAGAATCCAAAATTCAACTGGCTTGACTGGAATGAAGCAGACGCGAAAGGCACATTCATTGCCTATCCCGAAAGAGAAAGTGTTCCTGAAAACATCAAGGAACAACTGATCGTGGAATTGTACAGCAAGTAATCGCAGGATTCGGGACCGGGAAGGTCCATCACTCATCAAATTAAAATCTGAAATAGATAATGGCCATTTTAAATTTTCAGAAACCAGACAAGATCGTGTTGCAGAAAGCAACCGATTTTGAAGCTCAATTTGAGTTTCGTCCTCTTGAACCCGGTTATGGGGTAACCGTTGGCAACGCTTTGCGCAGGGTGTTGCTGAGCTCTTTGGAGGGTTACGCTATCGTTGGGATCAACATCGAAGGAGCGGAGCATGAATTTGCCACGCTGAAAGGTGTTACCGAAGACGTTACCGAAATCATTCTTAACCTAAAACAGGTTCGCTTCAAGAAGATCGTTGATCATGAAGTGAGCCAGGAAAAAATCAGCCTTTCTATTAAAGGAAAGGGTGAGTTCACCGCAGCCACCATTGGTGAAGGAACTGCAACATTCCAGGTGATGAACCCGGAACTGCTGATCTGCACCATGGATCCTTCTTCAAGGTTCAACATCGAGATCACCGTTGCCAAAGGCCGCGGCTATGTTCCCGCTGAAGAAAACAAAGTGAAAGAAGCACCGTTCGGTTATATCCCGACCGACGCCATCTTCACACCCATCAAGAACGTGAAGTACGCGATTGAAAATACGCGTGTGGAGCAACGTACCGACTACGAAAAGCTGATCATGGAAGTGAGCACTGACGGTACCATCCACCCCGAAGAAGCCGTTAAACAAGCCTCTCGTATTCTTATTCAGCACCTGATGATCATCACCGATGAAAACATCACGTTCGACAATAAAGAAGAAAAGAAGGAAGACCTGGTTGACGAACAAACGCTTCAATTGCGCAAAATTCTGAAAACCCCGCTGGAAGATCTCGACCTGTCTGTTCGCGCATTCAATTGCCTGAAAGCAGCCAAGATCAACTCTCTCAGCGAACTGGTTCAATACGAACAGGAAGACCTGATGAAGTTCCGCAACTTCGGTCAGAAGTCACTGAGCGAAATTGAGCAGGTACTCAGCGAACGCGGTCTGCACTTCGGTATGGACCTCAGCAAGCTGAAACTCGACGACGAGTAAGATTCGCACAGCCGCAAGGCCGGGCATATTCATAACATGAGTGAGCCGTAATTCCTGACACGGTACGGCGCTCTCGGATCCCGGAAGAATATTCCAGGGACTAAAAACTAAAAGTCATGCGTCACGGAGACAAAATCAAAAACCTCAGCAGGACCGCTTCTCACAGAAGGGCGCTGTTGAGCAACCTGGCCATCCAACTGATCACGCACAAGAAGATCGTGACCACCGTTGCAAAGGCCAAAGCGCTTCGCACTTATGTGGAGCCCCTCATCACCAAAGCCAAAGACAACGACACCCACCAACGTCGCGTGGTATTCAGTTACCTGCAGGACAAAGTTGCTGTTGCTGAATTGTTCGGCGCAGTTGCCGAGAAAATCGGCGGCCGTCCCGGTGGCTACACCCGCATCATTAAGTTGGGCGCCCGGGTAGGTGATAACGCTGAAACGGCTCTGATTGAGCTGGTTGATTTCAACGAAATCTACGGCAAAGGCAAGGGTGAAGCGGCAGCTCCCGCCAAGAAAACCCGTCGTTCAGGCGGTAAGAAGAAGGGCGCGGTTGAAGCAAAAGGAGAAGGCGCAGAAACAGCAGTAGCTGAAAAAACAGCTGAAGAAAAACCTGCTAAGGAAGCTAAACCCAAGAAGGAAGCAAAACCGAAGAAGGAAAAATAAGAATGAATCTTTTTCAAAAATACAGGGCAGGACTTTTTATAAGTCCTGCTTTTTTTATGCGCGCCATCGCCCGCGGAAGTCTGGATAAGATGCCCGTCCGCTTTGGGAATTTTTCATTTTCTTTGCAAAAATTTTAATCATACCAATCCATGTCAATTCCTGTATCATCGCCAGCCATCCTGATTCTCGAAGACGGTCATGTTTTCCAGGGTAAAGCCTTTGGTAAAAAGGGTACCACCACCGGGGAAATTTGCTTTAACACGGGTATGACGGGTTACCAGGAAGTGTTCACCGATCCCAGCTACTATGGCCAGGTGATTATCATGAACTCTGTGCATGTTGGTAACTACGGCGTGAAACCCGCGGATGTAGAAAGCAATTCAGTAAAAATCAAGGGGCTCATCGGAAGGAACCTGGAGGACAGGTTTAGCCGTTTGCAGGCCGATGGTTCGTTGCAACAATATTTAGAGCAGCAGGGCATTGTTTCCATCGAAGACATCGATACCCGCGCACTGGTTACCCATGTGCGTACCAAGGGGGCGATGAATTGCATTATTTCATCAGAGAACCTGGATGTGGAATCGCTGAAGAAAGAGCTTGCTGCCGTGCCCTCTATGGATGGGCTGGAGCTCGCTTCGCTGGTATCAACGCGCGAGGTGTACCATATGGGAAATCCGCATTCGCAGATCAGGGTAGCTGTTATGGATTTTGGCGTGAAGAAAAATATCCTGAATTGCCTGGTAGAACGCGGCGCTTACGTTCGCGTATACCCTGCAAAAACAACACTGGCTGAAATGGAAATGTTCCAACCCCATGGCTACTTTATCAGCAACGGTCCCGGCGATCCCGCCGCCATGCCCTACGCCGTTCAAACAGTGAAAGACATTTTGAAAACCGGTGTGCCCCTGTTTGGTATTTGCCTGGGCCACCAATTGCTCGCACTGGCCAATGGCATTCCTACTTTCAAAATGCACCACGGTCATCGCGGATTAAACCATCCGGTAAAGAATACCATTACCGGACTTTGCGAGATCACGACACAAAATCATGGATTCGGTGTAGATCCTGAAGCCGTTAGAAAATCTTCCAATACCGAAATTACACACGTGAATCTGAATGATGAATCCATTGAAGGAATTCGTTTGAAAGACAAGCCCGCATTTTCGGTTCAATACCATCCCGAAGCCACGCCAGGCCCGCACGACAGCAGGTACCTGTTCGACAATTTCCTGGAATTGATCAAGGCAAAAATGAATTAAAAAATTTCGCGTAAAGGCGCAAAAAAAAGCCCCTCAAGGCGAGGGGCTTCTAACCGTCTATTCAAGGAAACTTCAATTATTTTTTAGCGCCGTCAACAATCTCCCACAATTTCGATTGATCGGGATTGATGATGATGTCGGTGCGCCTGTTCATCTTCCTGCCATCTTTGGTGGCATTGTCGGCAATTGGGTCATAACGGCTACGGCCAGCTGCAATAATACGACTAGGCTCAATTTTGTATTTGTCGCGCAATACGCGAACAATGGTATTGGCCCTTTCGGTACTCAGTGACCAGTTGTCTTTGAAGCCCTTGTCAATGCCCAATGTATCTGCATTACCCACAACAATCACACTTACACCGGGATTATCGTTCAGGACTTTTGCAATGGATTCAAGAGATCCTGCACCTGCCTTGCTCAAACGTGTACTTCCCTCTTTGTAAGTGAGTTTGTCGGGCATGGATACAAACACCATTCCGTTCATACTGGTTACTTTGGCACTGGAACCGCTCATACTGGAATCACCCGAATTGCTGAGTGCGTCTTCGGTGCTCTTGCGCAACGCTTCCATGTTGCTGCTTTGAGTTGCCAGTGATTGATCCAAAGCTGCCTTCTGAGCGGCTATTGCATCGCTGCTGGTTTTGCAGTCGGCCAGTGACTTAGTGGTGGCAGCATTATCTGATTGCAGCTTGCTAACCTGGCCGTTTAAGTCGCTGGTTACCTTGCCAAAGCTGTCAACTGTGCTGTGCAGCCGGGCTACTTCCGACTGGGATGCCTTGAATTTCTTACTGGAAACGCAGCTGGTCATGAAAAGAACGCCGCCGGCCAGCATAATAAATAAAATTCTCCGATTCATACGTGATGGTTTATTGTTGTTAATAGTTAATGAATAATGATCCGCTTAAATAGGGATAAACGCTTCGTGATAAGAGGGGCGGAAACGGGCAAGTAATTTGAATAATCAAAAATGATACCATTGTATAACCAGCCCAAATCTTTGGGCCGGCTTTCTATTTCCAATAGGCGCAGTGTATATTTGGGAAATGGCAAATATGCGGATAGCTATCATCAATGGGCCTAACCTAAACCTGCTGGGTACCCGGGAACCGGGAATTTACGGGTCGCAGAGCTTTGAACTGTTTTTTGCGGAAATCCATAAAAAGTTCCCGGCCGTTGAATTTAGCTACTTTCAAAGCAATGTGGAGGGCGATTTGGTGAATGAATTACAAAGGGTGGGTTTCGACTACGATGGGATTATACTCAACCCGGCCGGTTATACCCATACGTCGGTAGCCATTGGCGACGCCATTGCCGCCATTAAGACCCCGGTTATAGAGGTGCATATCTCCAATGTAAAGGCCAGGGAAGATTTCCGGCATATTTCGCACGTATCGGCCAAATGCCTGGGCACCATCTGCGGTTTGGGGCTAAAAGGCTACGAATTGGCCCTGCAGTACTTCGTTCAACCCTAGCTGAAACTTACTGCCATGGCTAGGCGAGGGCTCAATAAGCTTTGGCTTCCTCCTTCTTCTTTCCACCTAGTGTAAATACCCTGGAGATATTAAATCCAAAGTGAATGTCGCCATCGGCCCATTTAGACCTGGTATTGCTGATGTACTGGTTCTCGGCGATACCGGTTGAGTTGGTAAACATCAGCTGGAATACGTGCCCGCCGGTTCCGATGTCAAAACCGATGCTCAACGGATTTACGGTGCCGCTGAAGGTGGTGCCAGGTAGGCGGTAGTAGTATTCTACGTTAATGCTAAGTCTGCGGGATATCTTTTGGCGACCGCCAATGCCAATGGCGTAAGTATCGTGGGGGTCTTCAGCATTGGGCACCAGGTTATAATGTACCCAGCTTGGCATCAGCTGCAATGAAAATCCTTCGCTGAATTTGCGCGCAATCAGCACCTGTCCAACGTATGAAGTCTGGTCGGCAAAGGTCTTCGCGTAGTTGGTATCCGTTGCAATGTACATTCCAGCTAATACGGTAACTGTAATGGGCATCTTCTTTTCACCCTTGCTTTGTCGCAACAATTTCGCCTTCAGAAAGCCATCGTATAATTTTTCAAAACTGCTTCTGCCACCACCAATGGTAAGCCAATCGGTGATGCCGTAGTCGCCACCAATCCTGATGTCGGCCTGGTCCAATCCGAAAAACTGGTAGAAGCCGCCGCTAATGAGACCGAAACGGTGGGAAATCTTGATATCCAGTACATTTTTGCCCAGGGTTTCTACCGAATGACCATTAATCACCCGGGTTGTTAGAAATGTGCCGCGGGTATACTGCGTCGCGGGGGAATTAACACCGTTCATCATTTGCAGGAGACTGGTGTCTTTTTGCGCACTAACGGAGTCGGCTACCTGCCCATTGGCGGACAGGGCAAAAAACAACAAAAGCGATAGTAAAACTCTCATGATACTTGGTTTTTGGGAGATGTGTATTGTATTGTAAATTGATTTTCTTTAACGGGGTTCATACAAACATTCAACATTTACTTCCACATCTTTAGCGAATTTGTCGGCAACCACACTCGGAATGCTGATGTCATAGTCTGCAACCAGTACCCTGAATTTTGTTTTTGACGAAATCTTACCCTGGTTCACACCAATTGTTCCCGGAATGGAAATCTTCTTCGTTACACCGTGGATGGATAAATCGCCTTCTACATTCACCGGGTAGTCGCCATCTTTGGTTAAGTTCAGTGTTGCGACATTTACCACCTTGCCGCTGAATGTGGCGCGGGGAAATTTGTTGCTTTGCATATACACTTCGTTGAAATGTTCTTCCATCAGTGTCCTTCTAAAATGAAAGCTCTTCACCAGCACCGTAAATGCAAGTTCACCCGTTTTTGCATTGAACGCGCTGGCCACTTCATTATTCGTGGCATCAATGTCTTCCAGCGAGCTGCCGGCATGAAATGTGATTCTTCCCGTGCGGGTCATCTGAATGTCCTGTGCACGAAGACCCCGTGTTACGGATAGGATCAATAATTGGCATAGTAGGATTCTCTTCAACATATCTGTTCTATATTTCTGTATGGAATACCCGATCATCAATCGGGGATGCTTTGCAGCGTCAGTCTCATTGTTAGATTTGGAGTATGCAGTCCCTCAAAACAACATCTGCATTAAATCCTGAGCAAAGTCCTTTGATCTTGACCTGCTGCCCCGGATGGGAAGTATTGGTTTTATCCTTCAGCGTGCAGAGCACGCCATAAAATGGATCCTGGCTTTTAAGTACGATCACGGTTTTGCCTTCCTGGTTCACTTTCACTTCGGCCACTTCGCCGGTTACCTCAATTGCTTTATCGAGGTAGGCCGCATTGGCTGCCGCTTCATTTTGATGAAAGGCATTGAACAAATCAGTCGCTGTTACAGGAATGGTTTTTTCTCCAGCTACATCGCGATGCGGTTTGTTGTATACATAATACACGCCCGCCGCGCCAATCAAAAAAAGACCTGTTAGTAAAAAAAACCAAAATTTGGTACGTCCCCGCATAGAATTGATTTGGCCGCCTGTAAACAGGTGCTGTTTCATTTACGGTTACGTGAAGGGGAAAGGCGGGGTTGCCTGCTACGGTTTTTAGTTTGTGGTTCGTGGTTCGTGGTTTGTGGTTTCCGGTTTATTGATCCAGCCGCTGGTTTATGGTATCCTGCATCTGGTATACTATTAATTACAAACCACGAACCACAAACAACAAACTCTCAAAGGAAAACCCTTAACATTAACGCGAAACCGGTATCCTGCTTAGGCGTTTCGGTTACCTGTATAATGTGCAGTCCGAATTTGGTCCACACTTTAAAAATGTCTCCTTTTTTATGTGAAAGGATGGCTTTTTCTATGGCCGGCATCACAGAGCCTCTTGCCGTCCAACCCATATCACCGTTTACCACCTGCGATCCATTGGTAGAATAGATGCGCGAAAGTGATTCGAAATCCGTTGTGCCCGCTTTTAATTTTCGAATGATCACATTGGCCAGTGAGTCGGCCACTTTCTTCTTAAAAACAGACGTATCAATCAGCAACTGGGTTGCGCGGTAGAATGTGTTGGGCGCTTTTCCCACAATTTGTACCAGTATATTCTCATGTGGGAAAGGGCCATACACTTTTTTCAACTTGCCATAATAGGCCAGGCTATCTGCAAGTCCCATAAAATGCTTCAACCGGTAAACCGGCACCGTATCTACTTTATACTTTTTTTTGAGGGTATTTTTGATATAATTAACAGGATCAGTAGAATTCTCCAGTTCCATCTTCACTTTCGGTATATCAAGGGTTTGGGCGGCTGTCCAATGCGTTGATAAGAGTGCAAATATCAATACAATAGCAATTTTCATCATACTCATTTAGGTAGGCAAAAATAAGGGCCTGGACTCATTTATGGCCTTTTTGGTGTTATTTGTCAAGAGGCTGGCTTTTATATACTTAAGCGGCACGATTTTCGTTAATTTTATAGAGCCCCCGGGCGCAAAACAGGCTCTGAGACACAATGAAAAAGTTACCCTTTATAGTATTGTTGCTGATGGTGCTGGAAGGACATTCCCAGTGGAAGTCTTACCAGATCTCTGTAAAGGGAGACACCATTAACTGTGTTGACCAGAAAGACCGCAAACAGGGCAAGTGGGTAATCCGAACAGAGGAATTGCGTGGTGAACCAGGATTTGAAGAAGAAGGTGTTTTTGAAAACGATAAACGCGAAGGCCTTTGGCGTAAATACAATCTTTCCGGCGACCTGATGTCACTGGAAAATTACAGGTGGGGATACAAAGATGGTAAACAGCAATACTTCACCATGCTGGGCGATCTTCAAAGAGAAGAAAGCTGGTACGCGGCCAATCCCGAACATCCCATTGATACCGTTGAAGTCCCGGACCTTTACAATCCGGGAAAAATGGAGATCAAAATAATCAAACACGAAGTTGCTGAAGTGCGCCACGGCACTTGGAAATACTATGATCCTTCAACAGGATTCATCACTAAAACGGAAAGATATTTCTTCGGACAATTGGAAAAAGACGGCCTCAGCGGTGGATCCAAAACCACGAGTACCACCACCGGCACACAAACAACTGCGCCGAGTACCAAAAAGCCAAAAGAAGTGCTGGACTGGGAGAAAAAGAATTCCGGCAAAAAGAAAATCAAGTACCGGGATGGAAGCACATCCGGTAACTAGTTAACCTGCTGATTTTATTTCTTAGCCTTTGTAAAAAATCGCTTGAAGTAGAACAATTGAAAGTCTACTGAATTCCGCCAATACGCGTCATTGTGTTCTCCCGGCATTTCGGTGTAATCATGGTCAATCTTTAGTTCCACCAATTTCTGATGAGCCTGCCTGTTTACGTCCAGGAAAAAATCATTCACACCGCAATCGAATTGAATCCACAATTGTCCGTTCTTTAACAAGGGCAATAAATTCACCACACTGTTTTTCTCCCAATTGTCGGGATGTTCTTTTTCGGTCCCGAGGTCTTTGGAAATGCCCCAGCTATCAGGGAAGGGCCGAAGGTCAAGTCCACCACTCATACTGCCAACTGCACCGAAAACATCCGGATGTTTGATGGCCAGGTACATGGCGCCATGACCGCCCATGCTTAGACCGCTGATGGCCCGCTTCGATGGATCGGCCATCGTTTTGTAATGTTGATCGATATAGAAAGTGAGTTCGCGGGCAATAAAGGTTTCAAAACGGATGCTGCTGTCAACCGGGCTGTCAAGATACCAGCTGTCGAAGCCACCATCCGGACAAACAATCAACATCGGAAATTCGTCTACTACGGTTTTTAATTGTGGCGCAACATTCAACCACTGGGCATAGTTTCCACTCCAACCATGCAACAAATACAAAACCGGGTAATAGTCGGTATAGTAACTGTAGTTGCGTGGCTTGATTACCACGCACCGGATATTTTTGTGCATGGAAGCGCTGGGAATATTAATGGTATCAACAGTGCCCGCAAAAGATTTCAGGCCCAGGAAACAAACCAACAGGAAAACAAAAAATTTCTTCATGCAATTGCAAATTAATCTGAGTTGAAACCTGTCATTTTAAAATGGATCGGGCATTTCTTCCCAATGAGAGTCTTTGAGTGTCACCAACACTTTGTCGATGCGATGTCCATCCATGTCAAGAATCTCGAATGTAAATCCCCGCCATTCGAATTTTTCACCGGCTTTCGGAATTTTTTCAATGCGATGCAGGATGAACCCGGCCAGGGTGTCGAATTCCTGTTCGCCTTCGTTCATCCAGGCCACGCGTTGAAAATGATTTAAGAAATCGTAAAATGGAATTTGTCCGTCTACCAGGAAAGTGCCGTCTGCCCTTTTCACAATTTCGTAATCCAGCAGGTCGGGTTCCGGCAAATCGCCTACTATCGCCTCCAGGATATCGTTCAAGGTAATCATGCCCAGCATGCTGCCATATTCGTCAACCACGAAACAGGAATGCATTCTCGATTCCTTGAATTTCTCCAGCAGTTGGTAGGCCGTATTATTTTCAGGAACAAAAAGAGCGGGTTTCATGATAGAAGCAAATTGCAAATGGGTATCCGCCACATACAGATCCTTGATCGATACAATGCCTTTGATGTCGTCAATTTGTTTGTCGCAAATGGGATATACCGAATGGGGTTCCTGTTTGATCTTGTCTTTGATCACATCAACCCTTTCATCGAGATCGAAGAAAATGATATCACTGCGATGGGTCATGATAGAAGTGATGTTTCTATCTCCCAGGTGGAACACCCTTTCAATGATTTCCTGTTCGGCTTCTTCAATGGTGCCCTGCTCTGTGCCCTCATTGATGATGGCTTTGATTTCTTCCTCCGTTACCGAATTGTCGCGCGAGGCCCGGATGTTGAAAAGTCGAAAAAATAAATTGGAGGTTTTGTTCAACAACCATACCACCGGGAAACAGGCCACGCTCAGGTATCGCACCGGGAGGGCCACAATTTTGGCAATCTGTTCCGCCTTCAACAATCCAATTCGTTTGGGAATTAACTCTCCGAATACGATGGTAAGGAATGTTACGATGATGACAATGATGGTAGTGGAAACATCGGAGGCATATTTTTTCAGGATGCCTATTCGCTCGATATAAGGCTCCAGGTAGCCATTGAATTTTTCCCCGATATACACACCCGTCAGGATGGCTACGAGGGTAATACCGATTTGGGCCGTCGACAAAAATATCTCCGGATTTTCAGCCAGGTTCAGCGCATTACGCGCCCGTTTATCACCTTTCTCTGCCTGCGCTTCGAGACGTGGTTTTCGGGCAGAAACAAGCGCGATTTCTGACATTACAAAAAGGCCATTCAAAAGGATTAGTACAAAAAGAATAAAAACTTCAGTCATGTTGCGCGGTTGTCCTGGGCTAAGCTAAGCATTCCGATCTTATTATTGAAAAACCAGGCTGTTCCGAAACCTATCCAATAGCCCAACACAGCACCACACATCACATCTATTGGATAGTGAACGCCAACATATACCTGCGAGTAGGCGATGCTGAAAGCCCAAACAAAGGCCAGCCACCACCATTTGTTAAACCTGCCCAGTGTAAAATATAAAAACGCAGCCATCGCGAAATGGTTCGCCGCGTGCGAGGAAACAAAACTGCTGCTGGTGGGACAGTAACTCACCAGGAAACGCACCTGGTCGGCCAAATCTGGCTCGCGACACGGTCGCAAACGGAACACCAGGTTTTTTACAAGATGACTGCTGATGATATCACTGACCCCCGCTGTAATCAGGAAACTCACGATCCACCAAATGGCTTGTTTTCGAAAATTGATGACAATGAAAAGGAAAATGAAAATATAAAATGGAATCCAGGTGTTTGATTCCCTGAGAAAGGGCGCGAGCTGATCCAGCCACGATTGGTGCCATTGCTGATTGATGAGGCCGAAGAGCCGCCGGTCCCACTCCAATAATCGAAATCCAAAGCCGGAAGGTGCGGAACTCTGTAAGAATATCATGGGGTAAAAATAATTACTATATTTTTAGGGCCCTTATTTAATTCACTTTCATGAAATATCGAATGGGACGCCTGTTGAAGTGGGTGATTGTGCTGGCCATCTTCTTCCTGGTCCTGATGTTGGTATTGCGATGGGTATTGTACCTGTGGTTTCCCCCTCCGGCGAACAGCCCGGTTGGCACCGGTCGCGCTTTCGTTTTGGGCTTGCATTATGATCTCCGCTGGGTTTGCCTGGTTGCACTTATTGCGATTGTGCTGGGCAGCATCCCACCGCTAAACCCTTTTCGAAAAAATTGGGCGAAAAAATTTTGGATCGGCCTGTTCGTATTACTGACTTTTTGCCTTTTCATTTTTTACACCTTCGATTTTGGTTATTATGCATACCTCAGTCAGCGATTGAATGCCAGTGCGCTGAATTTTTTGCAGGATGCAAAAATTTCAGGCGCCATGCTGTGGCAAACGTACCCGGTTTTGAGAATCTTGCTGGCCCTGGCCATCTTGCTTTGGCTTACCACACGATTCATTCAGTTCACCTACAATAAAATTGGCAACGGCCCTGACCATTCCAGCCGCGCGGGAAGAATTACCGGCTTTATTGCGGCTTTCGTTCTTTGTGGCATGGCCATCTTCGGCCACCTGGGGCAGTACCCCCTGAGGTGGAGCGACGCATTCGGTTTGGGAAATGATTATGCCGCCAACCTGGCACTCAACCCTATGGAGTCATTCTTCAACACCATGGACTTCAGGAAGGCGGGTTATGATGAGACGGCTGTTCGGTCATACGAGCCCGTTATACGCGATTACCTGGGTATTGCAGGAACGTCCGACAGCATTGGATTTTATAGGAGCGAAAGACCAACAGCCAGGGTACAAGCGCCAGTGAATGTGGTACTGGTGATTTGCGAATCGTTTAGCGCCTACAAAAGCTCCATGTGGGGCAACAAATTAAATACCACGCCATTTTTCGATTCCATTAGCAGGCAGGGCATTTTCTTCGACCGTTGCTTCACACCTTCCTTTGGCACCGCCCGCGGTGTGTGGGCCACGCTTACGGGCATCCCGGATGTACAACTAACCCAAACGGCCAGCCGAAATCCATCGATCGTGGACCAACATATCCTGATCAACGATTTCACCGGCCACGATAAATATTATTTCCTGGGTGGCAGTACCAGTTGGGCGAATATCAGGGGAGTATTATCGAATAACATTACCGGGTTGAAAATACTTGAGCAGGATGATTTCGATGCGCCGAAGGTGGATGTATGGGGCGTTAGTGACAAAAACCTCTTCCTGGAAGCCAACAAGAAACTGCGCACAGTTGACAAACCTTTTTTCGCCGTCATTCAAACCGCCGACAACCACCGGCCATACACAATACCTGAAGAGGACCGGGCGCAATTTAAGATGGTCGATTTTCCCATCGATACGCTGAACGCCTATGGTTTTGAAAACGCGGATGAGTTGAACGCCTTTCGGTACACCGATTTTTGCTTTCAGCAATTCATGCAGGCTGCATCGAAGGAGAAATACTTCGGCAACACCATTTTTGTTTTTGTAGGCGATCATGGTATTCCGGGCAATGTGGGCAACATGTTTCCACGGCCCTGGACCGATTTGCGACTCGCCAACATGCACGTGCCCTTGTTGTTTTATGCGCCTGGCCGGTTACCGGCTGCCAGGATCAATCACATTGCTTCGCAGGTGGATGTTTTGCCAACATTGGCGGGAATTTGCGGTATTCCATATCATACCAGTGCGCTCGGCCGCGATTTACTCGACAGCTCCCTGTTCAATTTTCCTGATAAGCAATTTGCTTTCTTTTATGATCCCGAAATGAAAACCATTGGCGTGGCAAAAGGCGGATACTTTTTTAGAAAGCAGATCAATGGTGGAGTGGAGAATTTTGTTTCTATCCTGAATAACGATGCGATTGTGGTAAACGATTCCACCAGTGCCACCCGGCAACAAATGAAATCCCTCACCCAGGCGTTGTATGAAACGGCGCGATACATGTTATACCACAACGCCAAAAAGAACTAACCAGGAATATCTATTTTTCGATGATTTTCTTTTTTGCAATCATCAAAAGTCTGGGTGAGTTATTGATGTCGTATGGCCCAAACTGATTATCGCCAAATACTTCCTGTAGTTGCAGGCCATGAAAGGCGAACATATCGTTGAAGTCGCCGAATCCATATTTTGCCACCTGCTCGGTAATCACATAAGGTTCCGATCGATGTTCATCTTCTACTTCAATTTTTTTAAAGAAATGGTCTTCATTAAACCACCTGGTAATATAGAAATTGATTCCCCGGATGGTTTTCAACTCCCTCGGTTTTAGATGAGATTCTGCGTAGTGAAAATTAAGATAGTCCAGCACCAGTATGCCCCCCGGCTTCAGTGCGTCGGCTATGGTACGCACCGCATTGTCATTTTCACGGCGCGTTTTAAAGAATCCAAAACTGGTGAAGAAATTGAAAGCATAATCGAAATAGTTCACACAGTAAGGCAATCGCATATCGTGCTGGTAAAAATGCAGGTGTTCGTTTTCGAATTTTTTCGCATGAATAATATTGTCAGGTGCAATATCGATGCCTGTTACGTCGTAACCGGCAGCCGCGAGCATTTTAGAATGCCGTCCCCGGCCGCATCCCACGTCCAGCATACGAGAACCGGGCAGAGGAACCAATCGTTGCAGCAATGCATTAACAAATAATTTCGCCTCTGCTTCATCATGGTGAAAATAGAGGAGGTGATAGTAGGGCGAATTGAACCATTCTTTGTACCAGGGCTTGTCACTCATAATCCCCTCTGTTTTTACAAATGTATACCAGATACCCGATTCGGAATTGAATTTTACTTCTTCACGCCACCGAAATCTTGGTCCGAAATCCTTCAAAAAACGCTATGTTTGTGCGTTCAAAAAAAAGCGAAACGTGGCATTGATTAAGAGCATCTCAGGCATCAGAGGCACCATTGGAGGAAAGCCCGGCGAAACCTTATCTCCCCTCGACACCGTCAAGTTCAGCGCAGCATTTGGAAGCTGGCTGTTACAAAAAACCAAAAGTAGAAAAATTATTGTTGGCCGCGACGGTCGCATCAGCGGTGAAATGGTACAATCACTGGTGGTGAATACCATCATCGCATTGGGCTTCGATGTAATTGACCTGGGGTGGAGTACCACGCCTACCGTTGAGATGGCGGTAAAGCATGAAAAGGCCGCAGGTGGAATTATTATTACGGCCAGTCACAATCCCCAGGAGTGGAATGCCCTCAAATTGTTGAACGGAGAGGGAGAATTTATATCGGCAGAAGACGGAAAACAGGTGCTCGATATGGCCGCTTCCGATAATTATATTTTTGCGCCCGTCGAAAAATTGGGAACCGTAACACGCGATGAATCCTGGATGCGCAAGCATATCGAAGCCATTTTGCAATATCCACTGGTTGACCAACCCGCCATTAAAAAACGAAAATTTAAGATTGTTGTAGACGCCATCAACAGCACCGGCGCCAGTTTTGTTCCCGAGTTGCTGAAAGCGTTGGGCGTAAAAGATGTGACTGTGCTGAACGGTGAGATCAATGGAAAATTCGCGCACAATCCTGAACCCCTGCCGGAGAACCTGGTGGGACTTTCCAATGAAGTGAATCGCCAAAAAGCTGATCTTGGTATCGCCGTCGACCCTGATGTTGACCGGCTTTGTTTTGTTTGTGAAGATGGTTCATTGTTTGGAGAAGAATATACGTTGGTGGCCGTTGCCGATTACGTGCTGGGTAAGCGGCCAGGCAATACAGTTAGTAACATGTCATCTACCCGGGCGCTGAAAGATGTTACCCTCAAACATGGCGGAGAATATTTCCCCAGTGCAGTAGGGGAGGTAAACGTGGTGAATAAAATGAAAGCTGTGAATGCGGTAATTGGCGGAGAAGGCAATGGGGGAATCATTGTTCCCGATCTTCACTATGGCCGCGATGCACTGATTGGCATCGCGCTTTTCCTCAGTCACCTGGCACAATCGGGTAAAACCATTCGGCAATTAAGAGGCAGTTATCCCGATTATGTGATGAGTAAGAACAAAATTGAGTTGGCGAATGGCGTAAATGTGAACAGCATTTTTGAGAAGATCAAGCAGAAATATAAAAATCATCCCATCAATACGGAAGATGGATTAAAGATTGAATTTGAAAACGACTGGGTGCATCTCCGCACCAGTAATACAGAACCGATCATCAGAATTTATTCCGAAAGCAATTTCGAGACCACGGCCCGGAATATAGCCCAGCGGCTGATGCAGGACATTCGGGAATTCATGTAATTAGTTGCTGGTTTCTGGTTCCTGGTTTCTGGTTGCCAACTTCGGAACCAGGAACTAGGAACTTTTGTTACCTTTGCGGCTTCTTAAATGTTATGGACAGAATTTATCTCGACAACGCCGCTACCACAGCCCTGGATCCCATTGTTTTAGAGGCCATGATGCCCTATATGACCGAAAAATTCGGCAATCCTTCTTCTATTTATTCCTACGGCCGGGAAAGCCGGCTTGCGATTGAAACGGCACGTAAAACCGTTGCTAAATTATTGAATGCGAATCCCGCCGAAATTTTCTTCACCAGCGGCGGAACAGAAAGCTCTAATACTGCCATCATCTCGGCCGTGCGCGACCTTGGTTGTAAACGCATCATCAGTTCTCCGATTGAACACCATGCCGTATTACACACCGTGGAATACCTCGCGAAAAGGGGAGAGGCACAATTGGATTTTGTTAAGATCGGTTCCAATGGTCACGTGAACCTCAATCACCTGGAAGAACTGCTGAGCGGTTCCAATCAAAAGACCCTCATCACCCTGATGCACGGCAACAATGAAATCGGTACGCTGCTCGACATGAGCGCCGTTGCGAAACTTTGTGAAAAATATGGCGCCGTTTTTCATTCTGATACAGTTCAAACCGTGGGACATTTTCCCTTCGACCTCAGGAATACCGGTGTGCATTTTATTACCGGCGGCGGACATAAATTTCATGGTCCCAAAGGTGTGGGACTATTGTACATTGACGAACGAAATAAGATAGAGCCATTTATTCATGGCGGATCACAGGAAAGAAATATGCGCGCCGGCACGGAGAACCTCTATGGCATCGTGGGATTTGCAAAAGCCCTTGAAATTGCAACGGCGAATTTTCAAAAGGACCGCCAATATATTTGTGAGCTGAAGAAATATATGCATACGCGATTGCGCGCGGAAATTCCAAGTGTTAGTTTCAATGGTGACCCCGAAGGCGAGAGTTTGTACACCGTGCTGAGTGTTAACTTTCCGAAGTCTGAAAAATCAGAAATGTTATTGTTCAATCTCGACATCAACCATATTTGCGCGTCGGGTGGCAGCGCTTGTACAAGTGGTGTTGAAACTTCCCACGTTATTAGGGCGCTTGGCCATAGCCATGATTTGGCCACCGTTCGTTTTTCTTTTTCCAAACACAATACCCCGGCGGAAATTGACATAGTGATAGACAAATTGAAGGAAATGGTGTAATATTTTCCTACCTTTTCTTTTCAAATCTTCGCTATGATACCTATTGGTGATGACAACTCGGACAGGAGAATGACACCTGTAGTTAACTACGCCTTGATCGCCATTAACATATTGGTGTTTATTTTCCTCCAGGGCATGGGCTCCAATGTGCTCTTCACTTATGCTTATTCAACCGTTCCTGCTGAAATTTTGCAGGGAAAGGATATTATTACCGAAGCGCAACGCATGATTGACCAGGCCACAGGGCAGGAATACCTGATACCCGGTTTGCAGGCCACACCAATTCCCGTTTACCTTACACTGATCACATCGATGTTTATGCACGGCGGTTGGGCTCACCTGTTAGGTAATATGATGTACTTGTTGATTTTTGGAGACAATATCGAGAACCGCCTGGGTCACACACGATACCTGGTTTTTTACCTGCTTTGCGGAGTGATTGCCTCCCTCTGTCATGTTTTTACTACCACCCTCCTTCATTCAAATGGGTTGGTGCCCAGTTTGGGTGCTTCCGGCGCCATCTCAGGCGTCTTGGGTGCATACATACTGTTGTTCCCACGGCGACGCGTAAACGTTTTGTTGGGTTGGTTTGTGTTGGCGGTACCTGCATTTGTGGCACTGGGAGTATGGATCCTGTTCCAGGTCATTAGTGGACTCGGCATGCTGGGCGGCAACGAAGACGGAGTTGCTTATGCGGCCCATCTCGGTGGAATTGTGGCCGGGATGGTTCTGATTAAAATATTTGACAGGGGGGCCGAAACTCAAACCCGTGCACGTCGGTTTACCTAAAAAACCTTCATACAATGCCCTTCTTAGTGTCTTCGAGTCTTCGTGACATAATATTGCCGCAAAGACTCAAAGACTCAAGGGGAGTCCGACCTGGCATTATGCCTTCCAAACCGGCAACAAATTAGTCTGAAATACATATTATATTATATTGATAATCAATATAATATGACTAGTTTGTTAATAAATTTGGGAACGATAATTGCTTAAGAAGGATCAAACGATTTTGTTATGAAAAAACGGATCCCCTTCATTACCCTGGTTATTTCAGCGCTCTTATTTACCACCCTGGCCTCTGCACAACCCGAACCGATGGAATTCAAAACGGTCGACAATTTCTTCCTGAAAAATGATGTTCGACTGGCTGCGGGAGTCAACTGCATGGTATTTACAAATGCTGCACAGTTCAACAAAACCTTTGCCGCAGCAAAAACAGCCACCAACACGGTTGCAACACCGAATTTTACCACCCAACGTGTAGCGGCCATTGCCATACCGCCATCTTATCGCAAAACCCAGCTCATCGTAGACAAAGTTGAGATGTCGGGCTCCTTCGTATATGTCCATTTCCGCGAAGTGCTGGGCGAAAACCAAACCTTCACCAGTACACCACTCACCATCATCAGCTTCGATCGCGCGAGCTTTATTAAAGTGATTGCTTTTTATATAGACAAAAAGCTGGTCAAGTCATTCCCGGTGAAATAAATTAATGGTTGCGGAAAATTTTGAACTGCGCTGCTTTATTAAGCCGCATGTTCAGGTGTCGCATTCCTGCTCTTTCGCTGAAAGAAGGGCGCGAGCGCGTAGTTCAGTTGCACGGCAATGATAAAAACAATGCTGAGGTAATTATTGATAAAACAAAGCAGCGCGCCAAGAGCATAAAGCGATTGGGCCACAATAATTCGCCTCCTGATGGCCCTGTTCACCACTTCTTTCTGGGGAGATGCCAAAGCTACAAATCCATGTTTGTAGGCATAGGCCCAGTGCACGTAAATGAGCAGGCCCAATAGAAAGATATTCAGCCAATACAGGCCGATGGAAATTTTGAAATCGATGTGTTCGCTAAGAAACCCCGTGGTGAACGGCAGTAGGGAAACAAAAAGCAGAAAGAACAGGCTGATCCAATTGAGGTCGCGATCGCTTTTTTCAATAAAACTATGTTGTACAGACTGGCCAGTCCAAAAAATACCCAGCGTCATAAAGCTTAAAAAGTAACTGAGAAATTTTGGCATCAGGTTATAGACCGCACTCAACAAATCGCGCTCCGAGTGAATGCCTTCCGTTCCCGGCACTTTGATATCGAGAACCAGCAGCGTTAATGCGATGGCGAATACACCATCGCTGATGGCTTCGATGCGCTGTACTTTTCTTCCCGCGAGTTCATTGTATGTTTTATTTCCCCCCAACATGACCAGCAATTTGAAGATGTTCCGCAGGGTAATTAATGCGCGGCCGCCGGGCCATATTCTTCATCGATCCGTGCGATGATTCTCCTGGATTTGGAGATGGCGGTGTCATAGCGTTCAATGATTTCATCAGTGAAACTCAAATTTTCTCCCAAATTTTTTGCCTGGTCCAGTTCCAGGATTTGCCGGATATTCGGATTGCCATTCTTGT
>Ga0163162_10001071_pt1 | contig 25453 bp, 23 predicted proteins | sample S55metaG_FD_115310 | JGI IMG/M metagenome (GOLD analysis project Ga0163162, IMG submission 115310) | Switchgrass rhizosphere microbial communities from Kellogg Biological Station, Michigan, USA - S5-5 metaG | ecosystem: Host-associated > Plants > Roots > Rhizosphere > Soil | place: USA... | reverse complement strand
TCCGCCCAACGCCTTTCCGAGCAATAAAATATCAGGGATGATATCGAAATGTTGAAAGCACCAGAGTTTTCCGGTTCTTCCAAAACCGGTCTGGATCTCGTCGAGAATCAGCAAGGTTCCTGTTTCAGTACATTTTTTTCTTAATGCCTGGATCCATTCGTCTAGGGGTACAATAATTCCCGCTTCGCCCTGCACGGGTTCCATGATCACACAGGCAGTTTCTTCAGTGATCGCGTTTATTGCATCCTGAGAATTGTAATCAAAATGAAGAATGCCGGGGAGAAGTGGGCGGAATGCATTTCGCCAGTATTCGCTTCCCATTATGCTCAAGGCACCCTGGGTTGAACCATGATAAGAGTTGTTGAAAGCAATGATTTCTGTGCGATGAGTAAAACGCCTGGCAAGTTTCATGGCGCCTTCTGTTGCTTCAGTCCCGGAATTGGTAAAATAGACAGAATTGAGTGAAGGAGGTAACTGATCGGTCAGCACCTTTGCATATTGTACTTGCGGCGTTTCAATAAATTCCCCATAGACCATTACGTGCAGGTACGCCTCGAGCTGATCTTTGATGGCCTGGATGACTTTTGGATGGCGATGCCCGACATTTGCCACACTGATTCCACCAATAAGATCAAGGTATTCTTCTCCCCTTGTACCATATAGCAGGGCGCCATCGGCTTTTATAATTTCCAAGCCGAGTGGAGAGGACGAAGTTTGGGCGATATGCCGTAAAAACAATTCCCGTTGGGTCATAACTTATAATTATTGCGCCCACTTCGATCTCTGTTCAATAAATTTTTTAAAATAATAGTCGGTCATCAGTCCATCAAATTTCTCGTCATAGTATAACCCGGTTATATTTTTTCCCTCTTCGATATTCAGTTTACTTCCGTCAACGTTAAAGGGACCTGCAATGGCCAGGTATGAATTGGATACTGCGTCTGTCGTTTCCATTTCCGTGCTATCCTCGTCGTCCTGTGGGAAATTTACTCTAAAAAAATAAAATCGTTTCTTTTCGCCCTTGTAATCATCTTCGATCTTTTTAATGTAGATCAATTCTGCATCACTTGGCTCACCCTCATTATCCTCAACCAGAGTTTGATAAATATAACTTTCTGCCAGTTTTTGTTGCGAGCGAAAATCAAGAGGAAAAAGATTATTCTTACGTAGCTTGTCCAGGTCATTATAAAAATTCGCTCTTTCATACTTATCGCTGGCTATTTGTTTTAGGGTAAATGGACCGACTGGTTTGTTATTTTTTATGAGAGCAAGTGCCGCTTCTTTTTTTATTGAAACAACCTTCGCTTTCAAAAACTCCATCACTAACTCGTCTGTTTCCTTTTGTTTCATCATTGCCAGCAAAGAAATCAGTTCGGTGACCCTGTAGTCGTAGCTACCATCATACATATCCGCTTTCAATACATATTTTAATTGCCTGCGGGCAAGCTTCAATATATCATTTTTTGCTGCCTGGACCACATCCATGGATATCATTCCACTGTCAAGCATTTGCCTCGTGAGGGCGGCCACCGGCATTCCCAGGGTGGTGTCAGCAATGTATTGCAGAAGTTCAGGATAAAATATTTTGCTTAAGCTAAGTGAATCTTCAAGCTGCTGGAAGAGTGAATAGTCACTTCCTTTTGATGGCAATTTTTTTGCCAGCAATTTCCTGATCAATTCAAAGTTCTCTGAAGTCTTGTCTTTGGCGATCATTTCCAGGAAGGGAAATCTTATTTCTTCAATGGTTGGACTGTGTTTGGGATAGTTGTTTTCGATGAAAGCGATGACGTTTCCTTTGACGGAACGTTCAGCATTTTGAAACAAGTCGCTAGCTATGGATAGTAATCTACGATTTACCGTTTGATAATCTTTACTGACCGGGTATTCAATAACGGATTTTTCCATTAACAGCATAAGCTGATTCCGGTCAAATTTAACTTCGCTCAAAGCATCATAGGCATGCTGAAAAGTAGTGCTGTCACCGGATTTAAGATCAGCAAAAAGCTTATCAGGAGAATTGCTGAGAATTTCGACAGATCTTCTCTCTTCGGTGATCTTGAAGTTCTGAAAGAATAACTCAAGGTTAGTTTTGTCAGCAAAAGCTTCCGGGATATTGATATGAACTGAATACATGGTTTGCCCACTGAGCAGGAGTCTTTGTTTTGTCGTGGAGCTATCAATTTTGCTGAAATAGGTTAATTCTTTTCCTGTTATGCCTCCATTTTTCACTGTCGTATAGCTTAACAGGGAGTCGTTCCAGCGCAAAGATTTATTTTTCCAGTAATTGTAAACTGAATCTTCGTTTGATGCCCAGTAATATTTGCTGACAGGTTCAGCATCTATAAAGTAAGTCAGTGCTGAATACGGATCATAAGCATAATATTGATTGGCAGGTTTTGCATTATAAATTTCGGTACTGTCGTATTCTTTTTGGCGTATTTCTGACGGAACCCAGGCCGAGAAATCAGCCGCGGGTGAATGTCGTAACTGCCAGTCAGCTGTTCGATAATTTATAAATGAGAACGACTGGAGAAATTTTTCAGCCTGTTCTTCACCAACTCCGGGTTCGAATTCAGTTACTACAAAAAAACTGGTATGATCTCTTTTGAGCACAAATCCTTTCCAAACATTCGTTTCCGATGGCCTTGTAAATTTTTTCCCCGGAAAACCATTTACGATAGTATCTGTGATCGTGGGCTCTCTATTGACTACACCGGAACGCACATGCTCCAGGTAATTTTCGAAGAACGCCGAATTGCTCCAGTAGTCGCTGTATGCTTTTGTTTTTCCCGACGTGATGATATAATTGACCCCGCTGTTTGCGTCGAAATAGGAATATGAATTGACCGGGCCGCTATTCGGGGCTGTTTTCAAAGGGTCAATTTTCGGCTTGCCGGGAAGTAATACTTTAAAACCTTCCTCGGGAAATTCGTAAGGTGCCCATTGGGTTACAGGAATCGGGATCGGTTTAAAGGAAGCAAGATATTTTTCCGCGTCCGGAGAATAGAGGTTGTCTTTTTTTGCAGCAGCCAGGTAAAAGATGTAGAACATGTTCTTTGACAGTAGCTCGTACATGCGGCAATAAGTATTCCCCTTGGCCAGGCAAACCATCTCCAAACCTTTCAAGCCCTGGATGGTAATAACTTTGCTTGACAGGATCTTTCCATCCATCCTCGAGACTATTTCATCGAGTTCAGCGGTCGTTATTTCTCCCGATTTTGTTTTTTTGTCCTTGTTAATTGTTTTTCCGCAAATCGTCATATACAATAACCCACCTCCAAGATCGTAGTAATATGTCACGACTCTGCCCGCTTCACCATCCTGGTTATTCGGTTTTCCCGGCATCTCATATTCGAGACCCAATTGATCATCTTTTACGACATAACGCGGCCGGTCCACATTTTTAATTTTATAGTCAACAGCTGAGATTTTTCTTGAAGAAAAGACAGGCTCAACCATGTAGCCTCTTTGTTTCAGTAATGCAAGGATCCCTTTGTCACCTGGCAAATGCGCTGCACCGACTGCTGTGAACATACTTTGCAACCGCATCAGGCTGTCCATCTTTGTGGTCATCACCTTATTTCGGTCATACAGAAAATCCTTTAGCGAAGCTTCGGTGAAATAGGTGGTAAAAAAATTATTAATGCTATCAATGTTTTCACGATAATATAGTTCTGTGATCGGAGATTCTTCTTCAGGGTCCCATTTATCAAGCAGGTTTACGAATTTTTTAGTCTTCAATCCCTTTGACAGTGAATTCAACGCTTTTATCTGTGAGGGTAGAGCCTCAAGCCCATACATGTGCTTGTCATATTGCTTTGCGATTTGATAAAGAAAAGCGTCCATGAAAGTATTCATGGCATTTTTTTGTTTTTTATCACTGGCCAACAACCGGGCTATAAAATAATCAACAATGCTTTTTTTATCGTCTTTCAGGAGATTTGATTTGTCCGCTGTTATTTTTTTCTGCATTAGTTTCAGATCAGACGAAGAAATATCGAAATCCTGGTTTTCGTCGTTGTGTGTTTTAATAGAACCGTTCATATAGGCTTCAATAACCATATTGGCGCTGTCCGGGTTAAACTCTAGGGCAAATCCCTCTGCCTGCTCCAAAAAGGAATAAAGCGAGTCCTTAAAATTGAAAGCCTTCTTATCATACACATGCATTGTTCCAAACAGGTAAGAAGGTTTGTTCAGTCCATTCCCGCTGACGCGCCATAAAAGGGAATTGTTATTTTGTGTTTGTGGGAAAAGGGCAACGCAGGAAAACAGCGAAAAAAACCACAGCAGGCAGATTGTAATCTTTTTCATAGTAGTTAGGTTCACTTTATTAATAATAAAAACAAATAAAGTAATAAATTACGAGCCTGCATATGATTTCTCATCTTTGCAGTAATATTTTTTACTATGCCTGTCATACTTCCGGTTGAAGACAAACATCCACAGTTTGGAAAAAATTGTTTCATTGCTCCCAACGCGACTATCGTTGGCGATGTGATCATGGGTGATGACTGCAGTATCTGGTTTAATGCAGTGGTTCGCGGCGATGTAAATTTTATTCGTATAGGTAATAAGGTAAATATCCAGGACGGGGCCTGCATCCACTGTACATTTAAAAGAACCAGCACAATTATTGGAAGTAACGTTTCTATTGGTCATAATGCCGTGGTACATGGTTGCGTACTGGAAGACAATGTACTGATCGGTATGGGTGCCATTATAATGGATAAAGCTGTTGTTCACAGTAATACCATCATTGCCGCAGGAGCGGTTGTATTGGAAGATACCATTTGCCAGGCAGGGAGTATTTATGCAGGGGTTCCTGCAAAAAAGGTCAAGGATATTTCGCAGGAAATGGTCAGCGGAGAGATCGATCGTATTGCCAATAATTATGTAAAATATGCAGACTGGTTTCGATGACTTAGAATTTGGTGCAAGCGCTGGATTTTGATAGCCATTCTTAACGCATTTTCGTAGTTTTCCTATTTCAGGCGCAATTTATTATGACTAGTTTCGTTAATGTTTCGACATACAATGAGAAACCTCCGTTCCATACTATTACTCGTCACTGTGAGTCTTATTTTATCATCATGCAGTGTATGGAACAAAGTATTTCCGCCTAAGTATGGCTGCCCCAGTGACGGAAGAAGTGTGGGAGCCGAAAAGCTACTCTCCGGTGAAATGAGCAAGAAGGAAGAGAAGAAGGCACGAAAGGCAAAATTTAGGGGATAAGAGATCCTGATGCAGCTTTTCATCGTAAATGCAAGTCCTATTTATAAATCTTAAACCGTTTACTATGAGTCTCACCCTACGAACGACTTTGGGCTGTACAGAAGCCGTTATTGACGATGATGGCGGATTGAAGTGCTTCTACCAGGTAGCCGATATTTTAAGTGGCGATCTCCGTATCAGGTTCACAAATAAGGAAGATGATTTTGATACGATTGACTGGGAATTCAGTTTTCACGGTCATACTCTCACGTTGCACTACAGCATTTATACTGGTGTTTCTATTTTCCCTTCACGCACCCGCGATGCCATGAAAAAAGACAATCGTGCGGTTGTTGAACTGGCAAGTTTGCTTGAAAGAAAATTGATAGATTTCAATCTGAACAGGAATATTGCCTGAAGTGAGTTGTATTCTTTGGTAACCAGCTGCACAGTTTCGATGTAACTGCTGTTGCGTCGTTCCAAAGGAACCGTTGGGGGACACTTGTACACTTTGTTCGCTATTCATCTTTTATTTCCATTACGACACTTTGCTCCCTTGCAGAATGAATCACTTTATTCTATTTCTCTCAATACAATTTCTCTCACTTTATCAGCTGGTATCCTTTCCTGCTTCATTGAATCCCGGTAGCGAATCGTAACCGTGTTATCCTGTTTTGTTTGCTGATCCACTGTTACGCAAAAAGGTGTTCCTATTGCATCCATTCTCCTGTAACGCTTACCAATCGTATCCTTTTCCTCAAAGAAGCAGCGGAAATGAGATTTACAATCATCCATGATTGTCCGCGCAATTTCCGGTAGGCCATCTTTTTTAACCAACGGAAGTACTGCTAATTTCATCGGAGCGATTTTTGCCGGAAACCTTAATACCACACGGCTATCTTGTTTGTCGGCTGTACTTAGGTCTTCTTCTGCATAAGCCTCACTTAAGATCATCAAAATGGTCCTGTCCAACCCAATTGAAGTCTCAATGACATAAGGGATATAATTCTGGTTGATCTCGCTATCAAAATATTGCATTTTCTTTTTGCTGTATTCCTGGTGATTCCTCAGGTCGAAATCTGTACGGGAATGAATTCCCTCTACTTCTTTAAATCCAAATGGAAATTCATATTCGATGTCACAAGCCGCATCTGCATAGTGTGCCAGCTTTACGTGGTCATGAAAACGATATTTTTCTTTTGGGATGCCGAGACTGAGGTGCCATTTCATTCTGATTTCCTTCCACGCTTCATACCATTCTTTTTGTGTACCAGGACGAATGAAATATTGCATTTCCATTTGTTCAAACTCCCTCATGCGGAAAATAAATTGTCTTGCCACGATCTCATTCCGAAAGGCCTTTCCGATTTGTGCAATACCAAAAGGAACTTTCAGGCGACCTGTTTTCTGAATATTTAAAAAATTTACAAAAATTCCCTGGGCTGTTTCGGGTCGCAAATAGATCTCGTTGGTTTCATCACTCACACTTCCCATTTGGGTGCTGAACATCAAATTGAACTGGCGCACTTCGGTCCAGTTGCTGGTTTTGCTGATGGCACATTTTATTCCCTGGTTAATGATAAGTTGTCTCAATCCATCAAAATCATCTTTTGCAAGCAGCTTATCCATATCATTCAACAGGCCATCCGCTTCATCGTTCCTGCCTTCATTTCTCATCTCTTCTGCTTTCGCCTCGATCAAATGATCAACACGGTATCTTTTTTTGCTATCTTTATTATCGATCATCGGGTCGTTGAAATTATCAACGTGCCCGCTGGCTTTCCAGGTGGTTGGATGCATAAAAATGGCGGCATCAATACCGACGATGTTTTCATGCATTTGAGTCATGCTCTTCCACCAGTAATCTTTAATATTTTTTTTCAACTCGCTTCCCCATTGACCGTAATCATATACAGCCTGTAAACCATCATAAATTTCACTGCTGGGGAAAATAAATCCGTACTCTTTGCAATGAGATATAATTGCCTGGAACTTATTATTGTCATTTGCCATAGGGCGCAAAGATAATCGTCAATGGCGACACCTGAATCGTCGATAGTAATCGTGAATTGCTTTCACGACCCGATAGCTATGGAGTTACATCGCATGATTCACGGCGTTCTGGAATTATCAGGTGTCAGGTATTCTCCGCCAGCGATTTTTTTGATTGCACTTCAACTTGTTCCACCCAAACTGCATAATTATTAGGGTAGATCTTTGAACCCATTTCCACCGCATATTCACGGGTGAATGAGGCGCCGAAATAAAGAATAGCAGAAGAATAGTATACCCATAACAGTACAACAATCACTGAGCCGGCAGCGCCATAAGCGGTCGACATGGTACTATGTCCAAGATAATAACTGATTAGAAATTTTCCTGCCATGAAAAAAAAGGCCGTCGTGAAGGCTCCTACTCTTACATGTTTCCATTGGATGCGTGCGTCAGGGAGCACTTTAAATATGAGACCGAAAACAAAAGCTGTTATCAGGAACGTTACCACAACATTGATGATATACGCAACAATAACAGTTATGCTTTGAAAATTTTTAAGGAGATGATTGACGAGCAGATCCATTGCTCCATTAATAATGAGAGAAACAAGAAGAATAAACCCAAGACTTATGATCATTGAAAAAGAAAGGAGGCGATTAATGATGAACCTGAACAACCCTCTTCCTTTTCGCGGTTTTGCTTTTAATTTCCAAAGCCTGTTAATGGAATCCTGTATTTCACCAAATACGCTGGTAGCGCCAATGATCAGCGAAGCCAATCCAACGATCGTCGCGAAGTGATTACTGGTACCTGTTAAAGAATTTTCCATCGTGTGCTGGATACTTTCCGCCGCATCCTTCCCAACGAACTTGGCTATTTGTCCATACAATGAGCCTTCTACAACGTCCCGGCGGTAAAAGAGATCACTTATCCAGATAATGATAATGAGCAGGCCCGGTAACGAAAATATGGTAGAGAATGCCAGCGATGCACTCAACTCTAAGACGTTATTGTCAAAGAAATCAGCAAAGGAGCATTTAATTACCTTCCATGTTCTTTTTGGTGACATAAAGGGAAATATGGTCATGCAAATCCTTAATCATACATAGTGCCAAAGAGCATCGTTTTATCTGGCAAATGCTATTTCAACTTTTCATTTTGCTGATGTCTTTGCCCGTCCCTGATGTTTTTCTTTTCAAAATTGCTTTGCAAGGCTTGAGTGAGATCAACCCCGGTTTGATTGGCAATACAGATAAGCACCCACAAGACATCGGCCAGTTCATCAGCGAGCTGTTTTCCCTTATCAGAATCCTTGAATGACTGATCGCCATAAATGCGGCTCATCAGTCTCGCCACTTCACCTACTTCCTCAGTAAGTATCGCCATATTGGTAAGCTCACTGAAATAGCGAACACCTGTTGTTTGGATCCACTGATCTACATTTTGCTGTGCTTCCTGTAAAGTCATAACAAAATTTTTTATTGATTGATGCAATATAGCATGATTATTGCCGTTTGAGACGTTCCCCGCCCTTTCTGGAAACTACTAAAAAACTTTACTGACCCTGAATTTGGTATTCTATGATGTATCCAGTTATCCGCAAACTAGCGGTGGCCGCATTCTTCACATGCGTCGTTGGCTCCTCAATGGCCCAGGACCCAGGTGGACCAAAGAACAAATTGTCTTCTGCAGACAGCTCAGAAAGCAAGCCCTTTCGCATCCTGACCAATGGCAAGCAGATCACCATTCAAAGCAATAAAAGCATCCGCAAGATCATTGTCTGGACATCCAGCGGCAACCGGTTTGTCGAACAATCGAATGTAGAAGCGTCTTCTTATAATTTCATCATTCCCGACAAGGAAAAATTTGTTTTCATGATGCTGGAATTGCAGGGCGGAAAGAGATTTACTGAGAAGATCGGCGCTCAGTGATAAAGCTAAGAAGCTGTAAGCCGCAAGCTGCAAGAGTATCATTTTTCAGTTATTATCTATTATCTATCATCTCACTCTTTATTCTTGCTGTCTATCACTATCGTAACTGGTCCATCATTGAGCAGCTCCACCTTCATATCGGCGCCAAATATCCCTGTTTGAATTTCCTTACCCAGGTCCAACGATAACTGCCTGATCATTTTTTCATAGATCGGTATCGCAATTTCTGGTTTGCTTGCCTTAATATAAGAAGGCCGGTTCCCTTTTTTTGTAGAGGCGTGTAAGGTAAACTGGCTGATCAAAAGAATGTTACCAGCAACGTCTTTTATCGAAATGTTCATCACGCCTTTTTCATCATTAAAAATCCGAAGGTTAACGATCTTGCTACTTAGCCATCCGATGTCTTCAGCGGTGTCAGCATCTTCAATACCTAGTAGTACAAGAAGGCCATTTTCGATTTGCCCATTTATTTTCCCATCAATCGTTACACTGGCTTTTGTTACGCGTTGTATGACGGCTCGCATTTAATACAAGAATTTTAGAGTAATTACACGAATTTTTTTTAAAAATAAAAACTTTAACCTTTGTGTAATTCGTTTTAATTCTTGTTTTATTATTTCAATAATGGATGTAAGCAATGAAATAAAATTTCAAACCACCCGCAGCGGAGGTAAAGGCGGCCAACATGTAAATAAAGTAGAAACGGCCGTTATCGGCTTATTTCATGTTCGATCTTCTTCTTTGTTGACTGAAGAACAAAAACAGATCCTCATTCAAAAACTCTCCAATCGCATCAACGCCGAAGGCTTTTTGCTGGTGAGATCACAAACACATCGCACACAACTGGCAAACAAAGAAGAAGTGATCGAAAAGATAAATCAACTCTTATACGATAGTTTAAAAAAGAAAAAAGCAAGGATTGCGACCAAGCCGGGAAAACAGACAAAAGAGAAAAGACTGGAGTGGAAAAAAAGGAATGCAGAAACGAAGGCTTATCGAAGGAAACTCAGGCCCGGTGAGTACTAGCGCCGATAGAAAGTTGTAATTTCATACTGTATTTTATGAAACGGAAATGGCTCACCATACTCACCCTGTTCGTCCTGGTGGTCATCGTTTCATACCTGGTGGGTTCCTGCAAAAAACAGGATATCGTTCATAGCACAACCTCACTTCAGCAAGTAATTCCCGACGGGTTTCCTCAGCCTGTTTATCGATTTGACGACAATCCGTTAACGGAAGAAGCGTTTGAATTGGGAAGAAAATTATTTTACGACGGCCGTCTCTCCCGGGATACAGGTTTTCCCTGTTCATCCTGTCATCAGCAGATCGCGGTTTTCGGAACCTATGAACACGACAGAAGTCATGGCTATAATTTCTCGCATACACTCAGAAATGCTCCACCTCTTTTCAACCTCGCCTGGCAAAGAGAATTTCATTGGGATGGTCAATTCAGGTCTTTATATGAAGAAGCCTCCCAGCCAATCTTATCCCACAATGAGATGGCTGAAAATTTTTTCACGATCATCTTCCGGTTGGGGCGTGATTCCGGATACAGACGAATGTTCAAAGCTGCCTTCGGAACCCCTGTTGTTACTGAAGACAGGATTCTAAGGGCACTGGCGCAATTCACGGGTACTATCACTTCTTCCAATTCCAGGTATGATCTGTACAAAAAAGGGGAAGCAACCTTTACAATTTCGGAGCAAAACGGGTATCAATTATACCAGGCCAAGTGTTCGACTTGTCATCCGGCACCAATGTTTACCGATTATAGCTATCGTAACATTGGTTTGCCGGTAGATCCACTTTTAAATGATTATGGAAGAATGAGGATCACGGGAAAAAGTGAAGATTCGTTAAAGTTTAAAATACCATCCTTACGGAATGCTTATTTGACGGCGAACTATATGCATGATGGCCGATTCAATACTTTAATGCAAGTGCTGAACCATTACTCAGCCGGCATACAGGATGGTCCAACGCTTGATCCTTTGCTGGTTAACAGAATTCCTTTGACCACTGATGAGAAAACTGATCTTTACAATTTTCTAAAAACGCTGACCGATTCAGCTATGCTTACTGATCCGAGGTTTGCGAGACCTCAATAGCCGCTAATTGTCATAAAGGCTGCGAACTGTTGTAATAACATTAAAAATTATAAGCCTGACAAATCGGTTTTCAAAAGCTATTTTTGCTTTGAAATCTTTTATTCTTGAGTGTAAAAAAACTTGCTGGCCAAACCCTGTGGTATGGTATCCCTACTATTTCTAATCGCTTCCTGCGATATTTAATGAATTTGTCGCTGCCTTTTATTTTTAAGCAGCCGGGTACAACTGCCGACCTGACCCAGGTTTACGCCATTATTCCTTTTTTGAACGTTCTTTTTACCTATGGAATGGAGACAGCTTATTTCCGTTTCTCCCAAGAAGAACAACGCAAACATCTCTACAGCACACTTTCTCTTTCGATATTTTTCACGACGGTCCTTTTTTCGATCTGTCTTTACTTCTTTCGCACTGATATCTCCAATTGGGCCGGACTCGAACAACATCCTCAATATGTAATGTGGATGTGCTGGATCCTATTTTTTGATACGTTGGCTACGCTTCCCTTTGCAAGACTGAGGCAGGAGGGCAGGCCACGGAAATATGCATTTGTCCGGGTGGCCGGAATAGTCATGACCATTCTTGTTGTTGTCCTTTTTCTCGGGATTTTCCCTCGTTATCTCCAAAGTCATCCTAATAGTGTTATCAGGCTTATTTACATTGACACAGATCCCATAAGTTTTTATTTACTGGGAAATGTTTGCGGCAGCATCTTTACCTTCCTGTTGCTCTGGAGAGAATTCAAAGATCTTCGATTTGAATTCGATAAAGCCTTGTGGAAGCGTGTCATGAAATACAGTTATCCACTGATCGTGGTAGGTTTAGGCGGAATGGTGAATGACATGCTAAGCCGCCTCGTTTACCGTCATGTTGTTGATCTCCCCCGGGCGGCGGCTGATAAAGAACTTGGCATTTTTGGGAACTTGTATCGCCTCGCTGTGATGGTTACCGTAATGATCCAGGCTTTCCGCATGGCGGCGGAGCCTTTTTTCTTCAATCGCTCCAAAGAAGAAAATGCACAAAAGATATATGCGAGGGTGATGAAGTTTTTTGTGATCGCCTGTTGTTTTATGTTTTTGTTTATTGCCTTGTACCGCGACGTGTTGCAATGGATCATCACTCGCAAATCAAAAGACTGGGGCGACGGAATGTACATTGTCCCCATTCTTGCGATGGGAAACATTTTTCTTGGTATTTATTATAATCTCAGCATATGGTACAAACTCACGAACAAGAATATGTATGGCGCTGTCATCACTTTTAGTGGCGCTGTGATCACCATCTTGCTGAATATTCTTTTAATTCCAAAACTTCACTATCTCGGCGCTGCACTTGCAACATTCTGTTGCTATATTTTTATGATGATTACAAGCTATGTACTGGGCCAGAAATATTACCCGGTTCCGTACGCAACAAAGAAGCTGATTGCCTATCTTGTTATTGTTACGCTGTTCTACTTATTGCATCGGGGCTTATTAATGATCTCTCACAACTGGATATTCAATGTTGGAACTGCCACTATTTTAATGGCTTCGTTTGCCGTATTTATTTCAAAAATTGAAAGAAAGGAAATTCAACGACTGCCTGTGATTGGAAAATATCTTACAGCAAAGATGGTTTGAGTTTGTCCTTGACTGTTCAACAATTGAACCACCTAACCAAGTAACGTAACCCTGATCTTCCCCTTCATCATCTCCAGTACAGCTTGTTTTATAGCTTGTGCATCATACCCGCACTCAAGGTGTAATTCTTTTGGAGAGCCGTGTTCAATGATCTTATCCGGAATACCAAGGATCTTGATTTCATTTTTATAACCGTGTTCATTGGCAAATTCGAGAATAGCACTTCCGAAGCCTCCGGTCACCGTTCCGTCTTCAACAGTTATGATCTTTGCGTATTTGCTCAACGATTCGTGTAATAATTCTTCATCCAGTGGTTTGGCGAAACGCATATCATAATGGCCAATATTCAAACCTTCAATTTTCAGATCACGAATAGCAGAAGCTGCAAAATTTCCCGGATGACCCAGGGAAAGAATGGCAAGTTCTTCACCTTCTCTCAATCTTCTTCCCTTGCCAATTTCAATCTCCTTCATTCCAGTTCTCCATTCAGGCATCACGCCTTCGCCGCGGGGATAACGGATCACAAAAGGATTTTTTGTAGAGTCAAGTTGTGCCGTAAACATCAGGTTTCGTAATTCACTCTCATTCATCGGCGCACTTACGATCATGTTGGGAATGCACCGCATATAAGCGATATCGTACGCGCCGTGGTGCGTAGGTCCATCTTCTCCTACTAATCCTGCCCTGTCAAGACAGAATATTACGGGCAGATTTTGAATGGCTACGTCGTGTATCACCTGGTCGTACGCCCGCTGCATGAATGAAGAATAAATATTGCAGAACACTTTCATGCCCTGTGTGGCCATGCCGGCGCTAAGGGTCACTGCATGCTGTTCAGCAATGCCCACATCAAATGCACGATCCGGCATTTTTTCCATCATAAACCTTAGTGAAGAACCGGAAGGCATAGCAGGAGTAATACCAAATATTTTTTCATTCTTCCCGGCAAGCTCTATAATAGTATGCCCAAAGACATCCTGGTATTTTGGCGGCTGAGGAATTTCGAATTTCTTTTTGTAGATCTCGCCGGTGATTTTATCAAACAATCCGGGGGCATGCCATTTGGTTTGTTCCTTTTCTGCCTGCTCGTATCCTTTTCCTTTTACCGTGAGAACATGCAATAATTTTGGACCCGGGATCTCCTTCAGGTCTTTCAGCGTATCAATCAGCTTAGTTACATTGTGCCCGTCAATAGGCCCAAAGTAGCGAAGCTTCAATGCTTCAAACAAATTGGCGCTGCTGCTGACCATTCCTTTCAATCCCTCGGTTAACTTATGTGCCATCGCCCGGCTGAAATTCTTACCGACCGGCAACTTTCCCAGCAACTTCCAAACATCATCCTTTACCTTATTGTAAGTGGGAGAGGTTGTGATATCGGTAAGATATTCTTTCAATGCTCCAACGTTCGGGTCAATACTCATACAATTATCATTCAGAATAATGAGTATATCCGTATCAGCCACGCCGGCATGATTAAGCGCTTCAAAAGCAATACCGGCAGTCATCGCGCCATCGCCGATCACTGCAATTGACTTCCTGTCTTTTTCGCCTTTATATTTTGCGGCCATTGCCATACCAAGAGCGGCAGAAATAGAAGTGGACGAATGGCCGACACCAAATGTATCGTATTCGCTTTCACCTCTCTTTGGAAAACCGCTAAGTCCTTTATACTTCCTGTTTGTGATAAAACTATCGCGCCGGCCGGTTAATACCTTATGTCCGTAAGCCTGGTGACCCACATCCCAAACCAGTTGATCGTAGGGCGTATTGAAAATGTAGTGGAGTGCAACCGTTAATTCAACTACGCCAAGGCTCGCACCAAAATGGCCACCATGGACACTGACCACATCAATAATGAATTGGCGCAATTCATCGCAAACCTGGTGAAGCTTTTCGCGGGGAAGTTTTTTTAGATCTTCTGGAGAGTTGATCTGCCTCAACAGTTCTCCGGCTGTAATTTCCATGTACAACGATTAACGTGCAAAAATACATTTTTAGTGCAGGTATTTCATTACCGCGATGATAATTGTTGCAAAAAGGAGACCGTTCCGGCGCAGCTTTAAGGATTTTTTTGCTCCATTTGTAAGACTTATCTTCCACTGGTATATTTACCGGGCCGGACGAGGAAATCATTGGTTAATTTGCCAGCTATGACAAATGCGAACTCCAGATATTGGCTATGCCAGGTGGCAGGGTGGGGTGTCGTCGCATTAGCCATTCTTTATTTTGCACATGCATATAAATCACCCTTGTCGACAAATGTTATCCTGGGGCGGGTGTTAGTTGTTTTTGTCACGGGGATATTGATCACGCACACACTTCGTTCATTCCTTAAATGGCGGGGGTGGATGTTTCAATCTATTGAGAAAGTTGTTCCGAAATTACTGGCGGCTGTGATCGTTACGTCGGTACTTTTCTCTTTAATTGTTTTAGTTGCTTTCGAGTTGTTGGGCTTGCAGGGGCCGCAGGGGACCAAAGTAACTTTTCTCTTCAAACTGCTGGGCTCCGTGTTCGACAATACCCTATTGATCTTTCCCTGGGTGGTGTTTTACTATTTTTACCATTTTATCGAAAAGAACCGGAAACAGGAAATGGATACCCTGCAGCTGGAGGCCCTGATCAAGGAGTTGGAACTAAAAACGATAAAAGCCCATATCAATCCCCATTTTATTTTTAATTCTCTGAACAGCATCCGGGCGTTGATCGACGAAAATCCTTCCCGGGCAAGAACAGCCATTACTGAACTCAGCAATATTTTGAGAAGCAGTATGCAGGTTGATAAGGCTGAAACCGTGAGCTTTGAAAAGGAATTGAACATTGTAAAAGACTATCTTGCCCTTGAAAATATGAGGTTTGAGGACCGGTTGACGGTGGAGTATGAAATTGATGAAGATACATTAGACCAGCAGGTGCCGCCCATGATGCTTCAAACACTGGTAGAGAATGCCATCAAACATGGTATCAGCAAACATATCAGGGGAGGAACGATAAAGATCATCTCCGATTTCAAGAATCACTATCATGAACTGGCTGTGCAGAATACAGGGAACTTAAACGGAGGATTGAACGCAGAAGGATTTGGACTATCAAGCACACAAAACCGTCTCGGCTTACTGTATGGTGATAAAGCAAGTTTCGAGATCAAACAGGTGGCACCGTCGATCGTAGAGGCAAGAGTGCTTATTCCCGTACAAATGAATTAAACCAATTTACATGAGAGCAATTATCATTGATGACGAGCGGCTGGCAAGAGCCGAACTGCGTAAACTTTTGCAGGATTTTCCTGAAGTAGAAGTGATAGATGAAGCAGCTAATGCGGAAGAGGGAATTACGAAAATTGAAGCACAGAATCCTGACCTTATCTTTCTCGATATCCAGATGCCTGGCAGAACAGGTTTTGATATGTTGTCAAGTCTTGAAAAATCTCCAAATGTCATTTTTACGACTGCGTATGATGAATATGCCCTGAAGGCATTCGAAGTTAATGCGCTTGACTATCTGCTAAAACCCGTAGAGCCAAAGCGATTGGCTGATGCCATTCAAAAATTGCATTTTATCGAAACAAAGGAACCTGTGGGCAATGGGGAAAATATTAATAAGAGTTTGCTTACGGAGAATGACCAGGTATTTGTGAAAGACGGGGAACGCTGCTGGTTTGTGAAATTAAGTGATATCAGGTTGTTTGAAAGTGTCGGCAATTATGCAAAGGTTTTTTTTGGTAATAACAAGCCGCTTATTTTAAAATCTTTGAATGCACTTGAAGAAAGGCTGGATGAAAAAATGTTTTTTCGGGCTAACCGTAAACATATCGTGAACCTGCGCATGATCGAAAAGATCGAACCTTATTTCAATGGCGGTTTGTTACTGGAATTGAAAGGCGGTGAAAAAATTGAAGTGAGCAGGAGGCAGACAGTGAAGTTTAAAGAGATGATGAGTTTGTAAACAATAGCAATGGATAACTGTCAATTGACAATGACTATTGCGACATGCAATAAGAACTACATGAAGGCATTACTGGTGATGGGGTTGTTTCTACTGACAACCTCTTTTTTATTGGCGCAAATGAAAATTGATGATATCATCAATGTCAAAGAAGTTGAAAGAATTGAAAAGTCTTTGTCTTCGGATGATCTGCGGGGAAGAAAGATATTTACGCCGGATATTGACAGAGCCTCTGATTTTATTGCCAATGAATTCAAGAAAATAGGGCTGGAAAATTTAAAGCCTGACGCCAACACGGCTGCTAATGATACCGACAATTACCACCAGAAATTTATCGTTGGTTCGGGTCATCCGCAACAGCTGACAAATGTAGTGGGGGTATTACCGGGAAAAACCAGGAAAAATGACTATGTGATTTTCTCGGCGCACTACGACCACCTGGGAGTTAGCAAACCGATAGATGGTGATTCTATTTACAACGGCGCCAATGATGATGCGTCCGGCGTTACAGCGGTGATCATGCTCGCTAAATATTTTAAAGCTCTTGGCAACAACGAAAGAACCCTTGTGTTTGCCGCATTCACCGGTGAAGAAATAGGTGGTTTGGGCTCCCGATATTTTTCAAAGCAGTTTGATGCCAATAAGGTTGTTGCGATGTTCAATATTGAAATGATCGGAACGGAAAGTAAATGGGGAAAGAACTCGGCCTATATTACCGGCTATGAAAAAACGGATATGGGCCAAATTCTGCAAAAGAATTTAGAGGGAACTGATTTCACATTTTATCCTGATCCATATACAAGTCAAAATTTATTTTACCGTTCTGACAATGCTACGCTTGCCCTGCTCGGCGTACCGGCTCATACGATTTCTACGTCTAAAATGGACAACGAACCCAATTATCATAAAGTGAGTGATCAAATAGAAACACTTGATATGGATAATATGACGATGATCATAGAGTCCATTGCGTTAAGTTCGAAGACTATTATTGATGGAAAGGATACGCCGACAAGAGTGAAGGCTGAAGAATTGAAATAATATTTATTTTACTTATTAGATGAAAAAGTTTTTTTCTTCCCGTGTATTGGTGCAAACAACTCCTTCGCCAGGTTCTGAATTTAAATTTTGACAGGTATTGAATGCACGGCCGCACTCATTTCTTTGATTAGGGAAGAATCTTTTTCAATGGCATTACCTACCACAATTACATCAGCACCTGCCTTGCAATTGCGATACGCTTTTTCAGGCTCACTAATGCCACCGCCAATGATCAATGGCATTTCGATTTTTTGTGAGACTGATTCGATCATCGATTCAGTGATCGGTCTTTTAGCGCCACTTCCTGCATCCATGTAAATTAATTTCATGCCGAGCATTTCACCGGCCATCGCCGTGCACATGGCAATTTCATTTTTATCGTGTGGAATTGGGGATGCATTACTGATATAAGAAACGGTGGTTGGGGCACCGCCATCAATCACCATATAACCGGTTGACAAAATTTCCAAACCGCTTTGCCTTACTGTTGGAGCGGAAACAACGTGCTGACCAATGAGTAATTCGGGATTTCGACCAGATATAAGCGAGAGATACAACAACGCATCTGCATACTTACTCAATTGAGTGGGGCTGCCGGGAAATAAGATCACAGGAATCGCGCAATTATCCTTGATATGTTTTACAACGTCATCAAGGTGATTGCTGATAACAAGACTTCCGCCCACCAGGAGATAATCAACACGTGCTGATGTTGAGAGGTCCATCAGCTCATCCAGCAGGGAATGGTTCACTTTGTCGGGGTCGATCAGAACTGCGAATGATTTATGTCCAGTCTTTTTTCTTTCTTCCAGCGATTTGTAGATTTTTATCTTCATCCAATTCCGGTTAGATATACAAAGTTGCAAAAAAAAATGTCTTTATAATGAGTATTAGCCAGGTTGATATGCGTCGGCGGAAAGGATAAATTGGATATAAAATTTTTGATGTTACGAAAAATGTATCGCAAATAACTACAAAAACGTTTGATAAAAAATTTTAAAGAACGAAATTTTTGATGTTACCTGTTTTTTAATTTTTTGTAGCCGTAAAGTTACTTAGTGGCGAGCATTTCATGCGACCAAATTGCTAAAACACAGCAAATTCAATGATTTCAGGACATTATGATTTTGAAATGCTTGCTGGTTTTGGCTTTCAGACAGGCCGGGAACCCATTTTTATTTTTTACAAATACACTATGAATTTTCCAAAACTTTTTTTAATAAAAAATGTTGAAAAAAAATGAAATGCAATACGAGCAAGCCTTTCGGGTGCTTATCCACATTGTGTTAATATTTGAAGGTTTGAAATGATTAATGATAAAAATACTTTCGTTTACACCTCTCCTCCCGGAGACTGTCACGAGAGACCCAACTAAATTCTTTTTAATTATGACTACCAGAAAACAAGGTTCCCGCAAGGCGGGATTGCAGTTTCGTCGTCGCTTTACAAACGACAATGTGAACGTCTTTGACCAATTTGAATATGATTACCGTACCAGTATTATCCGGAATCCCAGCGGGGAAGTGGTGTTTGAAATGAATAATGTGGAAGTACCCAAACAATGGAGCCAGATCGCGACCGATATACTTGCCCAAAAATATTTTCGCAAAGCCGGTATACCGCAACCTGATGGAAGTCTTGGAAGAGAAACCAGTGCCAGGCAGGTGGCTCATCGCCTCGCAAATTGCTGGAGAGTCTGGGGTGAACGTTATGGGTATTTCGACTCAGAAAAAGACGCCCAGGTATTTTATGAAGAGCTGGTGTACTCAATTTTGAACCAGATGTGTGTTCCAAATTCTCCGCAATGGTTCAATACTGGTTTGTATGAAAGCTACGGCATTAAAGGAAAACCCCAGGGCCATTATTATGTTGATCCCCTCGATGAACAATTAAAAAAATCTACTTCTGCCTATGAGCGCCCTCAACCTCATGCCTGTTTTATTTTAAGTGTCGATGATGACCTCGTGAATGACGGAGGTATTATGGATCTCTGGGTTCGTGAAGCAAGGATCTTTAAATATGGTTCGGGAGTGGGAACGAACTTTTCCCATCTCCGTGGGGAAGGTGAAAAATTAAGCGGTGGTGGTACATCAAGTGGTTTGATGAGTTTCCTGAAAATTGGTGATCGGGCAGCAGGTGCCATCAAAAGCGGAGGCACTACGCGCAGAGCCGCCAAGATGGTTTGTCTCGACCTCGATCACCCGGAGATCGTTCAGTTTGTAAATTGGAAAATGGAAGAAGAAAAGAAAGTGGGAGCATTGATCGCAGCAGGTTATGCCAGCGATTATGAAGGTGAGGCATACAGAACAGTTTCAGGTCAGAACTCAAATAATTCAGTCCGTATCCCGAATTCTTTTTTTGAAAAATTAAGAACGGATGAAGACTGGGAATTGAAGGGACGAATGGACGGAAGAGTGATGAAGAAAATTCCCGCAAGAGAATTATGGAATCAAATTTCCTATGCGGCCTGGCGTTGCGCTGATCCCGGAACTCAATACAACACCACGATCAATGAATGGCACACATGTCCGGCAGGTGGAGAAATAAGGGCATCAAACCCCTGCAGCGAATATATGTTCCTTGACAACACGGCATGTAACCTGGCGTCAGCGAACCTTATGAAATTTTATGATGCTGCGAAAAATGTTTTTGATGTAGAAGGCTATGAATACAATTGCCGTCTATGGACAACTGTGCTTGAGATCTCGGTGTTGATGGCGCAATTCCCTTCCAAAGAAGTCGCAAGGCTAAGTTATGAATACAGGACACTTGGACTGGGCTATGCAAACCTGGGCACACTCTTAATGGTTAGCGGCATTCCATACGACAGCGAAGAGGCAAGAGCGATTGCAGGAGCACTTAGTGCTATCATGACCGGTATCTCTTATAAAACTTCCGCAGAGATGGCCGAAGTGCTGGGAGCATTTCCTCGTTATACAGAAAATAAAGAGAGCATGCTTCGCGTGATGCGTAATCATCGCCTGGCGGCTTATGACGCGGATGAGTATGAAGGGTTGTCTATAAAGCCACAGGGGATCAAAGCAAAATATTGCCCTGATTATTTATTGAAGGCTGCCTGCAAGGCCTGGGATGATGCAGTTGAATTAGGAGAGAAATTTGGATACAGGAATGCGCAATCGACCGTGATTGCACCAACCGGTACCATTGGGTTAGTGATGGATTGCGATACAACCGGTGTTGAGCCTGACTTTGCCCTGGTGAAATTCAAAAAATTGAGCGGCGGTGGTTATTTTAAAATTATCAACCAGTCCGTGCCGGTTGCATTAAAGAATTTAGGATACAGTGAAAAAGAAACAGACGCTATTATTAAATATGCAGTAGGGGCGGCCACATTTGCCGGAGCTCCTTATGTTAATCATCAATCATTAAGTGAAAAAGGATTTATTGCTGACGAAATAAAAAGATTGGACACTGCAGTTTCGTCTGCATTTGACATCGCTTTCGTTTTCAATAAATATACATTGGGTGAAGAATGCCTTCAGCGGCTGGGATTCACGCCTGCCCAATACAACAATTTCGAATGGAGTTTGCTTGAAGCTCTTGGATTTAGTGAAGAAGAAATTGAAGCCGCCAATGATTATGTATGTGGCACCATGATGCTGGAAGGCGCTCCTTATTTGAAAGAAGAACATTTGCCCGTTTTTGACTGTGCCAACAAATGCGGAAAGAAAGGCCAGCGTTTTATTCATGCTCATGGTCATATCCGTATGATGGCAGCCGCACAACCTTTTATCAGCGGTGCCATTTCGAAAACAATTAATCTGCCCAACGAGGCTACAGTGGAGGAAATTGCTGATGCCTACCTGCTAAGCTGGGAGCTTGGTTTAAAAGCCTGTGCCTTGTATCGTGACGGTTCCAAATTGTCGCAGCCATTGAGTAATAAGAGTGACAAGAAAAAAAAGGACCAGGGCTCAAGCGACAAGGCACAAGAGAACCAGCAACCCGTAACCAGCAACCAGTCTGCTAGGATTCCCTCGGAAAAACCAGAAGCAGGATCTCACATTGTTGATCTTGGAAAACTAACCATTGATGAATTGCTTGATGAAGTACAGAAAAGAGTTCAATCATCACCGGATACAAAATTGAAACGCAAACTGGCAAGTATCGTTGAACGCCGTTCGTTACCCGCGAAACGTCGGGGCTTTACACAAAAAGCAAAAATTAACGGACAGGCCATCTTCTTACGGACGGGTGAATATAGCGATGGCACATTGGGTGAAATCTTTATTGATATGGCAAAAGAAGGAGCTACAATGCGCAGCATGTCAAATTGCTTTGCCATCGCTATTTCTATTGGTTTGCAATATGGGGTACCACTGGAAGAATTTGTTGACAAATTTGCTTTCACCCGTTTTGACCCGGCAGGTTTCGTGGAGCATCCCAATATCAAATCGACAACTTCGATAGTAGATTTCATTTTCCGTGTACTGGGTTATGAATATCTGGGCCGAACAGATCTTGTGCATGTATTGGATAAACCCGAGGTATTGAATACGGGTACTGATGATTGGGATGATGTGCCCTCCGGTTTGGAGTACGATAATTCGCCCGAATTGTCAAGCGTAAGGGTTGTAAGTTCCTCCTCAAACGGTGTGCATCCGGTAAAAACAAAACAAACGACTGCGGCTAAAGGAGAGGCCGGACTTGATGCAATGAATGCAGCGGCCAAGTCAATGCAAAGTGATGCGCCAGCTTGCAATGTTTGTGGGCACATCACTGTGCGCAGTGGCACCTGCTATAAATGTCTGAATTGTGGAAATAGCCTGGGGTGCAGTTAACTTTTACCCTGTCCCTGAATGGTGAAAAACCAGATAAAGAAAGTACCCATTAAAAACCGTCCCGACTCTGTCGGGACTTTTTATTTGGGATCCTTCTACTAACATGTAAGATTACAAACGTTAGTCTTCATTGGCTGATAAAAAGACAAGCATCTCAGGATCAAACTTGTCGATAAGCCTTCCGCTGTTTATCGTAAAGTTTCTAAAGAAAACTCAACGATAAGTGAGTGATTTCTCTAATGTTTTTTTAAAACAGAACGATTATTTTGCCCTCACAAATTCTTTCTATGAAAACAAGAAATATCCTTTGGATCCTCGGTCTGGTATTTTTATTGGCTGGTTGTGCCAGGGCAGTAACGCCAGCTGAAGCTGCAAGTGGTAGCTATCATCATTGCAGGCCGGTGAGATAATTTCTAGTTACCGAACAGGCTGCCTATAGCGCCCTCAAGCATTGGAAATTTTTCAACAACAAATGTCTTGATGGTTTCTATTGCCTGTTTGGCTTGCTCTTCGGTAAGCCCTGCTTCTGATTTTAATTTATCAATTAGCTCCTGCATAAAAATTTGTTTGGGGTTTAAAGTTAGGACAAATGAAAAACGCTGGAAATAATTTCCAGCGTTTTTATAATGATTTAATGAAAAACTAAGCCACTTTCAGGAGACTGAGTTTGCTCTTATCAAACTTGCGTCTCGCATAATCAATATCCAGAGCAAAGACTGTTTCTTTTGATGAAGGCAATTCAAACATAGCATCAGTTAAGATCCCCTCACAAATACTGCGCAGGCCCCTCGCCCCTAATTTATATTCAACGGCTTTTTCTACCATGAAATCCAACACTTCTTCTTCCACCGATAGCCTTATTCCCTCTAGTTCAAATAGCCTCTTATATTGTTTCAACAGTGCATTCTTGGGCTCCGTGAGAATAGCGCGAAGAGTGGACGCATCCAATGGATCAAGATGTGTCACTACAGGCAAACGGCCAAGCAATTCAGGGATCAATCCAAATGATTTAAGATCCTGCGCATTCACGTAGCGCAACAGGTTTTTCTTCATGGTTTCCTGTTGGGCCTTGTCCACATTGAAGCCGATCGTATTCGTCTGCACACGACGCGCAATGATCTTGTCAATACCATCGAAAGCTCCTCCGCAGATGAATAAGATATTCTGCGTATTGATCTTTATCAGCTTTTGTTCCGGATGTTTACGACCGCCTTGCGGTGGTACCAGCACATCAGTTCCTTCAAGCAATTTCAACATTCCTTGTTGCACGCCTTCGCCACTTACATCACGGGTAATAGACGGATTATCTCCCTTGCGTGCGATCTTGTCAATTTCATCGATGTAAACAATACCGCGCTCCGCACTATTGATATCATAGTTACAAACCTGCAATAATCTTGTCAAAATACTTTCTACATCTTCACCCACATAACCGGCTTCGGTGAATACGGTTGCATCTACGATCGTGAACGGAACGTTCAGCATGCGGGCAATGCTTTTTGCCAATAGAGTTTTTCCAGTTCCTGTTTCACCAACCATAATGATGTTGCTTTTTTCAATTTCAACATCAGTAGTGTTGTCGGAAGTTTTTTGTTGTAGTCTTTTATAATGATTATATACTGCAACGGCCAGCACTTTTTTTGCTTCATCCTGGCCAATAACATATTCGTCAAGGAATTTTTTTATCTCTACCGGTTTTTTTACCGTGAGCTTAAAAGAAGAAGTTGTTTTTTCATCACGTATCACCAGTTCCTGCTCAATGATCTCGCGGGCATGTTCTACGCAATTTTCACATATATGCCCTTCCTGGCCAGCGATAAGTATTTTTACTTCATCGCGGCTTCGGCCACAAAATGAACAATGTAGAGGATTTTTTGCCATGCTATTTACGTTTCTATAGGTTAGACACTAAACAGCAAAATTATAAAACCAGAGCGACAAGCGCCGTTTTATTTAGTCGAAACAGTTAAAAAACTCGCTCAGAAGGCATTATATCTTATCGGTGACCTTGTCAACAATCCCATATTCAACGGATTCCTTTGCGTCGAGCCAATAATCCCTGTCAAAATCTTTCATAATTCTCTCAACTGTTTTGCCACAATTTTGAGCTAATATCCTGGCACCGATTTCTTTAACCCTTTGTGTTTGCTTAGCCTGGATCTCAAGATCGGCACTTACCCCTTGTATATGACCACCCAATGATGGCTGGTGAATCATTACTTCCCCGTGGGGATAGATGAACCGTCTTCCTTTGACACCCCCACTTAGCAAAATGCTGCCCATCGATGCCGCGAGACCCATGCAAATGGTACTTACCGGACTTTTCATCATTCGCATGGTGTCGTAAATAACCATCCCGCTGGTCACAACGCCACCCGGGCTATTGATATAAAATTTGATTTCTTCGCCGGGTTTATCGGCATCAAGCAATAGTAGTTTGCTTACAATATCTCGTGCACTTTTATCGTCCACTACTCCCCAAAGTTGCACACTTCGATTTTCAAAAAATAACTTCTCCAGCTTTTTGCCGAAGATCATGATATCCGATTTCGGTCTTTCCTCTGGTACTTCTTCTTCGTCGTCCGCTCTCCAGGCGTTGTATAAATAATTTTTACGAGACATAAAACTTACCTTTTTCTTTTGTTCCTGTTGTTCAGTGAACTAAAATATTCAAATTTATTTTTCTTTCTTTTCCTTTTTCGGATTGATCAGCAACACTTCATCGACAAGACCATATTCTTTTGCCTCTATTGCTGTCATCCATTTATCACGATCAAAGTCCACTTCGATCTGATCAACTGGTTTGC
>Ga0163162_10001069_pt1 | contig 25456 bp, 22 predicted proteins | sample S55metaG_FD_115310 | JGI IMG/M metagenome (GOLD analysis project Ga0163162, IMG submission 115310) | Switchgrass rhizosphere microbial communities from Kellogg Biological Station, Michigan, USA - S5-5 metaG | ecosystem: Host-associated > Plants > Roots > Rhizosphere > Soil | place: USA... | reverse complement strand
GCAAAGCAGGGATATCGCACTCGAACAGGACAAGCTGCTGTGGGCCGATGCGCTCATCCTCCAGTTTCCTCTCTGGTGGTTCTCCATGCCGGCGATCCTGAAAGGCTGGGTGGAGCGCGTCTATGCGTATGGCTTCGCTTACGGCGTCGGGGAACACTCCGACGCACGCTGGGGCGAGCGCTACGGCGAAGGCACGCTCGCAGGCAAGCGGGCGATGCTCGTCGTGACCGCGGGCGGATGGGAGTCCCACTACGGCCCGCGAGGCATCAACGGGCCGATCGATGACGTGCTGTTTCCGATCCAGCACGGCATTCTTTACTACCCCGGTTTCGACGTCCTGCCACCCTTCGTGATCTATCGGACGAGCCGGATCGACGAAGCCCGATTCTCGGGGATTTGCGACGCGCTCGGACGACGTCTCGATGACCTGTGGAAGACGCCGCCGATACCGTTTCGCCCGCAGAATGCCGGCGCCTACGAGATTCCCGCGCTCACGCTGCGGCCTGACGTTTCTCCGGAGCAGTCCGGCTTCGCGGCGCACATCGGGCAGGAAGCGACTGGCGCGCCCGTCTCCGGCCTGCCGTGACAGACCGGAGAGGAGCCAGACGCGAAATCCGCTACGAGCTCACGGCGTTCCCGTGATCGGCCACATCCAGATCGCGTGGACTCGACGAAGCTTCCAGCGCCGGATCGTGGTGCAGCAGAAGCACGGCCGCGACGCCGACCAGACCGGCTCCCGCAAGGCACAGCAACCCGGCTCCGAAGCCGCCCGTGCTGTCCTTGATCCAGCCCATCGCGTACGGTCCGAAGAACCCGGCGAGGTTGCCGAGCGAATTGATCGCGGCGATCCCGCCCGCTGCGGCCGCACCGGACAGGAACGACGCGGGAAGCGTCCAGATCACGGGGAGGCAGCCGAAGATGCCGAAGCCCGCAATCGACAGCGCGATCATCTTGAGCACCGGCTGATCGAGTGCGGCCGCCGCCGCGATGCCACCGGCCGCGACGAGCAGCGCGATCGCGACATGCCATCTGCGTTCGAGCTTGCGGTCCGAATGACGCCCCCACACCACCATGCTGATCACGCCGACGATGTAGGGCAACGACGTCACGAATCCCGTCTGCACGTTGGTCAGGCCGAATGCCTTCACGATCTGCGGCAGGAAGAAGCTCAGCCCGTAGTTCGTCGCGTTGGCGCCGAAATAGATCAGCGCGATCGCAAGCACGCGACGGTTGAACAGCGCTTCCTTCACGCTGAACGTGTGCACCGCTTCGCGATGCTCGCGCTCGTGCGCCTGGCGCGCGACCAGCCATTTGCGCTCTTCGGGCGCGAGCCAGTGTGCATCGGCGGGTTTGTCGGTCAGGTAGAAATACACCACGAACGCGAGCAGCAGCGCCGGCAGCGCTTCAATGAGGTACAGCCATTGCCAGCCGGCCATTCCGGCCATGCCGTCCATCGAGAGAAGCGCTCCGGAGATCGGTCCGCCGATCACCGTGGAAAGCGGAATGGCCGCCATGAAATAGCCGACGACGCGCCCGCGATATGCGGCGGGAAACCACAGCGTCAGCAGAAAGATGATGCCGGGAAAGAAGCCCGCCTCGGCAATGCCCAGCAGTATCCGCAGGCCGTAAAAGACGTGCGCGGCGGACATGCCCGTATATTGGGAAATGTGCGGGATATACGCCATCGCGCCAGCGAGGATGCCCCACGTGAACATGATGCGAGCGATCCATCGTCGTGCGCCGAAGCGTTCGAGCAGCAGATTGGACGGGACTTCGAAGAAGAAATAGGCGATGAAGAAAATGCCGGCGCCGAAGCCGTACGCGCTCGCGGAAAAGCCGAGCGCCTGATTCATTTGCAATGCAGCAAAGCCAACGTTGACACGGTCGAGGTAAGCAACGAAATAGCAGAGGATCAGGAACGGCACGAGCCTGACCATCACGCGCGTCATGGTACGAGTTTCGATCTCCATCGGTGTCTCCTCCAGTTTGCAATCGGTTGATGCGACGCAAGTGCGGAGACTACTCCTTAAGCAGCGACTACTGAAGTGGGGTTTGTGTGCTGATGCCGTCTCAGCGCGGCGGCGCGGGGATGAGCCGGCAGCGTGCAGCGACTCCGCCTCGCGTGCGTCCCAAACTGTGCGCATTCGATCGGCCGCGCGGGGACGCGATGATCACCAGCAGGCTCGGGCTTTGAAACCAAGGCTTTGAGGCGCACTGCGTCGAAGCCGGCTTCAATGCAGGTCCTGGAAATGGGTACTGCGTGTTCACCGACAAAGATGGCGACAGGTTCGTCGAAGCCACTAGCCACCCCAAGGGGGCGTCAGCGGGAAAAGGGACGCTAGGCTGGGGTACCGGCAAATACAAGGGCATAGAGGGGCAAGTTGACTGGCAGCAAGTGCTTACCCTCCCTGCAGAGAAGGGCTCATTCAATTTTGTTGGCACGAAGACCGGCAGTTACAGTCTTCCGTAACTGCCGGCCTCGCGCCAGCCTCTACCAGGTTTGAGAATGAGGCGGTTTGTCGTCGATGCCCGAGCTTCACAGACTGCAAATCGCCAACACAAGGCGTGGAGGAAGACCACAGATTTCGGTGCCGCCCGCCTTCTTCGATAGGCAGCCGCAAATGAAGCGGCGTTGGGTGTGCATAGCTCTTGCTTGCGCAAAAACTGTCTGTTGATTCCCCGTGGAAATCGACAATCCACAGCAACACGGGTCTGGACCGCACCGTCCGAAGCCGAAAAGCATCGTGAGCGACTAAAAGTCGACCGGCCTTACGCTCGACCGGCACCCGCTATCGCTGCTGCGTCCGGTGCTATTGCGGCAGCGGCTCATGCCTTCATCAACGCTGCAACCTACCGCAACGGTCGTCTCGCGCGTCTGAGGCCTCGTCACGGTAGCCGGAGCGCTCTGTATCAGGTGCCGTCGATTCTAATTCGGTGCCAAGGCTGACCTTGGGTGGCACCACTTAGAGTTGCGATGGATGATGAAGTACCGAGCGCTATTTGACGCGTTAAGCATGCCTACCACCGTAATCGGCTTCCCGGCGGGCGGCACGAGCCCCACGATTCCCAGACGAGGGACGCTGACACGCCCCTGCGGGGTCTCGTGAGCGATTCGGGAGCAGGTTCTGTGGCTTTACTCCGGCCGACGTTTCTGAATACAAGGCAACGGTGAAAGCTCAACTTGGACAACCGCACGACTTCGAATCCGATTGGGACCGCGGTTGGAGACGTGAGCAAGAAACGATAATCGGCTACGAGACGCTGCGCGCTGAGAATCGGCATTGTTTGCACGTGATGTGCAAGCAGCGTGTGCGGAACTCGTGGATGTGCAGCAATAGCTGGATTTCGCCACCGCCAATAACCCGGCGAACAGATACCTAAAGCTGCTTCTTCAGACAACTCGCGTTCGCTGGACACAACTGCGCAAATTGACGGGTCTGCCGAACTTCGGCCGGTGCACTGCATCGGTCGACCTCCACGTACTCCATCGACCGGAAGAAGCCGGCGGCCGATGTTGTCAGCAGCCAAAGCTCAAACACCCCTGCTGAGCGAGCGGTCGCTTCCGCGCAGGACAGCAGAGTCGTACCCAGGCCGGCGTTACGAACATGTCGTGCGACGCAGAGTGAACGAAGCAGCGCACTTTGTCCGAACCGTTCAAGTCCTACGCTGCCTACGACGGCACCGCTGGCATCCTCGGCCACCAGAAAGTCGCTGAGCAACGCAGCACGGACGTCAGTGCCCGGCAGTTCGTTCTCTGCGAGCAGTGCCTTGATGACATCCAGGTCATCGCTTCGAGCTGCACGTATCTTCATAGTGAATTTGTCTGTGTTGGTCAACGAGCACGACGGTATCAAGCCGCGCTAATAGCCATGCGGCGGGACTTATCCGGACAGCAACAAAGAAGGCGATTGCCGACAGTATCGAGGCGAGGAATCCCTTCTATTCCGATGCCCGCATCAGACACGCGAGCGCAATTGCGAGACACGCCGACGGGCTGCCCAGCGTTCCGGCAGGAAGCGCCATGTCAAGAGGAGCAGCGCCACGGCGGCAGGTAGCCAGTTTAAATCGGTCAGCACGAACTCTCGATGCGCGAGGCGCACGTCAAGCACTGCTCCGACCGCGTCTTCCGGAACACCAATGCGTCGATACTCAAAGCCAATTCGCTTCGCAACTGATGCCAGATATTGACCGCGCAGTTCGGAAAGTTCTTCGTGGCTTTCGACGGAGACGCTCGCACCTCGTTGCGGCGGGACCTGTAACACGTCTTCGGCGCGCCAATAGCCGATGCGATTGCCGTTCTCATCGGTTCGCGGGATGACAGCGGGTTGGTCGCCGCCCACGCCAATCAACCAGCCCTTCACCTGACCGCGAGCAATGTCATGCACCCGTTCGTCGGAAGGCAACACAGGTGGCGCTTCCTGTCCATCCGTGAAAAAAATGACCGCAGTGTCGTGCCCCACACTCTGGGCTGTGCGGACAGCCGAATAGACGCCGCCCTCGGCAATCCGGCTCCAGTTGGTCCAACGCATCTGGCCATCAATGCTGTCAAGAGAAGCGAGTAGCGCGTCATAGTTGCTGCAAACCTCAATGGGAGGCAGCAGGAGCAGCGTGCTCTGCCCAGTGAAAACGCTCCAGCCGATTTTCGAGCCGCAGGGTAATCGCTCCAGACTGTCGCGCATCACCGCCCGCGCAAAGTTTAGTCGGCTTATCGGTGCGGCGCCCAGGCTGACGTCCTCGACGTCCATACTCTGCGTGATATCGAAGGTGACCATGTAACTGAACACGCTCCGTTGCAGCGTCAAGCCCGGCATCCAAACAGCAGCGGCCAGCAACGGCACTGCCGCAACAGTCGCCCAATTGCGCCGCTCAAATAAACCGAGCGTCAGAGCCGCGAAATTCATGGCAGGTCCTCACTCTGGGCTCCGCGCACCTTAACATTCCTCTGCTTCTTGATGTCGGGCTCGTTCGAGTCCGTCGCCGCCTCAGGTGCTAGCCATAGCGCCCGTTCGAGGTTGTATCGGGCGTCCCAGTCCTCGGGTGCAATCCGCAATACCGACCGATAACGTTCTTTGGCCTGCTCAAGCATCGGCAGGGACTGAATTGATGTTGGCGCGCCGCTGCGAGTCGCCTCGCGGAGATGCATGTTGCCAAGGTCAAACAGCGCCGCTGTCTGTATTGTCTTGTCGTTATCGTCCGTTACCAGCCCGTCGTAGAGCCTCTGAGCCCCGACATAGTCGCCCGCCTTCGACAGGGACACCGCGCGAGCAAGCCGCACCTCGGCCGCACCATCGACTTTTCCCTTCATTTCTGGCTTGTTTCCCCCCGCAACTGCCGCGACGGCGACTGCCTGCGCCACAGAGCGTTCATATCTCAGCGTTGACCAGTCATACATCGCTATTGCGGCGAAGCTGAAAGCCAAGGTTCCAAATGCCAGATGAAGAAACGCTCGCCTCATGACCAGCTCCGCACGTGGATGAGGCGCAATCCCAGCAAGCACGCGCAACATGCCAACGCCACAGCGAAACAAAGGACGCTGCAATCTTGTCGCGGCAGATGTTCCACGAACGAGATGGAAGACTTTTGCTGTTTATCAATCTCGGCCATGGCAGCTGCCATCGCCGTGGCGTCGTTTGCTTGATACAGTCGATACGATGTTTCCAGGGTCTCGAAGTAATGATGCAGTTCAGCCTCGGCCGAGGACTGGTAAGAAGGCGCAATGTCGGTCAAGTCGGGACTGGTGTAGTCGCTGGTTCGTAGATAGATGAAGTAAAGCGAAATCGCGTTTCGTGCAAGACCTGCCCTGATGTCCCCGCGTGCCTTGGCGTTAAGTCTCGCGCCTCCATCGGAGACCAGCACAATGGCGCGCCGCCCCGCATAGGGCTGCCCGTCGAACTGTCTGATTGCAGCGAGGAGCCCCCGGTCAAGCCGCGTATCCGGCATCCCGCGACCGACCGACGTGCCTTCGATAGCATCCTGAATAATCCGTTGATTGCGGGTGAAAGGCACGACGAGCACGGGGCTGATGCCGAACATTAAAAATGCTAGACGGTCATCAGGGCGCGCGCTGATGAAACGCCCAAGCGAGCGACGGGCCACCTCGTTCTTGGACATGCCTCCCGGTTCGATAACGGGCGACTTTCCCATGACGTCATCCATGCTGGAACTGCGGTCCATCAAAATCACGATTTCGGCGCCGGTGCTGGCACGCATGGCCTGTAGGTGAGAGCGGCCAGGCCCAGCCAGGCCCAGGACGATAGCTAAGATCGCCAGCACTGCGCAGCCGCGCCCGAAGTATTCGACACCTGTGCCGACAGAATCGATTGGTAGCCAGTCGACAAACGAAAAACTGAGCGCCTCACTCCGCCGAGGTATCAGCGGCAGCAACGCCAGTGGGAGCATCAGGAGTAGCCAGGGTCTGACAAAATCAACCGACATGGTCATCGCTGCCGTCTTTCGGCACGATAGAGCGCTCGGCTGAAATCACGCAATGCAAAGCTCTCCCGGACCCCGTCAGCGCTGAAAAAGCGCTCTCGCGACTTCATGTAGAAATTCTCGAGCAGCGGCCGCAATGGCTCGAGGTAAGGGGCACGGGCCAACAGAGCGGACAGCGAACCGGCATGCACGACCTGACCTGCGGTTTCATTTAGCGCTAGATGCACGCAGAGCCAGGCATCAGCGTTCGCATCGACTTCAGGCGTTTTCAGGCTCTGTATTTTCCGCCAGGCGATTGCGAATGGAAGCCGGCGTGCGTCGCGACGATTACTCCAAAACCACCAGCCGACCCAAGCCAACAGAGTCGCCGTCAAAAGAGCGAGCATTGAAAACAGTCGACGTTCAGTTGATGCCAATTGTGGAGACGAGACCAATCGGTCTGGCCTGAGTGCCCGCAAGTCGCCTGCGTCGAACGCGGTGCGCGGTGTCAGCGGTCCGAGGCTGATTGGCCACTCGGCAACTTGCAACGACGCGCCTGCCTCGGACGTCAGTCTGAGCGAGGGTAATCTGATTTCCGTGAGCGTTTCAGATGCGTTGGTTATTTGATAGTCGATGACCATCCAGCGACGACCCTCCCCGTCTATTTCTACGTGAGGCTTGCGGCGCTCGAACCAGACGTTGATACGGCCGTTCGACGGAGGTGTGACCTCTCCTGCGTCGCGGCCATTGATTTCCAGCAGAACTCGTTGACTCAGCACGTCGCCCAGAACATGACCGAATGCCCGTGGTTGTTCCACAGTCGCTGTCACCGATTGTTCCGCGTGGACCGAGCACGAACAAGCGAGGGCTATGGCAGCCAGGAACGCGAAGGCTCTACCGTTCGGACGCACCGCCATCGAACTCGCGCGAACAGTGCATCGCCTCATACGACAGCATCCAGAAAATAGCGCGACAACGATTCGGCATCGAATGTCCCTTCGACGTAAAAAGGCTTGATGCCGCGCTTGCCGAAGAGCTCAGCCAATTCGCGACGCCGACGCGCGACGTTATCCCGCCATTGTTCAAGCAACCTGCGGCGCAGCCACAATCTCCGCGCTTTGCCTGTCTCAACGTCGCTGACCACGAGCATCGTGCCGGCACTCGGTGGCTCGATTTCCGCACGATCCCACACGACCATCGGCACAACCTGGGCATTAACCAGGGTTTCGAGAGCTGAGCCCAGCCGACCAAGCGGCCAATGAAAATCGGAAACGACAAAGACCAGGCTGTGGCGCCCTGCCAGCCTGTACAACGTCCGCTCCAGGCCTTCAATCCCTGCAGTCATTCCGGAAGTGTTCGAGAATCGACGGAGCATCGTCGCCATCTCGTCACCGACGCCGCGACCATGCCGTGCAGGAACGAAGAGGTCGCCCCGTTCCTCAGAGTCAAAAGCCAGCATCCCCACCCGGTCGCCCGCGCGAAACGCGCTGTAGCCCAATGCTTCGACGAAATCTGCGGCGAGATGAAGCTTCGGTCGTTCCGCTCCGAAGAGCATTGATGCGGACACATCCACCACGACATAGACGGGCACGGCTACACGCTGCAAGTGGAGTCGCACTAGCCACTCTGGCGGCACCGCACGCTGACTTGCGCGCAAATCCAGCCGCCGTGGGTCAGGATGGTCGAACAGACGCGCATGTAGCGCGAATTCCTGGCCAGCGCCGAAGCTTGCGCCTGGATGCGAGCCGTGCCGAAATCCGCGAGCGCGCGTCGGTAGTCGATAATGGAATTCGACCGGCGGTCTCATGATGTCAGGGTACGGATATCTTCCGGACAATCATTGTGGTCAGCGCCTCTGCGAGTTCATGTCTGCGCAATTCATAGACTGGCGTGAAGAAAATCCGGTGGCCGAGTGCCGGAAAAAGCGCGAGGTGAACGTCTTCTGGTACTACGTGCAGACGTCCGTCAAGCCATGCAATTACACGGACTGCTCGTACCAACGCACTCATGCCACGGGGGCTTGCACCCACGAGAATGAGTCGCTCCATGTCGACATCGTCTAGTTCGATGCCGAAGCGCTGAGGCGCCCCGGTGGCTTCCCAAATCTTCAAAATATAGGTTTCGATGCTCGGACTCACCGTAACACTTCGCTGAATCTCAGCCCCAATCGCATTCAAGCGGGTTGGGTCGAGTATTGCCGACGGAACCCTGTCGAGAAGCGTTTCTACGTCGTGGAACATTGGGTCGAAAACCAGCGCGCGGCGAACCTCTGAAGCGGCCGGTGTGGGCATGTTCAATTCGAACAGGAATCGGTCACGCGCGGCGGAAGCAAGTTCGAAGGTCTCTTCCTTTTCGACCTTGTTTCTGTCCGCGAATACTGTCATGTGCGGAAAGCGGTATTCGCGGTCGAAAGCGTAGACCGTGCGCTCGGCCATCGCGCGAAGCAGCAGCGACTGGACTTGAGGGCGAGAACGATTTATTTCATTAAAGAAGAACGTGGTCAGTCGTTCGCCATGACGCAGCAGAGGACCAGCGTCGATTCTCGGTTTGCCGTCAGCGTCAACGAACGTGTGATAGACGAGATCGCCGGGCATCAGGTCGATGGTCCCTTCAACCCGTTCGAAATCGCCACCAGTTGAGCGTGCGAACGCCCTCAGCAAAGTCGTCTTGCCGACTCCGACGCCGCCTTCAAGAAGGACATGTCCCCGGGCAAAGAGGGCTACATTGATGAGATGTATGGTTTCTGTTTGACCAATGACCGCCTTCGCGACCGCGTCCTCCATCCTCAATGCGTCGCGACGCCAGTCCTCGAGTTCATTTTCCGATGCCATGGTTTGTCGTTTTTTCGATTCGTGCCTTTGCGACTCGTGGATTCGGTATCTGAACACGAATTACGAGGTACCCGAAGGCGCGCACGCACAAGGCGTGCCGACCTGACCGCGACCCCAATGGTAGAGATAATTCGAAGGCTTGGCGGCGATGCGGCCCGGCGCCCTGAATCACAGTGTCATGGAAGGGATTACATACTGTGACAGAACCGGGTCAGTGGGTTCCGGTTACTGGCCATGACATATTGAGCTGGATCCGGGACGAGTCGAGCTTACGGCAGCCGACTGATGCCGCGGCCGGAAATACAGCGCCCGGCCTCGGGACTGAAGAAATTCATCTCAAGGCGACGCAGAAACCACTCCGTCACAAGACGCGACTGTTTGTCCGTCAGTTCCTGAATGCGCAGGTTCAAATCGGCAATATGCTAATTCGCAAGACGTTTTTGACCTCTGTGCCGGACCGGGTGTGGTCGTCCCAGAGACAAAGCAAGACTGCAATCGGCTTCATGGGAAGCCCAAGATGCCGAGAGGATGGCCTCAACGAGAACGAGTGGCACGCGCTTAAAGAATGGGCACGCGCTCGAACTCGTCAAAGCGGACACTGCGTATCGTGTTTAGGGAAGCAGAGTGCTCAGAACGTGATATTGGTTCGCACGCCAACGACGGCTTCATTGCGCACGCGCTCGGACGGGTCATTCGGATTCGGAATGCCGCCGGCCGGATGGAAGACGTACTGGAAATCGGCCTGCAACTGCCACCACGGCGCGACCTGATACTGGTACGTTGCCTCGAGAATGGTCTCAGCGCTGCGCACCGGAAACCCAGGCGTGGTGAAAGTGCCAGTGTCGCCGTCGAGTCCTCGCGCATGCGAGCCAATCTTCGCGTAACCGACCGCCACCCCGACCACGTCATTGTCGCGGCCCTTCAATGGGGCCTTTACCGTGACACCTGCGTTCACGCCAAGGTCGATGAGGTTACGGTCGCCCGGCGCGCCCATGATTCTTGCAAACACGCCAAGCGATTTCGGACTCTCTGCTCCCGGTCGCCAGACCATCTGGTCGGCAACGGCGTAGAAACTGTAATTGCCCGTGTGGCTCTGCGCGATGCCCGTGCTCGCTGGATTCGCGAGCGACAGGCCGGTGTTGTCGAACCGCTGGTCCGCAAATCGTTGCGTGTTGTACCAGACGCCCAGTTTGTATGTTCCGGGTAAGCCGGCCGGTTGCGCATCCGACCGAGTGGCCGGCGGCTGATTGATTGCATACTGGACCTCGCCGATGAACAGCGCGCCATTGTGCAGGTTGAAATTCGTACCGTGGGCGTTCTGTTTCTGCGGGTCGCCCCCATCACTGCCTGCCGGATTGCCGTCGAACACGCCAGCCAGCACGGTCAACGCATCCGAGATCCTCGTGCGGACGCGCACGCCGAGGGATGAGAGCGGATACGCAGGGCCACCCGCCGGCAGGTCAATCGATGGGAGGACAGACCATCCGAAGGTCGCGTTCATGAACAGGTTCGCATACTGGCTCACCATGAACTCCTGGTCGAGACTTTGCTGTCCGACCTTCACATCCATCTTCCCACCGGGAAGGGATTGCTGATACCAGAGTTCCCACAGTCGCGTCGTGTCGTCGGCTTCGATGCCGCTCACACTCTGCAGGGTCAGCAGGTTTCGTTGACTCAAACTACTACCGTGAATCTGCAGCCCCGACGCGTTGAACGTGCCGCCTGACAGCCCGAACGCCTTTTCTGTATCAACGACCAGACCGAACTGGGTCACTCCATCGTATGCGCCACCGCGTTTCACTCCGCCAGACAGGTTGTTCAGATACTCGCTGGTTTCCTGCAGGCTAACCGTTACACCATAGTTGGCGAGCCAGGGACGTATTCCCGCCATGTCGCCGAACAGGTTCGAACGGTTCCAGAGCTCAGTCGGTGCAGCAGGCGTCTGATTTGCCTCCGCCGCATTGTCTGTCCCGACCGGCGACGTTGACGGCGCAGTTTGAGCCGGAGTGGCGGCAGGCACCCCTTGAGCGAGAGCAGGGGGCACGACGCCGAGAGAAAACAGAAACGCCAGGCTGATGGGAGCACTGGACATCAGCCGCTTGGTCTGCAGGTTTTTCTTCATGACGTACGGGGCCTACGTTATTAGATAACCAAATTGCTGGCATGCCAGGCGGCCGCCCAGTCGGAAGTGGGACGTGAAAGGTGGTCCGGACCATAAACCCGGTACCGGTTCAGTGAAGTCCCCAGCTCAACCGCAAGGCTTGGCTCAGTTCACTATCGACCGACGAGGTGAATAACATCGCGGCGACCGCAATCGTCGGAATGGCGTAGCCGGTTGGCGTTAATCGACCAGCCACATAGGGAACTCGCAGCACCTCGCGCGACCATCAGATTGCGCGACAAGAAAATGCGTTTCGTCCGCACATGCGGCAACTCGCACCGCCCGGCTCTCCCGGCAATGGGCGACGACAGCGCCCGGGTTGCAGGAGCCATCGGGCGTGACGCCTGCACCGCGCCACCGAAAGACGTAGCAAAAGCTTTGACGACCATAAGCCCACTCCCGTCCAGCCCGACGAATTCGGGCGACGTATGAAGACGTGACTGCGCCTCGCAAATGGATCTGCGAAGGGGCGGTCAAGCAGAGGGAGCGTGCTACTGACAGACCGGTAGAAAACCAGTCAGTAATGAAGCGCGCTAACCCGAACCAAGCGAGTTAGCGGCGAAGGAGTGGTCCTGCGGCGGCTATCTCGCGGTTATGTCGCCGGCGCAGGCCGGCATCAGACTTCCGCTACTAGAGCATGTGTCCACAAGGGACTCCGTTTGATGAGACGGGCGGATTGTATTCGGCATGCGTGATAAACGGCAAGTAAATAAAGCATAAAAGATATCGCACACCGAATCGCCTGACGATGTCAGCGGGCAAACGAAACCTGCTTCACTTTCCCAGCCGTATCGACGCCCTTCATCCGCCTTTCCTTCCTGTCATTCTGAAAGACGCTTGCGCTCTGGCGCTGGCCATGCAACTCGACGCACGGCTTGAAACTTATATTTGCTCTGCTTAAGAAGCATGTTGACTTCCTATTCAGGGAGTGCCTAAAATTCGCCCGTCACCACAAAACGGGCTGATGCCTTGGATACCTGCAGTAGTCGACCTTCGAATAGTTTCGCTGCCTGACCGCAGGACGTCCGCGCTATCTTCTCTCAGCCGCCGTCTTGCCAGCAGGCAGACGGTGCGCGCCGTAGTAACTCTCTTCGTGCACCTTGATCAGCGCCATACGGACACACGATTGCGTGCGTCCGTATGGCACCTCGTCGCGAGCGTCAGCTCGCTGCTGCGACCGTTCGCGCGCCCTTTCGGATGATGGGCGTGCGCCGACGCGTGGATTGAACACGTTCGTAGCAAACGCCGATAAGGAGCCGCCATGCCAGACAGTGACAGTCATCCCATACGCCGTTCACCTTTACCTGTGCCTGAGGGAAGCGAGTAGACCTTCGTCGCTGCGCGCATGATGCGCCCGCGCTCCGTGTCTGCTGGCTTCCCGCGAACCGCGTCAAGCCAGACGCCCCGGAGAAATATCATGACCTTTGGTCTCCTTCTGTCCCAACTGCCTCGCGTCCGTGAATCGCGCGTCCACTACGACGCCATGCTCGCGCTGCACGCCCACGAACCACACAAATTCGCAGCGTTCTGGCAGCGCCTCAAGATTCTCTTTTCATAATCGTGCCCCCTTTCCGCCATATGCAAGCGACACCGTCATTCGACGGCACATGCGCTTGCGTATGACGGAGGTGCGCATTTTCCTTTCAAAAGCCGGACTAGAGAAGAAAGCGAAATGTCTACTCCAACGCAGGTCTCATCAAAGCGGAGTGCCGTTCTTGACTCGGCACACATCGGCGACATCAAGGGCGCTCTCGGCACCATCGCCCACCACGACACCGCACCGCGCACCAACTGGTGGGCGCGCTTTCGGACGCTGCTGGCCATCCTCGGCCCCGGCCTCATCGTGATGGTCGGCGACAACGATGCTGGCGCCTTCGGTACGTACACCCAGGCGGGGCAGAACTATGGAACCACATTGCTATGGACCTTGATGCTGCTGGTACCTGTCCTCTTCGTCAATCAGGAGATGGTGCTGCGGTTGGGTGCCGTGACCGGCGTCGGCCACGCGCGCCTCATTTTTGAACGATTCGGCAAATTCTGGGGTGCGTTCAGCGTTGTCGATTTGTTCATTCTCAACGCGTTGACCATCGTGACCGAGTTCATCGGCATCACGTTCGTCCTCGACTTCTTCGGTGTCTCCAAGGTCCTGGGGGTCTGCATTGCAGCGGCTCTGACCATGGCCGCAGTCAGTACAGGAAATTTCAGGCGCTTCGAACGATTCGCCGTGGTGCTTTGTCTACTGAGCCTATTGCTTGTGCCCGTGCTGGTGTCTATTCACCCGCCGGTTGGCCAGATGGCACACAACTTCCTGATTCCCAACTGGCCTGCACACTCGAAGCTCAGCGACGTGATGCTGCTCGTCATCGGCATCGTCGGCACCACCGTCGCACCGTGGCAGCTGTTTTTCCAGCAAAGCTACGTCGTCGATAAACGCATCACCCCGCGCTTCATGAAGTATGAAAGGGCTGACCTGCTGATTGGCATTGTGTTCGTGATGATTGGCGCGGTGGCGATGATTTCACTCTGTGCCGCGCTTTACGCAGGGAAACCCGAGTTCGGCAATTTCACGGACGCGGGCGGCGTCATCGCCGGCCTGGAGAAGTATGCGGGCCGCACGCCAGCCGTTCTCTTCGCCGTGGCGCTGCTCGACGCGTGCATTATCGGTGCCGCTGCGGTGTCGCTGGCCACCGCGTATGCCATTGGCGATGTGTTCGGGATGCGTCACTCGCTCCACCGCAGTGTGACGGATGCGAAAGGCTTCTATCTAGTGTACTTCGGCATTATCGCCACTGCAGCAGCTCTGGTATTGATTCCAGGTAGCCCGCTTGGTCTGCTAACCGAAGCGGTACAAACACTTGCAGGCGTACTGCTTCCCAGCGCTACCGTATTTTTGCTGCTGCTGTGCAACGACAAGGCCGTGCTTGGTCCGTGGGTCAACTCGAAGAAGCTCAATCTGTTCACAGGTGCGGTGGTCTGGGTGCTGGTGATGCTGTCTGTCATCCTGACTGCTTCGGTGATGTACCCGGACATCGAGGGCAAATCGATTCTCGAGGTGCTTGCCGGAGGCACATTGCTCGCCGTCGCTGGTTATGCCACAACAGCTGGGATTCGCAAGCTTCGAGGTGAGACGGCGGATAACGAAGTACGGACGTATCCGAAATTCGCGCGCGACACGTGGCGCATGCCACCGCTAGGCGAACTGCCTCCTCCGAACCTCACGCTGACCAAGCGTGTCTGGATGGGCGTGTTGCGCGGCTATCTGCTGGTGGCTGTAGCGCTGGTTATCGTGAAGGTCGTGCAGATGACGTTCCTTGGATAGCTCATACGCCGGCGCGGTCGGTACTTTCCGGCTGTTCGCTCAAGAGCAATGCGCACCTGCCCTCAGTCAAATCGGTAGGTGCCATTTGCGCTATGTGGATGCGCGCCATCCCTTTGTCAGTGCCCGCCCTTTGCAGATGGGGCGGACTGGCATGAACCTAATGTGCACCGACCACAAGCAGGATTATCCGTTACACGAAACGAAGAGCCAAAAATGATGGTGGAGTCTGTTCTACGGCTGCTCGCCGCATTTTCCTGTGGCGTGGTCATCGGTCTTGAACGCCAGATGCGTCAACGCACGGCGGGACTGCGGACCATTACTCTCGTGGCTAGCGGCGCCTGCCTGTTCGCCACTCTGGGTGTACTGACGGGAAACGGAACAACGGGGCTGACGCAGATTGCGTCTTACGTCGTGTCGGGCGTGGGCTTCCTCGGCGGCGGCGTCATCATGCGCGACAAGGGCTCGATACAAGGCATCAACACGGCTGCCACGCTCTGGTGTTCGGTGGCAGTCGGCGTCTTGTGCGGTGCCGGACACTTTGGTCCCGCTGCGGCGGGAACCGCGGTCGTACTTCTCACGAACACTGTCTTGCGGGAAGTCAGCCGCGCCATCAATGCGGCTCCCCTATCGGCCGCCGACCTGGTGCGCGAATACACATTGGAAAAAGGCGGAAACGGTGAAGGTCGACGGTCCGCTCAGCAGCAATGACGGAAGCACCGTTCTGTCATGGGCGCTGAAAGGCCGCGGCATCGCCGTGCGCTCGCAGTGGGAGACGGCGAAGCATCTCGCCGACGGCTCGCTCGTCGCACTGCTCGGCAACTGGGCTCAACCCAACGCCGACATTCACGCGATCTATCTCGAACGTCACAGGCTTTCGGCAAAATTACGCACCTTCGTGGAGTTTCTCGGCGAGCGCCTGCGGCAGACCGCGCTGCCTGCCGGGTGAAGCGTCTTTGAGCGCGCGCGACGCCAACCTGCTTATTGCCTATCATGTTGCGAATGGGCCGTCTGCCCGCTCCAGGATTACCTCATGAATTCCCCTTCTGATTCCTCCTCCCCCATCGTGTGGATCGCCGGCGTCGGCGCGAGCGCGGGCCTGGGCGCCGCGCTCGCGCGCCGCTTTGCACAAGGCGGCTTCGCAGTCGCGCTCACCGGGCGCACCGCGGCACGCATCGAAGCGCTTGCCTCGGAAATCCGCGCAGCGGGCGGCACGGCTCACGCGCTGCCGGGTGACGTGTCCGATGAAACGTCAATCGCCAGCATTGCCGCGCGCATTCGCGAGATTGGCACGCTTCGGGCCGCCATCTTTAATGCGGGCAACGCCGTCCGTGCTCCGGCGCTCGAACTGACCGCGGATCAACTTGAACAGGCGCTTCGCACCAATGCGATCGGCGGCTTCCTGTTCGGGCAGGCCGCGCTGCGCGCCATGTTCGAAAACGGCCGCGACGCGGCTGCGCCGGACGGCCGCGGCACGCTGTTATTCACCGGAGCGACCGCGGCGTTGCGCGGCCGCCCGCCGTTCGCCGCGTTCGCCGCAGCCAAGGCGGCGCTGCGTTCGCTCGCGCAGAGCTTCGCGCGCGAGTTCGGGCGAGAAGGCATACACGTCGCGCATATCGTGATCGACGGAGGGATCGATGGCGAGCGGCTGCGTCAGGCCGCACCGCAGCGCGTGCAGCAGATGGGCGACGACGGCCTGCTGCAAGCCGATGCCATCGCCGAAACGTACTGGCAACTCCACGTTCAGCATCGCAGCGCATGGACGCAGGAAATCGATCTGCGTCCATTCAAGGAACCGTTCTGACGAAGCGCGTACGGTATTGCACACCGACGCGCACGCCCGGCATCCAGTGATGCGTCGCGCAGGAACGCCGCGATGTTTTCGAGCGCGCATCCTGCGCGATGCCGCGCTTCAGCGTGCGCGTCTCAGTGGCGCTATGCTACTGCTTCCGTCTATTCAAGGACCCTCTCATGAAACCGACACCCGGATCGATGATCACCTTTCGCCGCCCTGACGGCCAGGAAGTCAGCGGCTATCTCGCCACGCCGCACAATGCCGAAGGCGCGCCTGCCATCGTCGTCATTCAGGAATGGTGGGGGCTCAACGACCAGATTCTCGGGGTGGCGGGCCGGCTCGCACAGTCCGGTTATCTGGCGCTGGTCCCCGATCTCTACCGGGGAAAGGCGACGGCCGAAGAAGAAGAGGCGCACCATCTGATGACCGGGCTCGACTTCGGCGACGCTGCCAGTCAGGACATTCGCGGCGCCGTGCAATACCTGAAGCAGCGCACGGAACGCGTCGGCGTGACCGGCTTCTGCATGGGCGGCGCGCTCACGCTGCTGGCGCTGAGCCAGGACCCCGGCGTGTCGGCGGGCGTGGTGTGGTACGGGTGCCCTCCGCTGGAGTACATCGACGCCACGAAGATCAAGGCGCCGCTGCTTGGTCACTGGGCCACGCAGGATGCGTTCTTTCCGGCTGCCACGGTCGATGCGCTCGAGGCCAAGCTGCGCGAGGCGAACGTCGATGCGGAATTCCATCGCTACCTCGCCCACCATGCGTTTGCCAACGAGACCGCCGTCGGGCCGGGCCGCATTGCGGGCACGCAGTTCGATCCCGTCTGGGCGCAGCTCGCGTGGGACCGCACGCTGACTTTCCTCGGCCGCACGCTGTGGCCGCAGAAAACGGCGGCGGAATAAGGAAAGCGGGCCGGTGCGCGCGCGCCGGCCCCCGAATGATCCCTCAAACGTCGATTGACGAGGAACGCCGTTAGCGATGAAGCGCGGCGCCGCTAGTCGGATTCAGCTTCCGCTTCAATCGTTCTCCATTCGGGAAACGGATCGTCGTAATTCTTCCAGGCCGATGGCCCGGCGCGCATTTCCTCATCGGTGAGCAGGCAGTGGTCAAAGCCGCGGCGAAGCGCGGCCTCGTCCATCCCTATGCCGATCAACACCAGCTCCTGCTGACGATCACCATACGGCTCCTCCCAGCGCGATTCGATCATGGCCCGGCTCTCGGGGTCTTTCGGCCGCTGACGTGCATCGACGGCCGCCCACCAGACACCTGCCAGCCCATGCCGGGAGATGGCGCCCGCCTGTGACCAGCCGCCGACACGGTCGTGCCGCGACGCCAGCCAGAAGTATCCTTTCGAGCGAACCACGCCGGTCCATTCCTGCTGGATCCATGCCCCGTACCGGGCCGGATGAAACGGGCGCCGGGCCCGGTAGACAAAGCTCGTGATGCCGTATTCCTGGCTTTCCGGAATGCGTTCACCGCGCATCTCCCTCAACCAGCCGGGCGCCTGCGATGCGGCCTCCAGATCGAAGCGGCCCGTATCGAGCACTTCGCCGAGCGGCACCTCTCCGAATGCCGTCTCGATGATCTTCGCGCTCGCGTTCAGGCCCCGGACGATCCCCTTGAGATTTCCCAGCGCCTCCCCGCTTACGAGATCGGCCTTGTTGAGCACGATGACATCCGCGAATTCGACCTGCTCGGTAAGCAGGTCGACCACGGTGCGCCGATCCTCGCTGCCCATCGTTTCGCCGCGGTCGGCCAGATGGTCATGAGATCCGAAATCGAGCACGAAGTTGTGCGCATCGACGACCGTAACCATGGTGTCGAGGCGTGCCACATCGGAAAGGCTCTGGCCCTGCTCGTCGCGGAACGTGAAGGTCTCCGCGACCGGCAAAGGCTCGGAAATGCCCGTCGATTCGATCAGTAGATAGTCGAAACGCCGCTCGCCCGCCAGGCGCCGGATTTCGACGAGCAGGTCCTCGCGCAGCGTGCAGCAGATGCAGCCATTGCTCATCTCGACGAGGCGCTCCTCCGAGCGTGAAAGCTCGGCGCCGCCATCGCGCACGAGACGGGCGTCGATATTGACTTCGCTCATGTCGTTCACGATCACCGCGACGCGCCGGCCCTCGCGGTTGTTCAGCACGTGATTGAGCAGCGTCGTCTTTCCCGCGCCGAGAAAGCCGGATAAAACGGTGACTGGCAGCTTGTCCATGGAAACTCTCCTCAAAAGGTGGTGCGCAAACCGACCATGACGCTGCGACCGCCCTCCGGCGCGATATCGCGCACGACGGAACTCGCGTACCGCACTTCCTGGTTGGTCAGATTCTCGCCTCGCACATAGGCGAGCCAGTGCGAGGCACCGGCGTGAAATGCGTAGGTCAGGGTCAGGCCGAGCGTGGTGTAGCTTCCGGTCGGCAGATCGTTTTCCGGGACGCGGTGCTGCGCCCAGGCATGGACCATTTCCGCGCGGGCGCCGAACGGGCCGTAGCCGTAATCGGCGGCCACGGTCGTGCGCAACGGAGAAATGCGCGGGAGTGCTTCCCCGGTATCGACGTTGCGGGCATGCGTGTAGTCGGCAACGAGTTCGACGTCCACGAGATGCGCGCCCTTCTCGAAGATCCGCCACTTGCCGTCCGCTTCCACGCCATAGAATTCCGCGCGCACGCCCCGGTAGACCGCCTCGTTGAGCGCGTCATCGGTGCCCGCCGGGACCTCGTGGTCGTTGTCATCGACGAGGCGGCCCGTGTTGAACTCGGTGAGGTAATTGCTGAACCGGCTGTAGAACACGCCGACACTGCCCTTGTTCGGCCCGCTCGCAAAGCGCAGCGACAGATCGGTCGAGACGGCCTTCTCCTTCTGCGCGTCGGGGTTGCCGATGAGGTACTGGCCGGTCGCGTCGTGTGGCCCGTTCGAATAGAGTTCGTAGAACGTCGGCGCGCGTTCCGTGTAGGCCACATTGCCCACGATCGACCATGCGGGGTCGAGCCTGTAAAGCGCGCCCGCGGAAACGCTGCCGGCATTGAAGTCGCGCTCGGGCGCGCCCGCGAACTTCTCGTTGCCGCCAGCAGTGGGCTCCAGTTTCACGTACTCGTAACGGGCACCTGCACTCAGCTTCAGCGCATCGTTGACGGCCCATTCTTCCAGGCCGAAGAGCGCCACGTTCGTCGTTTGAGAGGTAGGCACGAGTGCTTCGTCCCCCAGCGCCGAGAACGTGTTCTGGCTGACCTGCACGCCGAGCGCGCCGTCGAGCGGCCCGAGCTTCCTGTGACGTGCCTCGAGACGCGCCTCATAGCCGTGATTGCGGAAGGTGGTGCCGGTTTCGCCGTTATCGATTTCCCTGTGCTCATAGTCCGTGTAGCCGAAATCGAAATCGAGCTGGCTGAACGGGCCCTGCAGATTGCGGACTTCGGACGCGACGGCCACGTGGTCCTGATGCATCCTCAGGCGGACATCGTCTTCGGCGACGGACCCGTAGTTCGCCTCGTAGCCGTTGTATGACACGCCTGCATAGCCGTCGGCCCACGTGTACGACGTGCCCACCGCGCCGCCGTGCCAGCGGCCGTCGCTATTGGGAATGCTGCCGACGGGCTGGGGAGCGTCAGGTCCGTCGAGCGCGCGCTGGCGGTCGGAGCGCACGAATCCGGGCACACGAAGCTTGCTCGTTTCGCGGTCGAAGGCGTCGACGTGAAAAGCGAACTGACCATTTCCCCCTTCGACCTGGGCCGCACCGGCGCGGGCGTCGTTTGCGCCGCCATAGTTCGCATCGACGGTGCCCGTCACGCCCTTGATCGGCTCACGCGGAATGCGGTTGTCGATCGTGTTGACCACGCCGCCGATTGCATTGCCGCCATAAAGCAACGCGGCGGGTCCCCGCACGATCTCGACGCGCTCGATCGACAGCGGATCCTGCGGGACGGCGTGATCGTAGGAAAGCGACGATGCGTCGAAAGAAGCGACACCGTTTTGCAGCAAGCGGATTCTGTCGCCATCCATCCCGCGAATGATGGGGCGTCCGACCATTGGGCCGTAGGTCGTGGTCGACACGCCCGGCAGCCCGTTGAGGGTGGCGCCCAGCGAATCGGCGCCGCGAAGCGCGAGTGCGTCGCCATACAGCGCGGTGGCAGGGGCGAAGAGTTCGTTGTCACGCAAGGGATTGGCCGTCACGAACACGGGTTCGAGTGCGGCGCCCGGTATCAGGGTTCTCGTGGCGGCGTCCGGGGTCTGGCTGGTCTCGCCGTGAGCCAGTGCGGTAACGAGCGCGAGCGGAATGGGGAGTAGTCGAAAGGCGGAGGAAAGTCGTGGGACGTTGATCGACGAGATCACAGTTGGCAGCCGAAGTTGGAGTTCTTATGGACGGGAGAGACCTGAGTTCGCCCGTCGAGCACGAAAGCGCAAAGGGCACAATCAGAATTTTCTGAAATGATATAACATTGCATTCAGATTCGGAAGCTGAGATGAGGCGTTCTGCGAGGTTTGGCTATCGGGCGGAGCGAAACGGGTTCGTCCGTCAAGCGGGACGGATGCTCTGCGGACTGCTTCTTGAAGGGTTCGCGGCAGGGTGCCCGTCGAAGAAATGCCGCTTGCGCCCAAGGTCGGCGGGACGCGCTGTGCTTCAGCCGCTTTATCAATGACGGCTCAACGTGGTATTGCCTTATCGGGCGCGATGGCTGCGCGCGGACGGCGTCCGCCCTGCGGACCGAATGCCAGTCACGCTAGTGCGGCCCGGCAAAAAGAGCATCGCCGGGCAGATTTTGTCGGGACGCGGGAGACGGATGCGGAAATCGATTAGCTGAAGGCATTCGTCGATCGCGCTCCGCAATCGGGCTGGAACGGCGCGGAGGTGTCGTGAAAACACATGGCGTTGCGTCGCTTCGAGGTGTCAGCGGGGAGGCGGTGCCTCATCGGGCGATCCTCGTTCTTGTCCGTCATGTCGGAAGCGACGGGTAGTCGCGCGGGCGGCGCCGCCCGCGCGTCGAAGGGCGTTCAGCCGATTACTTCGATCAGGCTGACGACCAGCGTAAAGATGCCGACACAACCACCGAGCGTTGCCACGCTTTGCATGAACGGAGACATGGGGACCTGACAAAATGTGAATGAACGTGCATTAAACCGCATTTGAAAGATAAATGAAAGATTTCTACGCATGCCCGCGTTCGATCGCGCCCAGGGTCGGTGAAGGCGCCTTCACATCGCTTCCGGCGTCACCCCGGCTCATTCGTCCGAAGTGAAGGCGAGCGGCGCCATTCGTCCCGCCGGGGCAGCCTCTATCCCGCCGTTTTGCTCTCGCCCTTGCGCCGCAGGGCAAGCGCGACGCCGCTCAGCGTCAGCGCCATCGCAGCGATCTCCTGAAGGCCGAGCGGCTCACCCAGCGCGAGCGCCGCAGCGACGATGCCCATGATCGGCACGAGCAGCATGCCGATGGACGCGATCTCCGGCGCGAGATAGCGCAAGGTCGCGAACCACGCGAGGTAGCAGACGCCCATCGGTACCACGGTCATGTAGACGAGGACGGCCCAGCCGTCCGCCTTCAGTGCGCCGAAATCCGGGTGTTCGATCAGCAGGCCCGCGACCACCATCGGCACGCATCCCAGCCCCACCTGCCACGCCACGAGCGTGATCGGCGATACGGGAACCGGCGTCTGGATGACGGTCCCGAGTGCAAAGAGCACGGCCGCCAGCAAGGCGAACAGGATGCCCGTGAGCTTCCCGGCATCGAACGCGAATCCACGGCCGCCAAGCAGAACGACCACGCCGGCAAGCCCCAGAAGCAACGCGATGAAACCCGCCACGGACGGGCGTCGCGACAGCACGGGCCAGGCGAGCAGCATCGCCCAGATGGGCATCGTGTAGACGAGCAATGCGCCTTCGCTCACGCTCAGCCACTTCATCGACAGCGTCGAGAAGCCCATCCACGCGAAGACATTCGTGCAGGCGGAGAGGAGCATGCGCGGCATCAGCTGACGCGGAACGCGCGTCTGTTCGCCGGCGCAGACGGCGATGACCGCGAGCAGCGTCGAGGCCGCCACACCCGCCACGCCGCGCGAGAACAGCGGGGGCCACTCCCGCAGCAGGATTTTCATCGCGGGCCAGTTGAGGGCCCAGCCGGTTGCAGTCACCAATAAAAAGAACACCCCGGGCCATCGCGCGGACTTCATTTGCACCTGTTTTCCTGTTTGATGAAGCCTGGAGAATGCTGCGTGCTTCCAGACGTGCCGACCCGCCATGTTACCCGCCGCACCACGCCACGCCGCGCCGCGATGAAACATCGCGACATAACTTCCACATATTTATTAACAGGGCCGCTCGTTAAAGTGGGTTCATGCAACGCGACGGCACCCTTCGCCGGACACGATGCGTCCCGCAACCAACCGGTCATCTCCTCATCATGGAATCCTTAACCAGAATCGCGCTCTACGCATCGTTGTTCGTCGTGGGTGCCTCGCTGATCGAGGCATGGGTGCTCAGCCGGAAAAACCGGAACAGCGCCACGCCCTTCGACTGGCACGAAGTGTGGCTCTCGCTCGCCGATATGGTCGGACGCAAGCTGCTCGCGCTCCTGCCGCTCTCGCTCGCGACGCCGATCTTCGCGTTCGCCTGGGAACATCGCATCCATACGGTCACGATCGACAGCGCGCTGGCCGTGTTCCTGCTCTTCATCGGCCAGGAGTTCTTCTACTACTGGTACCACCGCGCGTCGCACCGCATCCGCTTCTTCTGGGCGACGCACGCAGTCCACCACTCGCCGAACCAGCTGACGCTCGCTTCCGCGTACCGGCTCGGCTGGACGGGCAAGCTGACCGGCAGCGCGATGTTCTTCGCACCGCTCGTGTGGCTCGGCCTGCGCCCGGAAGTCGTGCTCGCGACACTCTCGATCAACCTGCTGTATCAATTCTGGCTGCACAACACGTGGATGCCCAAGCTCGGCTGGCTCGAGTACGTGTTCAACACGCCGTCCGCGCACCGGGTGCATCACGCGTCGAATGTGAATTATCTGGACGCGAACTACGGCGGCGTGCTGATCGTGTTCGACCGCCTGTTCGGCACCTACCTGGAGGAACGCGCCGAAGAGCCGTGCCGCTACGGCCTCGTCACCCCGACGCGCTCGCACAATCCGCTCGTGGTCGAATTCGAGCACTGGGTGAGCCTGGCACGCGACGTCGCGTCGGCCAAAGATGTCTCGTCGGCGGTTTCCTACGTGCTTCGGCCGCCCGGCTGGCGCGCGGACGGTGCGAGCGAAACGACGGAAGATCTGCGCAGGCAGGCCCGCGGTGAACGGAACGTGATTCAGGCGTCCGGCGGCTGATCGACTGACGGGCTGCGCGTTGCACACACAGCAGCCGGGCGCAAGAGCAGCGGCAGACCCACGTCCGGCAGCCCTGCCAAAGAAAGCATCGACGCAACTCGCGGAGCCTGCCCCAAAGCCGCTCCGCGCACCGCCCGAACACTCACGCCTGCGCCGGAACCGCCTCCACGCCCATCACTTCGAGCATCTCGCGCACGGCATCGAGCGCGCCGCGCATCTCGCGCTCGCCGATCCGCCCGATGCATCCCATGCGGAACGAGTCGGCGACCGTCAGCTTGCCCGGATAGATGACGAAGCCGCGCTCCTTCAGGCCGTCGTAGAAACGCTGAAAATCAAAGCGCGGATCGTCGAGCATGTGGAACGTCACGATGATCGGCGCCTGCAAGGCTTCTGGCAGCAAAGGCCTGAATCCAAGCGCCGTCATGCCGTCGAGCAGGATGCGGCAATTCTCGCGGTAGCGCCCGCCGCGGCCGCTCACCCCGCCCTCCGCCGCGAACTCCCTGAGCGCCTGATGCAGCGCGACGATCACGTGCGTCGGCGGCGTGAAGCGGTACTGCCCCGTCTTCCCGAAATTCGACCACTGGTCGTGCAGGTCGAGCACGAGCGTCGTCGCGTTGCCCTGCGAAGCGGCGAGCACGTCGCGCCGGCAAATCACGAAGCCGAGGCCCGGCACGCCCTCGATGCACTTGTTCGACGAAGCCGCGACCGCATCGGCATGCACCGCGCGGGCATCGAGCGGCAGGGCGCCGAAGGCGCTCATCGAGTCGATCAGATAGCCCTTTCCGTATTTCGCGGCGAGGGCGCCGATCTCCTCGACCGGGTTGAGAATGCCCGAGGTCGTCTCGCAATGCACCGCGAAGATGTGCGTGATGGAGGGCGTGCGCTTCAGGATCGCCTCGATCTTCTTCAGGTCCGGCGGGGCGTCTTCGGCGGTCTGGTGCACGACCGTCTTGCGCGCGGCGATATCGAGAATGCGTTTCGCGCGCAGGCCATACGCGCCGTTCACGAGGACAAGCACCTTGCCCTTGCGCGGCACGAGGCTCGTCAGCATGGCCTCGACGGCGAAGGTGCCGGAGCCCTGCATCGGCACCGTCACGAAATCCTCGCCGCCATTCGCTATCTCGCAGAGCTGCGCGAGCACGGCCTTGTTCGTTGCGACGAAGTTCGCGTCGCGCGAGCCCCAGTCGTGCAGCATCGCTGCCTTGACGGAGCGCGAGGTGGTCAGCGGGCCGGGGGTCAGAAGAATCGGATCGCCCGTTTCGGTTTCGAATGGCGCGGCAGGCTTGAAATGAGACATGAAGTTCCGTCCGAAGTCAGATCGCAAAGGTAAGACGAAAAAGTAAGACGAAAAAGCGCGTGAGTCGATTTCGACCGGGCGCGGCGCAGCGTGGTGCACGACTCAGCATTGTGCCGGGGCCGCCGCCGTTGCGTCCAACCGGACGGCGGCAGACTGCGTCCGGACCGTCGGGGTGTACCCGGATGCTCACGCGATGGCTTCATATTTTAGATACAAATCATACCGAATAATAGATTTTATCGGTTGACGGTCGGGGCTCGGTTGGTCTACATTCCATTAAACCAACACTTTTCGGAACCTTGCGTTCCGTTTTATTAACCGGAGACACCCCCATGAGCGAACACG
>Ga0163162_10001068_pt1 | contig 25464 bp, 15 predicted proteins | sample S55metaG_FD_115310 | JGI IMG/M metagenome (GOLD analysis project Ga0163162, IMG submission 115310) | Switchgrass rhizosphere microbial communities from Kellogg Biological Station, Michigan, USA - S5-5 metaG | ecosystem: Host-associated > Plants > Roots > Rhizosphere > Soil | place: USA... | reverse complement strand
TACCAGGATAATCCAAATAAGCAGGCAACAAGGTTTGGAAAAGATGCTGCCTTTGTTGGCTCTCCAGATTCACTGTATTCGATTATCACAACCTCCAAAGGAAAGCGCGCCGGGTTCGCGGTGTATGGACAAGGCACTTATAGTGTAACGGATAGACTTGATGTGATTGCGGGACTGCGTTACGATTATGAATACGATAAGTTGAATGTGTTGGGTCAATACCAGCATGATCCTAATCCGGATCCGATTTTTGATACACAACCGGATACTACCGGGCACACCAGCTTCAGTGCCATTTCACCAAAGCTCGGCGTTGAATATCGAGTGTCGACAGATCACAATGTTTACCTGACGTATAGCCGTGGATTCCGGCCCGGTGGACTTACGCAACTTGGAGCAGATCCCTCACAGCCACCATTATACGCTTATCAACCTGAATACAGCAACAATATCGAGGCGGGTATTAAAAATACTTTCCTGGATAATCGGTTACGCCTCAACGTGGCATTCTTTTATTCAAATATAACGAATGCGCAGGTTCCCACGCTCGTGCTACCTTCCGCAATCACCATTACAAAAAACGCCGGCAAACTCAGTAGTAAAGGAGCTGAATTGGAATTTGCAGCTACTCCGGTAAAGGGACTGGAAGCGGATTATAGTTTTGGATACACGCATGCTACTTACGAAACGCTGAAATTGTCGCAAAACGGATCAGAGACTGATCTTGCAGGCAAGCATCAAATCTTCACACCTGATGTTACTTCATTCCTCTCGTTGCAATATAGTTATCCACTGGGAGATGCGCAGCACGTAAAACTCGTTGTGCGTGGTGAATGGATGTATCTTGGCACGCAATACTTTGATCTCGCGAATACAATTGAGCAAACTCCCTATAGTTTATTTAATACGCGATTCGGAATTGCAACGAAGCATGCAGATATCATGTTTTGGTGTAGAAATATTGGCGATGAAAAATACATCGCGTACGCGTATGATTTTGGCGCCGTTCACCTGGGAAACCCCAGAACATTTGGAGTGACACTGACTGCGAGACTTTAGAGTTCATAAATGTGGGAATGTGATAAAGGAAAGAATGTGGGAATGTGGAAATGTGAAGACGAATCGCGGATTTGCGGATTTGAGCGGATTTCGCGGATCTTCCAGTTTAAAATTGATTAATAATGTTAGCTTTTTTGCACGCAGGAAACGATCAATATTCGACAATCATATTCAGCTGGAAGATCCGCGAAATCCGCTCAAATCCGCAAATCCGCGATTCATTTTCACATCTTCACATTTCCACATTTATCACATTTGCTTCACATTTCCCTTCGTCGACTAATCAACCCATTTTGTCTCATTTAATATTCGCGCATCATACTTGGCAATAGTTTTGCTGATTCAAAAATGCCGGATAATTTTGCCGGCAGTCACTAGTTCTTCATTAATTTAAAAAACTTCAAAATGAAAATCGTAAAACACTGCCTGTTGCTATTCGTGGCGGTCACGGGCCTGATCTCGGTTCATGCGCAAACCGCGGACGAGATTATCAACAAACATATTGAGGCGATCGGCGGAAAAGCCAAGCTTGACCAGGTTAAATCATTGTATTCGGAAAGTTCAGTTTCTGTTATGGGAAACGACGCCCCAAGTTCAATAACTATATTGAATGGAAAAGGATACAGACTGGAAACAGATATCCAGGGTCAAAAAATGGTGCAGGTGTACACTGACAAAGGTGGTTGGGCGATCAATCCTTTTGGAGGCGGAACCGATCCTCAGGCAATGCCGGAAGATCAGTACAAAGCTGGAAAGGACCAGTTAGACATCGGGGGACCTTTGTACAATTATGCAGCGAAGGGAAATAAAGTTGAATTGGTAGGAAAGGAAGATAGTGCATTTAAGATCAAAGAAACAAACAAGGACAATATTGTTACTACGTTTTATATCGATCCGGTGACTTATTACATTAAGAAAGCAGTAATGACCGGAACGATGATGGGGCAGGAAATGGAAATTACAAGGACACCATCCAATTATCAAAAAACTGATTTTGGAATTGTTCTTCCATATACAATTGATATCGCCTACGGAAGCCAGTTTTCATTAACTACAAATGTGAAGAAAGTCGAATTCAATAAGGATGTTGATCCGAAGATTTTTGACATGTCGTCTAAATAGTTCCGCTTACTTTATCTATGTGCCTATGTGTCTATGTGGTAAAAAAAATACCACATAGACACATAGGCACATAGTTTTTGTACATGTTCCTCGAAATCTACCGAAATCCGGAAATCCTCGATTCCGTTTTGTCTCTAAATAGCCCAAAGTCGTCGCATCTTTTAAAATAATTCCCATTATTAGTACAAATTTGCACCCAAGAGATCATTATGCGCAATTCATGGTACAATTCGAGGTGGGCTGTAATTAGTTTTCATGTGCTCGCATGGATGCTATGGTTGTCGCTTCCGATTTTTTTCAGGCGCAATGATCATGAGCATGACCAAAAGGGGAATGCAAGCTTTTTTACCTGGGTTTATATCGTTTCCAATATCTACTGGGTCATGCTGTTTTATTTCAACGCTTATTTTCTGATTCCAAATTATATCAATAAGCGAAAGGTTTGGCAGTATACTTCGATCCTGCTGTGTTTATATCTGACCATTGTGTTGCTGATGGCGTTTGTGTTTCAGCAGGAAAGACCGTCGAGCTTCTCAGTTTCGCACCTACCGTTTTCGTTTATTTTTCCTTTTCTTTTTATTTGGGCGATGAGTACGGTATACCGTGTGGTCGCTGACAAGTCAAAGACCGATCAGTTATTGAAGGAGCGGGAAAATGAAAACTTAAAAACAGAGTTGTCATTTTTGCGTTCGCAGGTGAGCCCGCATTTTCTATTCAATGTATTGAACAATATGGTGGCAATGGCACGTCTGAGGTCGGATAAATTGGAACCATCCCTGATCAAGTTATCGGGACTGATGAGATACATGTTATATGAATCAGATGAACAAAAAGTATTGTTGTCGCGCGAACTTGAATATGTAACAAGCTACATCGATCTTCAAAAATTGCGATTTGGAAGAGATATGAAGGTAAATGTGAACATGACAGATGGCGAAGAATATCATTTGATTGAACCAATGTTGTTGATACCGTTTATTGAAAATGCGTTCAAACATGGAACGGGGATGATCGAGCATCCGGAGATTGATATCTCACTCGAAGTAAAAAAAGGATTACTTGATTTTCGTGTCCGCAATAAATATAGTTGTGAGAAAAACGAAGTAAAAGATAAAACTTCGGGAATCGGACTTGCGAATGTAGCCCGCAGGTTAAATTTGCTCTACGATAAAAAACATATCCTGGAAACGACTAAGCAAGATGGCTGGTTCACCGCCTCGCTTCAATTAAAACTTCAATGATGCTTCGATGTATTGCTGTTGATGACGAGCCGTTAGCATTGGACCTGCTTGAAGATAATATCCGGCAGATACCATACTTGCACCTCGTAGCCAAATGTAAAAATGCCATTGAAGCGATTGAGATTTTGCAGCGCGAACAGGTTGATCTTATTTTCCTGGATATACAAATGCCAGGATTGACGGGATTGCAATTTATTCAATCGCTGACAGTAAAACCGATGATCATATTGATCACCGCGTATGATCAATTCGCGTTAGAAGGGTTTAATTTGGATGTGATCGATTATCTTGTAAAACCGGTTTCGTTTGAGAGATTCCTGAAAGCGTGTAACAAAGCATGGGAGTTTTTCAAGTTGAAAAATCACCAGGGCAGAGCAGGTGAGGAGAATCAAGAGCTGGATTATTTTTTTGTTAACGCTGAGTATAGCCTTGTAAAAGTGGTGATGGATGACATCATTATGATTGAGGGGTTAAAGGATTATGTGAAGATTCATTTGGCAAACAACAAACCGTTGATAATTCGTATCAGCATGAAATTGATTGAGGAGAAATTGTCGCCTAAAAAGTTTATCCGGATACACAAATCATACATCATTTCTATTACACGTGTCACTTCAATCAGAAAAGGTTCTATATTTCTTGGAAGTACAGAAGTTCCTTTGAGTGATAACTATAAAGATGCGTTCATGCTCGCGATCGGACAGAAATAGAATGAATATGAAAATGTGATGAATGTGGAAATTCTGCAGGCTCGGCCTTCCAAAGAAAATGCGGTTACCATATTTATCGAATCTAATCAGCATTTCCACATTTATCACATTTGTCACATTTTCACATTTGCCTTTGGTCGCAACATTTTCCCTGCTTGTCTCATTTGTAATTGTAAAGCAACAAACAATAATAATTTTGTGTCTTTAATTGCCTTATCTGATGCTAAAAACTAATTATATGAAACGAATTGTGGCTTTTGTCTTCGGAATTACATGTGCTCTTACCTCAATGGCACAGTTCCCCGGCGCTGGTGGCCCGGGAAAATCAGTTCCCAATATCGGGCATGTTTATGGAAAGATCGTTGACAGTCTGGGCAAGCCCATTGCGGATGCGACAGTCATCATCTTGCAGAATAAATTCGATTCTGTGTCCAAAAAAAGAAAGGACGTGCTGTTAAAAGGACTCAGCACAAAACCAAATGGTGAATTTAGTTTTGAAGAATTGCCTTTGTTTGGCGCGATGAAATTAAAAATCTCTGCTTTGGGATATAAACCTGTTGAACAACAGGTGGCGTTTCAGATGAAAATGCCACAAGGAGGAACTGGTGCACGCACGAATGGTGATCCGGCACAGCAAATGAATGCAATGAGCGGTATGCTCAATGCGGTCGATAAAGATCTTGGCAACATCAAACTGTCGGTCGATAATAAACAATTGGAAGCAGTTACTGTCACTGCAAGTAAACCGACTTTGAAAATGGACATCGACAAAAAAGTTTACAATGTCGAAAAGGATATGGTGAATGCCGGCGGAACTGCATTGGATGTGATGAAAAATGTTCCTTCTGTGAATGTCGATCTCGATGGAAACGTAACATTGCGTAATGCGAGTCCACAGATATATATTGATGGGAGACCAACAACATTGACGCTTGACCAGATTCCTGCAGATGCAATAGAAAGTGTTGAAGTCATCACAAATCCTTCTGCGAAATATGATGCATCAGGCGGAGGTGCCGGTATTTTGAACATCGTCCTGAAAAAAAATAAAAAGACTGGATATAATGGAAACCTGCGTGTAGGATCGGATAGCCGTGGTGGAATAAATGCCGGGGGAAATTTCAGTCTGCGCCAAAACAAATTCAACTTTAACGCCGCAGGTTTTCTAAATCAGAACCGGGGTGTTACAAATGGAACAACAGATCGAACAAATCTTACAGACACGATGAGCGATTTGCATCAGACAACGAAAGATAAAAACAAAGGTGCATTTGTTTTCGGTAGCCTTGGATTGGATTATTTCCTGACTAACCGTACGACTTTCTCTCTAACAGGAATTAAAGTCCATGGTGAATTCACGCCAATCCAGGAGGCAAAAATTTACTCTGATTATTTTTACCCGGATTCAACGGTTTCGACATACAGCACTCGCAACACGAACAGTAAAAGAGAATTCAATGCGACCGGTGTTCAGTTTGGTTTTAAGCACCTGTTCCCGAGAGAAGGCGAGACAATTACGGCTGACTTGAATTATTTCTCTGGAAAAAATCATAACAACTCAAACTACGCTACGGAATATTATGATAATGGTCCGGGCAGCGATGTTGCGGGCAGGCAAAATCAAACTGTGCAGGGAGATGGTCATAACAAGTTTCTCACCGTGCAGACAGATTATATTCATCCTTTCAACGGAAAAACCAAATTGGAAGCAGGTCTTCGTTACAACCGTCAAAGTATTGTGAACAATCAATACAATTATCTCGATCCAAAAGGAACAGATAGTTTCTATTTGGTTCCGTCTGCGTCGACGAACTACGAAAACACAAACTATGTTTACGCAGGTTATATATCGTTCACAAGTACAATCAAAGATTTCGGCTACCAAGTTGGATTGCGTGGAGAAAGCTCAGAGTACAACGGTGAGCTTACAAATGTGAAACAGCAGTTCCATAATAAATATCCGATCAGTTTGTTTCCATCACTGTTTCTAAGTCAGAAATTAAGCAACAAACAAGAGCTTCAATTAAGTTATACGAGGAGAATCAATCGTCCGAATTTCTTCCAGTTGATTCCATATACCGATTATACTGATACGTTGAATATCACCAGGGGAAACCCTGATCTCGTTCCTGAATTCACGAATTCGCTGGAGTTTTCATACTCAAAAACAATGAAAGGAAACAATACTTTCCTTGCGTCGGTATATTTCAAACAGACAGACAATTTAATTACCAGGTTCCAGGACACGGCTAGAAATCCTGTCACCGGGAAAACAGATCTGATTAATACATACATCAATGCGAACTTCAGCAGAACAATGGGTGCAGAGTTCACTGCCGTAAATACGCTTACAAAATGGTGGGACATCACGACGAATATCAATATCTACAATTCAAAAATCAATACTGATAACACGACGCAACCTTCACAAGACGCAATGTGGAGCTGGTTTGCAAAACTGAATACAAATTTCAAACTGCCATGGAAATTGAAATTGCAATTGACTGGAATTTACCAATCGAAAACAAATCTTCCTGTGAATACGGGTGGAAATGGATTTGGTGGACCTCCCGGCGGTGGTGCTCCACAGAGTGCAGCACAAGGATACATTTCACCTTTCTGGGCAGTTGATGCTGCGCTCAGCAGAAGTTTCTTGAAGAATGATGCGTTGAATCTGAGTGTTTCTATGAGCGACATATTCAGAACACGTTGGTCGAAACAACATTCAGAAAGTGAATTCTTCATCCAGGATTACAACAGGCTCCGTGATCCGCAATTGGTCAGAGTGAATCTTACCTGGCGTTTTGGAAAATTAGACGTATCGCTTTTCAAACGCAAGAACATGAACAGCTCGGGATCTAATGATGCGATGCAGGGAATGCAATAATGGTACTATATACCGGAAGCATGGGCAAAAGGGCCATGGTCATAAGATAAGGATAGCAGGATTAAAAACAATCGAATCGGGGAAAATAAGTTTGAATTTCTATTCCGGAACTTACTTTCTCCCACCATCTTTGATCGTGGTTCTTTTACTCATGATTTAATTATTCGACCTATTCTCCAAATAATGTCTTAAACTATCGGCCATGGCTAAACGTTTTGTTGACTGTAAGAATTTTACCAGCAGTTGTACTCGTTATTGCGTGAAGTAATGACAATCCCAATAAATAAATCGGCAACCTTATAAACAATCCTTACCTATTTAATTTTCAACCATCAACTTTTAGCTCCTGAATCCATCAATACAATAAAATCCGCAAATTCGCGATTCATTCTCACATTTCCACATTCTCACACTTCCACATTCGGCTACCAGAACTTCACATACAGTGCAAACAGCACCAGCAATATCACCACAACCATCGCAGTTGTTCTCGGTTGCAATTTGAACATTTCTTTATCCAACGCAAATGCTCTTGCATTAATCTTTGGTCCGGCCAAACTGATTGCCACCATAACCGCTATTGTAAAGAAAAATGCCAGCCCCATGCAAATCAAAAATGGAATTCGATATACAAGATGGTCAACTCCGGCGATCATTTCATGAGTTGGATACGCTTTATATAAAAACGTTTCATTCCCCAGAACTTGTGGAGCAAATTCATTGAAAAAAATACATAAAGTCAACCCGGTGATTAGTCCCGCTACTGCAGCAGCGCCAGTTGTTCTTTTCCAAAACATTCCCAGGATGAACATTGCAAATACACCCGGACTGATAAACCCTGTATACTTTTGAATGTATGTAAATCCACCGGTGCTTCCAATGCCAAGCAGATCTTTCCATGTGAACATAATCGCGACGATCATCGAAATAAGTACAACAACGCGACCGGTCCACACCATTCTTTTTTCTGTTGCTTCCTTGTTAATATATTTTTTATAGATATCAAGTGTAAAAATCGTTGATATACTATTCGCCTTTCCCGCAAGTGATGCCACGATGGCGGCTGTCAATGCCGCAATCGATAAACCTTTCAATCCATTTGGTAAAAATCCAAGAACTGAAGAATATGCATCATCCATTTTTCCCAATGGTTGAATGTGTCCTTGTTTTACCAATACATATGCTGCAATACCGGGCAACATCACAATCACCGGCATCATTAATTTCAAAAGCGCTGCGAATAAGATTCCGGTTCTCGCAGTTCGCAAATTTGCGCCCAACGCACGCTGAGTGATATATTGATTACATCCCCAATAGTTGAGGTTAACGATCCATTGGCCCGCGAGGTACATTAATATGCCAGGAAGAATCAGGTATTTATCAATATACTCCTGCGACGAATTTGCATCTGGTTTTGAAAGGATCATATGAAAATGATCGGGCGCTTCCTTTATCAAAGTAGAAAATCCACTTGCAGCACCTTGCCCGCCGCTGACTTTATCGAGCGCCATATACGCAGTTGCTAATCCCCCAATGATCAAAACACTTACTTGTATCACGTCTGTATAACCAATCACCTTCATACCGCCAAGTGTGATAATGATGGCGAATATTGCGAGCGCAATCATCACAATATGCATATTATCATAACCGGTGTTTGGAAGAAGACCATTGATAGCTAATGCGCCCAGGTAAAGGATCGAAGTAAGATTGACGAATACATACAAGAACAGCCAAAATATCGCCATGATCAACGCCACCGTTTCATTATACCGCGTTTTCAAAAATTGTGGCATCGTGTAGATATGGTTTTTTAAATAGATTGGAATGAACCAAATCGCGATGATAACAAGCGCCAATGCAGCAATCCATTCGTATGCGGAAACCGCGATACCCACAAAAAATCCGTTTCCACTCATCCCGATAAATTGTTCAGCAGAAATATTGGATGCAATCAGTGATGCACCAATCGCCCACCATGTCAACGAACCTTCAGCAAGAAAAAAAGCCTTCGAATCATGTTCGCGGCTCTTTCGTTTTCTGTAAATCCAATAACCGTAACTGGCAACGATGACAAAATAAATTACAAAAACAAGATAATCCTTAAAGACGAGTTGATTGTTCATGAGATGGCAGCGTTAGTTGATTTGTTGAATGATTGTATGAGGTGTGAGGTGAGAAGTATGGTGTATGATAAATTGAAAGTGAAAAAACTCGCAGTGTGTCATACCACTCACCTCAAACCTTACTATCGATAATAAACTTCATTCCAGCGCAATTCATTTTTGAATTGATAAATATCTGTATTCTTACCTATTAATACAAATTCAATTCCTGCCATTCCAGCGAAATCTTCGAGGCATTCTGCTGTTAGATTTTGACTATAGCAGGTGTGATGAGCGCCACCAGCCAATATCCACGCTGCACAACCTGTTCTCATATCAGGATATGGCCGCCATAATACGCGCGCAACCGGAAGTTTCGGCAAACTTTGAACCGGTGCAACTGCAATGACTTCGTTCACCAATAACCGAAAACGATTTCCCATATCCATAATGGATGCATTCAATGCGGGGCCAGCCGGCGAATTGAAGACAAGTCGGACTGGGTCGGATTTGCCGCCGATTCCTAATGGATGAATTTCACAAGATGGTTTGCCTTCGGCAATCGTTGGACAAATTTCCAGCATATGTGCGCCAAGTACTAATTCATTATTCGGATCAAGGTGATAAGTATAATCCTCCATGAACGAATTACCGCCGCGCAAACCGGTGCCCATTGTTTTCATTGCGCGAACAAGTGCGGCAGTTTTCCAGTCGCCTTCACCAGCAAATCCATAACCCGATTTCATCAGACGCTGCGCCGCAATACCAGGCAATTGTACCAAGCCATGTAAATCTTCAAACGTATCTGTGAATCCTTTATATTTTCCTTCTTCTAAAAAGAATTTCAAACCCAATTCGATCTTTGCGGCTTCACGCAGTGAGCTATGTTGTGCGTTTCCTTTTTTCAAGCTGGCGACAACGGAGTATTCTTCTTCATAATTTTTCACAAGTGTATCAACGTCTTGATCGCTGACCTGGTTGATTACTTTCACTAAATCACCGACTCCATGCGTGTTGACGGAGTAACCAAATTTATATTCTGCTTCCACTTTGTCGCCTTCGGTAACGGCAACCTGACGCATATTATCACCGAACCGGACGAACCGCGCGCCTTGCCAATCATGCCACCCGGCTGCGGCCCTTGACCACATATTGATTTGCTCCAACACGACGCTATCCTGCCAAAATCCAACAACAACTTTGCGGTTCATCCGCATCCTGCTCATCATGAATCCAAATTCACGATCGCCATGAGCTGATTGATTCAAGTTCATAAAATCCATATCGATACCACTCCACGGAATATCCCTGTTGAACTGTGTGTGCAGATGCAATAAAGGTTTGTAGAGTATTTTCAAGCCATTGATCCACATTTTTGAGGGAGAAAATGTATGCATCCACACAATAATCCCGATGCAATTTTCTGTGGAATTGGCGTCTGCACATGCCCGGTAGATTTCTTCCGGGGTTTTGACGACCGGTTTGTATATAACGGTAACAGGTATCTGCTGAGCCTTATTGAACGATTCGGCGATCACCTGCGAATGCTCCGCAACCTGTCTCAATGTTTCTTCCCCATACAAATGCTGGCTGCCGGTGATAAACCAAACTTCAAATTTTTTTAAATTGATCATGTGTTTTATTTGGATTTAGGGTAAGTGGTCAATTGTGAGCGTGCCCGGTTTATTCGTGAAACGATGGACGTCCGGTAAACAAGAGGCAATTTTTTATTATCTCTCGTCTTATGAAAATAAATCATTGTCCATAGTAACTATCCGGACCGTGCTTTCTTTCAAAATGTTTTTTGATCAGGGCTTCTTTTAATGTAGAAGCATTACTGTTGATCTGTTCCGTTAAGTAAGCCATTTTTGCTATCGCTTCAAGCATTGCGCTGTTATAAACCGCCTTTGCCGGATTTTTTCCCCAAGTAAAAGGAGCGTGGCTTCCTACAAGAATCATTTCCACTTCTTCATAATTCAGCTTGTGATCCCGAAAATAATTTAGAATTTGAAATCCGGTCTGATATTCATAATCACCCGTGATCATATCGTCATGCATTGGGGGTGCACAGGGAATACTAACGGTATGATGATCTGCATGAGTAGTGCCATAAACCGGGATATCCCTTTGTGCCTGTGCCCATGCTGTTGCGTACATCGAATGCGTATGTACGATGCTTCCGATTTTTTCCCAATTCTTGTACAACACTGCGTGTGTTTTTGTGTCCGATGAAGGGCGCAACTTGCCGTCTATTGTTTTACCATCGAAATCTACGATGACCATTTTCTTAGGAGAAAGTTCGTCATACGGAACACCACTTGGTTTGATCGCAAATACAGACGAGGGTCTGTCGACAACACTTACGTTGCCAAATGTATAAATGACAAGTTGCTGTTTTGGCAATTGCATATTTGCATCGTACGCCGCTTCCCGTAATTCAACAAATTTTTTCATATCCAGCTAAGTCGATGAGTTAACTAAATGATTCATCAAATATTTTCCAAAAATTTCCCCAGCTCTTTGTACTTCAAAAATCTTTTCGCATATAGATCTACGTTGGATTTGCCAGGTGAAAATTCTGCATCAAAACCCTGGCCCATTGCATTCATGGCGTCTTCTACCTTTCCATAAATCCCCGCCGCGGTTGCGGCAAACATCGAAGCGCCAAGTGCGCATGCCTGTTCCGACCGGTGAATCCTTATTGGCATATTCATCACGTCAGCCATCATTTGCATGATGAATGGCGACTTTTTCGCAACACCACCTAAACCAATCAGGCCTTTAACAAGGATTCCCTCTTCACGAAAACGATCGACAATTGCTTTTGCGCCAAAACAAGTTGACTCAGCAATCGACCTGAATATCGCAGGCGCATCCGTTCCCAAATTTAACCCGGTAAGTGCTCCTGTCAATAATTGATCGGCATCCGGAGTACGACGGCCATTAAACCAATCAATTCCCAATTCACTCTCCGCACTAATAGAAATTTTAGAAGCCTCCTTACTCAATGCCGGAATTATTTTTCCGATTGCTTCTTCTCTCAACTTCATCCCACTTTCAGCATCGACGAATTTTGAATTCGATATCAAATTATCAATTGGCCACAATAAAATATTTCGAAACCACGCATATGCATCACCGAAAGCCGACTGACCTGCCTCCATACCAATCATCCCGGGGATAATCGATCCGGGAACCTGTCCGCAGATACCTTTTACTAATTTTCCATTTACTTCATCTGTCGGTGCAACCAACATATCGCACGTGGACGTCCCCATGACTTTACTCAAATGATAGGGTTCGATTTGTCCCCCTACTGCACCCATATGCGCATCAAAGGCCCCGACGCCGACTACCACATCTGCCGACAACCCCAGTCGTTGCGCCCATTCATTGCTGAGCTTACCGGCGGGTCGATCCGCGGTCCAGGTCTTTGCAAATAATTTTTTGGTAAATCCTTTTAGTAACGGATCCAACGATGAAAAAAAGTCATCGGGCGGCAGACCACCAAATTCTTCTGACCATAACGCTTTGTGACCCGCACTACAAACGCCACGTTTCATTTCGCGCACGTCTTTTCCGCCGGTAAGCATAAATGGAATCCAATCACAATGTTCAACCCATGAATAACAGGATTGCCGAACCTGCTCATCCTTTCTTAAAATATGAAGCAACTTTGCCCAGAACCATTCAGAAGAATAGATACCGCCAACAAATTGCAAATAATTTGTGTCAAATTTTTTTGCGTGTTCATTGATAGCCGCCGCTTCCTTTACCGAGGTGTGATCTTTCCACAATACAAACATTGCGTCGGGATTTTTTTCAAATTCGGGTAACAAGGATAGGGGTGTTCCCGACTCATCCACCGCAACCGGCGTAGATCCTGTGGTATCGACTGAAATGCCTTTAACAGCCGACATAATATTGCCGCTTTTCGCCAGGCATGTTTTAATTGTGTATTCAATGCCTTCAATATAATCCAGCGGATGTTGACGAAATTGATTGATAGAAGCATCGCAATACAATCCATCTCTCCATCGCGGATAATAAAATGTAGCAGCTTCGATTTCCGTTCCATCCAATGCGTTTACGATAACCGATCGAACAGAATCCGTTCCGAAATCTACCCCAATAACAAAAGCATCATTTTTCATACAACATGCGAATGATGGAATTCATGTCAAAATAACGCTTATAATTTGTCTTCCAAAATTTTCGGAAAAGTTTCACGAGGTTGAGAGTGAGCTTTAGTTGAGACCCCAGGTCTAAAACTTAACCTTAACCTCAATCTCAGCCTAATTCGTCAGACTAATAATTTATCAGGATTAGGAATGAAATTCAGAAATGCCTGAAAGTTGGCCCTGTATTTCTTCTTGTTCAATTTGTAATAAAATGCGCCTTTCTTCGAGTTTAATTTGTCTTTTTCCTTTTGTTTTATCAACAATTGGGTTGACAAAACTTTTCGGCTAAAGTTCCGGTTGTCGAATTTTGTGTCATATATCTCTTCGTACAAACATTGAAGTTGGGGCACCGTAAATTTCTCCGGAAGAAGTTCAAAAAGGATGGGATGCAATGCTGCTTTGTATCTTAATTTTTTCTGGGCCAGTTTCACCATTTCGTTATGATCAAAAATCAACACGGGCATTTCTTCTAATAGAAACCATTCGGCGTGATATTCATGACTCAATTGCTTCTCATATTTATGAATGTCTATCAATGCAAAATATGCAGTAGAGATTGTTCTCTCCACCGGATCACGCTCCGGGTCGCTAAAGGTTTGCAACTGCTCGAGATAAACACCGCTGAGCCCGGTTAACTGTTGGAGAATTCGATCGGAAGCTTGTTCGAGGCTCTCAGCAGGTTTGACAAACCCGCCCATCAGGCTCCATTTATTTTTTTCAGGTTCAATCGCCCGCTGAACCAGCAATAATTTAAGATTGAATCCATCGAATCCAAAAATGATACAGTCGATAGCGGCAAGCACATGTTTTTGTCCTGAATATTTTGTCATAGCAGCAGTAGAAAGGTCAGGTTGACGAATATCAATAATCGCCACCAGGAAATTAGCGTAATATAGTTTAAAAATGATTTGGGGAATAAAAATGTTTGACCGTACTAAGTGTTAACCCGGCAAGAGAAAACCTAAAGAAAAACTGGATTTCACGCCCATTAATAGCGAATGTAAAAGATAATACGAAAAGTAACGCTGCGGATCGTGATCGTAGTCCACTTTTCCGGTTCGCTTCGATACATCAAGGGTTTTGTCTTTGTTCTTTGGTATGATCAGGTGTTTGAGAAAAAACGATTTGAATTTATCTACTTTCTTATCGTCCGATTTTTCTTTTAGTTTATCGATGACGAGATTGTGATATTCTCCAATAATTTTTCCTACGGACTTCTCTTTATTCAAAGTAAACTCGAATGAAAGACTATTCAACATACCTGATTCAATACGAATTTTCCCGAGGTTTTCTGCAGAAGCATTCAGCGTAGTCAGATCTAATTCATTAAAAGCGCCGGTAACCTTGTATGGATTTGTTTTTTGTAACGGAAATTCCATTGACGCAGTCACCGTTCCCGATCCCATCAATGAACCCACCACTTTCATGTTCATATATTGAGGGTCTCCTTTTGCAGGATGACTTATAAAAGGAGAAATAGAAATGTTCAGCCGAACTATTTTTAAAACTCCCGTTTCCTTTCCGTCCTTCGGGAATTCTTCATATTCGAAATTTGTCACGCCTGTTGAAATATGTTTTATTCGGATATCGAAAGGCATTGTTTTAAAATAATCGACGGGCAGCAGTTTGGTAGTTGTATCCAATGGAAGTCTTCTGTCGCGAAATGCATAATATTTATTTTGACGAACCGTGACTTTGTCGGCGATTATTTTTTTGTCGAGCAGCTGCATGACATCTAAGTTTTCAACATCGATCCCTGAACTTGATCCTTCGATATAGTCGACCTGGTGTCCTATCTTTTCTCCCATTTTAATCTTGTTGAGAGCAGGAACGATTTTGCAGGTATCAACATGCAACGTTGACTTTTTCGTGTCCAACTCCAACCCTGTAATATGTGCAGACTCATACGAACCCGGTATAATATATTTTATCGTGCGACCAAAACATCGCAGTCCCTCAAAATGAAAATTATTTTTATTAAATGATTTATCCAGGCTGTCAATCCTGATATCATTGACGATGATGCTTCCTTCGGCTCTCGCATGCTCATTTTCTCCTTCGCGCACCGATGCGTTTATGTCATTTAATTTCAATTCTCCGATTGATAGACTTTCAACCGGTGACTGCGTTTCAGGTAACCGGATATTTTTGTCCAACAAGTATTGATCGAGTGTAATCTTCCCACTATCCAATGCAATGTTGTTTATGATTAATTTTTTTGACAGCATTTTAAAAAAATGAATTCCATTAACAGAAATCTTCCCAAATTGTAGCTGATGTTGATGCTTATTATTTTTTTCTGGAGAATATTTGATCACTGCATCGTCGATCACCACAGAGGAATTTAAAATACTTGAATGCAATGATGAATAGCTCAATTCAATTCCATTTGGGAGTTGTTTTAAAGCTTCCGTTATCTTTTTATTTATATAACGATCGAGCAAAAAATAGCCAGCTATCACCAGCAAAATGCAACAGAGAATGATCCAAATTATTTTTCTTTTATTTCTTGTCATACTTCTGTTTATATTATTAATAAGACGGGAAAACGATAGGTTCCGTTGCCAACAAGGGTTTCAGCATACCCTTTTTAAATTTGCTTTCGTCATTTATGAAAATATTTACACACGTTGTCTAACATTATGTTCAAACGTTGATCAATTTTTGTAACTTTCTATTTCAATTTTCAAACTACATTTTATGGCTTCATATAATCTCCTGGTCAACGGGAAGAATTATACTGTGGAAGCGGATCCACAAATGCCTTTGTTGTGGGCCATCCGCGACCTGGTAGGATTAACCGGCACCAAATATGGCTGCGGCATTGCACAATGCGGCGCATGCACCGTTCACCTGAACGGAAATCCGATTCGCTCCTGTTCATTACCTGTTTCGGCTGCTGCAAATCAAAAGATCACGACAATCGAAGGTATATCAGCGGACAACAGCCATCCTGTACAACAGGCATGGATAACCGAGCAGGTCCCACAATGCGGATATTGTCAAAGCGGGCAAATCATGGCGGCAGTCGCCCTGCTGAAAAACAAACCGAATCCAACTGACAAGGATATCGATGCGTTGATGCAAGGACATATTTGCCGCTGTGGCACTTATCCACGTATTCGCAAAGCCATCAAAACTGCTGCTAAGGCAATGGCAAAAAGCTAACCAAAAAAAATAATTGATATGAGTACTATCAATAAAAATACTTCCCGTAGAAACTTTTTAAAGACTACGGGAATGACCGGGGCCGCGTTGACGATCGGTTTCTTTTTTCCCGCTTGGGCAAAAGAGAACGGTGAAATCATAACAGGCGGTGACGCTGAGGGTCTCGGTATTGAACTGACATCATGGATATCGATCGATAAAACGGGTCGTGTGACACTACTAAACCATCGTGCGGAAATGGGACAAGGCGCATACCAGGTAGTTCCACAAATGATCGCGGAGGAATTGGAAGTGAACCTTGACCAGGTAAACCATGTTTTCGCGCCAGGTGATCCGAAAAAATTCGGGAGCCAGGTAACGGGTGGTAGCTCTACTGTGCGCGGTTCGTATAAGCGATTGTTGCAAACCGGCGCGACTGCAAGAGAAATGTTGATTGAAGCCGCCGCAAAGAAATGGAACGTTAGTAAGGATGAATGCTACGCAGAAAATGGCCAGGTTATTCACCGTCCTTCTGGGAAAAAGTTCGGTTATGGGGAACTGGTAGAAGACGCTGCAAAACTCGAAGTGCCGAAAAATGTAAAATTGAAAAGCCGCAAAGATTATAAGATCGTTGGTAAATCAGCGCCACGACAAGACACGCCTCTTAAAACAAATGGTAAGGCCACATTTGGTATCGACAAGAAATTACCGGGAATGTTATATGCTGTCGTTGAACGTAATCCGCGCTTCAAAGGAAAAGTAAAAAGTTTTGATGATACGGGTGCGAAATCTGTTGCTGGCGTCAAACATGTGTTGAAGGTGGAACGCGGAGTGTTTGGATATTTACAAGAAGGTGTCGCTGTTGTTGCTGATAATCTTTGGTCAGCTATGCAGGGAAGAAAGCAATTAAAAATAGAATGGGATGATAGTGAATTTGAGCATCTCAGCACCGCGCAATTGTACCAGCGCATGAAAGATGATCTCAATAAACCTTTGTTGCTTGACAGGGCAGCAGGAAATTTTGAGCAGGCCTTTGAAAAAGCACAGAAAAAAGTTGAAGCCGTATATGAAACACCATACGAATCACACAGCTGTATGGAGCCTGTAAATTGTATCGCGCACGTTGAAGAAAAAAGATGCGAAGTATGGGGGCCTATCCAGGCACCTGACTGGATTCAGCAGGATCTTAGTCAACGATTGAATTTGCCGATAGAAAATGTAGTTGTAAACATGACTTTTCTCGGCGGTGGTTTTGGCAGAAAAGCGTTTACGGATTATCCACACGAAGCGTGTGTCATCTCAAAAGCGATTAAAGCACCTGTCCAAGTAGTTTGGACGAGAGAAGATGACATGACGCAAGGTCCATTCAGACCTGGAGCCGTCTATGGATGCAAAGCCGGAATAGGCAGTTATGGAAACATCGTTGCATATCAAACAAAACTTGCATGTCAAAATATGGATTTGCAATCTCGCAATCCTGATATGACTCAATATAATGGAAGTGCCATTGAAGGGTTAGCAAAACCTTTGCTGGAGTCAATTCCAAATTACAGTATTGGTGACGTGCCAACTGTTTCTCCGATACCTGTCATGTGGTGGAGATCTGTATATGCATCAACAAATGGTTTCGCCTATGAAAGTTTTATGGATGAAATGGCTGTTGCTGCCGGAAAAGATCCACTTGAATTCAGGAAAGAGAATCTTGGCTCAGAACGTTACCAGGCGCTTTTGGAAACGCTTGAAGAAAAAACGGGATGGAAATCGCGAGGAAAAAATAGTGGATGGGGCGTTGCAATTACGGAGTGTTTTGAAAGCATCGTCGGTGAGGCAGTTAAAGTTTCAAAAAATGCCGACGGAAAACTTCGAATTGATAAAGTAATTGCAGTGATGGATTGCGGTTGGTATGTAAATCCTGATATCATTCGCGCGCAAATTGAAGGAAGTATCGTGATGGCCTATGGTGCCGCTGCGAAACATGAAACTCATTTTGACGATGGAAAGGCCGTCGAGAAAAATTTCGATACATATAAAATGCCGAGAATATCGGACATCCCGGAAATCGAAATTCATATTATGGAAAATGAGGAAAGGCCCGGAGGTGTGGGCGAGCCCGCATTGCCTCCATTCGCGCCAGCATTGTGCAATGCCATTTTTGATTTGACCGGAAAGCGAATTCGGAAACTTCCGTTTAATATAGACGAAGTATAGATTAGTAGACAGTGGGCAGTTGACAGTTTTCAGACTCACATATAAGTTACACCCGAGTCCGTAAATTGTCAACTGCCCACTGCCAACTAAAATAATCAACAATTAATCAATTTTATGAAGAGTAGATTACTAACATTTACGATGCTGGTATTGGTTGTCTTTATGGCAATGTCTTCATTTCGCAGCAACCAAAAATTTAATTTGAAAGCGAGCATCGAACGCGGAAAAGATGTTTATATGGCCAATTGCATGACTTGTCACCAGGAAAATGGAGCCGGTATTGAAAATGTTTATCCACCTCTGGCAGGGGCAGACTACCTGATGGCTGACAAAAAACGATCCATATTGCAAGTGCTTAAAGGTGCAACAGGTGAAATGACTGTGAACAAAAAAGTTTATAATACACCAATGAACGCTATTGACCTGACCGACGAACAAACCAGTGACGTTCTTAACTATGTCCGCAATTCCTGGAAGAATAAAGGAGCCGCAGTTACGCCGGCGGAAGTGAAAGCCGCGAGAAAGTGAATTGTTAGACCAGTTTGACAATTAGTGGGCGGACGAAATGAGAAATCCCGGGCTATTACTGGACAGGATTACAATGAATTTGCTCCTGAATTGTCTAGATTTTAGTCCCTCAAGATACAGTTAGATTTCTCACTACGTTGCTTCGCTGCGCTCAGCAACTTCGTTCGAAATGGCGCCATCCGAAATGAGGCCGCCTTATCATTTACAGTCTCCCACTGCCCACTAAAATAAGAAGGCAGCATCTCTGCTGCCTTCGATTGTGCCAAACCATTCACAAACCCGTTTAATAAAGGTAGTGTGATGGGATTCGCATTACAATACCACGAATAGGGGAATTTTGGTAGTTATTGTGCTGAGACATTGAACAAAATTTATATATCTCAAATGCCAACTGATTCATCTCAACCTTAACCTCAACCTCAACCTACTTCTCGCTTATCCCTTTCCCATTGCCGGATCACTAAATGATGGCTTGCCGGTTTCGATTCGTCCTGCATACCTTTTTTCATACAAACTATTTCCGCCAACGCGGATTGTAAAATCATACCATCCGAAACTATTACTCAGATCCATCGCAACATTTGAGATAGAATTTGTACCAAGTGTTTTATGAATACTTTCTTTGTTATAAGAATTATCGATGATGTCAACCTGGTAACGGTTATGCGTATCCTGATTTGTAAGTCGAACTTCTAATTTGCTACTGGGTTTATTATTTTCAAGATGAACGGAACAGGAAACGATAATCATTGGATCTTTTGCGTCTCCCTTAAACTCTCGATAGAAACCGTTTGGCCCGTACACACGCAAATGATAATTTTGATTTTCAAAATGATCAAGTGGCCACGAATCCGTTAGTTCATTTCCAGCCGAAACCGCATAAGCCCAGGTGCGCACATTTTCAAATTCTGTTTTGGCGTCTTTGTCTTTATTTTCTGTCAGATATTTTCCGGGTGCATAAATATTAAACGGGGCTCCGACAGTATCTTTTCCAAAAATTTCATTTTTTGCCTGTAGTCTTATTGTAAACGATTTTTTGTCTTCGCTCAAAAGGCCATCGCCCTCGAGTTGATAAGGCAGTGCCGATGATATCCTCGTTCCTTTTTCTTGTACCGGCATCCAGTCAACAGACTTCGGATCACGGATCATTTGCTCGATATCAGAAGAAGAAAGGCGTTTATAGTTGCTCGGAACTTCTTTGAATTTTGCTTTGTGTACCGATTCGATAAAAAGATCTTTCGATAAAAATTCCGGGTAATTTATTTTTTCTCCATTGTATGGTCTGAATACAGAACTCAAATCGCCACAAACTGCGCGGCGCCAGGTACTGATTGTCGAGTGTTCAATTTTTTTTCCGACCTTATGACTCAATATTCTTTCAAGGAATTGTAAACATGATGTGTGATCAAAAACCTGCGAATTGACCCACCCGCCGCGGCTCCATGGCGAAGCAACGACCATGGGTACACGAAAACCCAAACCAATGGGACTTTCACGTGCGGCCGATGCAGGATATCCTTTCTTCATCATTTGTTGTTCGAAACTTACGAAGTCCGTGCTGCTATCAACACCCTTTGAAGTGGTACCTGTCGCGCGGCGCTTCGGATCAGGCGCGACAAACGGCGGTACGTGATCAAAGTAACCGTCGTTCTCATCATACGTCAAGATGAAAATTGTTTTCTTCCACACTTCCGGATTTTGAGTAAGGATGTCCAATGCTTCAGAAACATACCATGCGCCATACCAGGCGGAACTTGGATGATCTGAATAACGCTCAGGCGCCACGAGCCATGAAACAGTCGGAAGCGTTCCTGCTTTTACATCCTCCCTGAATTGATGAAAAATATCTCCCTTTGGTACGCTAACTTCTCTCTCAATATTTCCATCCATGTATTTAAGTGATGTCAACTCGTGATACGATGGATCTTTTTTATTCGTGGTAAAAGCTTTTTCGTGAAGATTTTTTTCCAGTTGCGACAGCTTTGCAAAATTTTCCGGCGTGAATTTTTTTAATTCTCCTTTTGCTGTTTCAAGCATTGCCATTTTTTCTCTCAACTTATTTCTGGCTTCAAGTGACTCTTTACTTGCCGAGGCCATCGCACGAAGTTCCTCTTCAAGTGCATTGATTTCATCGGGAAGTGAAACGGATATTTTTTTGAGATAAGAAATATATCCTGGCGTGAATTGAACATTGTACTGATTGAACCATTGCAACGGACTATCACCAAAATTTCCTAACCACGCATCTTCTTCGTCAGTCAAACCCAAAGGCATGCTCAGTTCGTTTTGATAAATCTTCCATGAAATATTATTATGTTCCAGTAGTTCCGGGAATGTGGGCCATTCTACTTCGGCACCATAATCGCAATTCTCATTCCATACATTGGCATAACTATTTTCGCTTTGTTTTTCCCTGATTGTCCCGGTCCAGAAATAAAGCCGGTTTGGAGTTGTGCCGGTGAGTGAAGAACAAAAATGCTGATCACAAACGGTGAATGCGTCGGCGAGCGAATAATAAAATGGGATGTCCTGCCTTGTATAGTATCCCATCGTCAGCGGCATTGCGGCGTATTCCTTATCACCCGATTGTTTTACATTAAGCCACTGATCATATCTGCCGTTATTTCTTGCATCTACCTGGTTTGTCCATGAGTGAGGCAAAGAATGCATCCATGTTGCTTTACTATTTTTGAAATCCATCCGAAAGGGAGGATATGTTTCACCGGCTGCGTTGCTTTGCAACCAGACCGGATTTTTATTTGGCAATTGAATAGCACGCGGATCATTGAATCCTCGAACACCTTGCAGTGTTCCGTACGTATGATCGAAAGAACGGTTCTCCTGCATCAACAAAACCACATGTTCGGCGTCGAGGAAGGTACTACCGGCGGCGGGATCAATGGCAAGCGCCTTTTGAATTGAAGCAGGTAGTGAATTGATAAATCCTGCACCGGCTGATAGCAGCGAGGCTTTCTTAAGAAATTCTCTTCTTGTATCCATGATTCGTAAATGAGCGTTAAATGTAAACGAAACTTACGATTTTTTTGGTGACAGCATTTAACTTTTGATGAAATTAGAATCTTATCGGATAGATTCTCCTAATAGTTGGGGATATTTTTGAATTGAGGTCAATCAATAAACTTTTGACTAATCCATGCAATCGACTTTTCAACGTGTCAACTAAAACCTCGGGCACTGCACCTGCCTGCTCCGATCTTCTTGTGACGGTTTCTTAATGTAGATTAAAGATATCTCAATACCACCTCTTCCTTGCGACGCAGTTTTAAATGCAGATACGTTGATATCATATGTCATTCCTAAATTAAAACTTCCATAATCAAGGCCAATGTATGGAATGATTGCATCATTCACATTACTGAATCGCGCCCAGCTTCCGATGTAAACATTCATCGGAGATTTTTCGTCATTGTTCGCATTTATCTGGAGAGCACCGCCGGCAACGAATTCCTTTGCTGTTGACTGGCTGCTAAAAAGTGCACTGACATAAACAGTCGTTCCATTGCCCGTGGGAAAATAGCCGCCACCATGAACAGTCAGCCGTGATGGCAAAATAATATTATCCGCCCCGAGAAATGATTCTTTAGGTTGATTGATGTGATATAATGATGCTCCGAAATAGATTGAATTATTTTCTCCCAGGGATCCATTGTACAACGCACCAATATTCATATCGAAGTATTGAATATTTAATTGACGTGCATTGACTGATTCAGTAGGAGAGGGCAGCCAGCTTCCGTCAATTTGCAATCCATCCTGGAAATGTAATCGCGGGCCATCAAGCATTTTGCTCGCATACGTTCCCTGGAAACCTACACCGAGTGTGTGGAGTCCTTCTTCATCAAGACTTTTATGATAGGCAGTCGAAAGCGAGATATAATTACTTGTGAGAATACCATTGGCGGTTTTATCACTCATCACCATCAGACCAACACCCCATGCATCATTTTGCGGAACTTTATCCGGTAAAATATTTGCATCTACAGAAACAGTGGATGTGATGTACGCGTTGTTCACAGCGGGCCACTGATTGCGATAATTACCTGCAACACGCAACACGCCATTAAATTTTCCGGTGAGCGCCGGATTTAACGTTAGCGGCGATGCAAAGAATTGTGAGAACGACGGATCTTGCGCGTTCGCTGCTGCGCTAAATGCAACAACAAGAATACAAGTTATAAATACGTTTTTCATAGATTTTGAATTGATAAGAACTATATGGTCATCATCTGCATTTTAAAATTTTTAAGATCATCTCAACAGCTCTACTGTTCCTTTCAACACAAAGTTTTCTCCAGTGAAACATTCAACACCGACCATGTACACATATGTACCAACTGGCTGAATGACTCCTCCAAACGTTCCGTCCCAACCCCATGACTGATCATTCGCGGGCATATCTTTTTTGCTGTATAACAATTGTCCCCATCTCGAGTACACCTGGAAATATCTTATGATTTTTACACCGCTGCCTACAGGGTAGAAGTAATCGTTGTTGCCATCATGGTTTGGACTAAATGCGTTCGGGATATGAACTGCTTTTTCTGAACATCCAAGCGCAATCGTTACATCAGCATTGGCCTGGCACCCGTGTGCCGTGGTTACAGTTACCGTGTACTTCATCGGTATGTTCGGAGTTGTGATTGGAGATTCACAATTTACGCAGCTGAGATAGGTTGGCGGTGACCAGCTCCATCCAACAACATCAGGGCTGACTTTTGTTTCCAATGTGGCGCTTGTGCCGGCCAGAATCGTTCCAACAGGAACAACACTTACTGTCGGTAACGGGTCAACGAGAACTTTAAAATTGACTGTATCGGCGAAACAATGGTATTTGTCATATCCGACAACATAATACGTTGTTGTATCTGAAGGCGTACCTATTGCAGTATTTCCTTTTATATCATGCAGACTGGTATTCGGCAACCATTGATAAGTGTCTGCGCCCTGCACTGTGAATGGAACGCTTTGTCCCACGCATATCGTCGTATCATTTGGAAATTGCATTGTGAAATGCGGAATCACGTGAATGGTATCGATGGCAAGTTCATAACAACCTGCGGGGGACCAGACTTCGAGCGTTGCGTAGTAGTCTCCCGGTCTTGTATAGACGAAACTTGTATCTCTTGAATTGGCAGTGTCTCTCGCATTACCTGTGCCGAAGTTCCAATGATATTTCAGTGGCTGACCGAGGCTGTCCAGTAACATGCTCGAAATTTTTGGCGAGAAGTAAGCTGTGCCTGTATCGCATAACACAATTGGTGGACCGAGATTCAATTTCAAATCATCAAGAATAAGTGGATGATCGTATTTAAATGTCACCTGGCATCCTGTTGAATCGGTGAGGATAAGTGCAGGCGTGAAGAGGCCGGCGATTGTATACGTGTGCACTGCAAAAGTGTCTTGCGTAACCATTACGGTTCCATCTCCAAAATCCCACGTATAATTATTTGCGTAATTCGCAGTTGCATGTAACGTGTCTACTGCAGGAATACACGCTTCTTCCAATGTTGAATACAATCTTGCGTATGGACCTTTCACTGTGAGTGAATCTTGTGTTACAATTGTAATTCCATTCGCACCGTATGCGGTGAGTGTGATTACATAGGTTCCCGGCAGGTTATAAGTATGACTTGGATTCGGATTGTTATCTGCCGTTGCACTGTCACCAAAATCCCAATGCAAACCAATTGTGTTATACGTGTTGCTTACGAAATAAGCAACCATCGGAGGACAATTCGCGTGGTCGATATATTGCGTGGTATAAGTAAACGAAGCCAAAACATTTTTGATGATCACGTATTGCGTCGAAGTATCCGCGCAGGTTCCTGCTGTTGTTGCTGATGCCATTAATTTTACTGTGTCTACACCAATGTTAGAGAAAACATGTACGACAGAATCTGGATTAGTGGACGTTGATCCATCGCTCGTAAAATACCATTGGAAAGTTGCTCCTGCCGCTGTGATCGAACTATTATAAAAAGTTACAGGACTTCCGGGTGTGATATCAACGGGGTTCCAATAGAAATCTGCCTTCGATCCGTAAATAAAAATTTGAGTTACTGGCAGATTTACTGAAGCAAAACATCCATTACTATCCGTAACTGTGAGCTGCGGAACATACGTTCCCGGGAACGCATATGCATGCATCACTGTGTCACCGGTAGTTCGTACCGCTGAATTACCATCACCAAAATCCCATTCCCATTTTACAATGGGCACTCCATTTGTTCCTTTTGAAGAATCGGTGAAAACAAC